>Ga0302123_10000453_pt1 | contig 32778 bp, 29 predicted proteins | sample CB21_321_MG_FD_203109 | JGI IMG/M metagenome (GOLD analysis project Ga0302123, IMG submission 203109) | Marine microbial communities from Western Arctic Ocean, Canada - CB21_32.1 | ecosystem: Environmental > Aquatic > Marine > Oceanic | place: Canada: Western Arctic Ocean | collected 2017-09-28 | reverse complement strand
TGGAGCGCCACCTACGGGGCAACTCTGAGGGCCGCCTATCCCGCCGGACTGCGACCTTACGGAGAAAACAGCTCCCACGCTGCAAAAACCGCCGCATAATCCGCGCCCCACAGAGACTGGACCCGTTCCGGATGGCATACAGTTGCCGTTCGGCCAATTCACCCATCGTTGAGTCGTCAACCGGTACATCAGAGAACAACCGGGCAACGTCTTCGTAAATCGCCTCGATCTCTTTCAGCGACGCGGATGTGTCGAGTCGAAGGAGATGCTCGGTAAATTCCTTCCCGTAGAACTGTTCGAACTGACGCCGATTCGCCGCTTCCTGTTTGATTGCCTCAATCAGGCGAAGTTGCACCTGAAGATAGACCGCCAGATGAAAGCTGGCCTGCGCGCGGATGGCTTCGTGAGGGCTTTTCATCTGCAATGCTCGCAGCAGTTCTTCCGACGCCGGCGACGGTCGAAAGGGCAGCTTCGGGCACACCGGTTCGAGTCGCTCGCTCCGTAGATAGTTCCTGGTGAGGAGGGGGATCGCCTGAGCGAGGTCCTTTCCACGGCGGACGTTGACGACAACCCAGACCAGCGCCTCTACAGCCACGGGGCTTTTCGGATTCTGCTCGGCCAGCGTAATGAAGCTGCCGGCGACTTCGCGGGCGTCACCGTCTTCTTCGTACTGGTCGACCAGCGCTTTGTATTGCTTTACCGCCTCTTCGGACGCACAGGCTTGATGGTCGTATGACTGACTCGCTGTCACACACACGAGCAGACCAGCAAACGTCGTCAGTGATCGGGACATGCATCTCTCCTCTGAATAACGGTCCGCATCACTTCTCAGCGCGGACGAACGGATCCGAAAATCGCGGTTCGTTGACTAAGTTCTCGTCTGTCAGTGTCTTCAGAAACGCGACGACTGCAGCCTGGTCTTCCTTCGTGAGGCCGAAACCGGATGTTGTTCCAGTGTTGCCGTCGCGTTTGGCGAAGGCCAAGGTGAGATTCGGATGCGGGTGGACTCCGTCACTGTAATGCGCGACGACCTCTTCCAGCGACTTGAAGCGGCCATCGTGCATGTAGGGGGCCGTCAGAGCAACGTTTCGCAATGACGGTGCTTTGAACTTGCCGTCGTTCGATGGAGTGAATGGGTCGTTTGACTCTCGGTCGAGCACTCCGAGTCCGCGATCGTGATACCTGGCATCCAGCCCGATGTTGTGTGACATGTCCATATTGAAGGTTGGAGGCACGTGACACATCATGCAGGCAAATTCATTGACGCCGCCAACGCCGACCATGAACAGCGATCTGCCCCGCTGTTCAGTCGCGTTTAATCCGGAAACAGCATTCGTCTGTCGCCCGACGGAATCCGCAATGGAGCGATCAAACTTCGAATTGAACGACACGATGGAACGAACGAATTGCGCCAGTGCCCGCGCAATCCGCCGACTCGTGACTTCGGTCGAACCGAACGCGGCTCTGAACAACCCCGGATAATACGGCAGCTTCGCTAGCTTCTTCTCAAGGTCCACCAGCTTCATGCCCATTTCGACCTTGTCCTGAATCGGCATCAGGACCTGCTCTTCGAGCGTTGCTGCTCGTTCGTCCCAGAACAAACCCGGTTCCAGCTCCTCAATATTCGAGTACCGCAGATTCACCAGTCCCATCGAGTTTCGGGAAGTGCGACCACCGTCGAAGCCTTGACTGAATCGGCGGGGGTCACTGAATCCCGCTTTCTGCTTATGACACGTTGCGCACGAAGTTGAGTCGTTCCGCGAAAGATGCCGGTCGTAAAACAGAACGCGTCCGAGCGTTGCCCCCGCTATCGTGATCGGGTTGTCAGCCGGCGTGCTATCCAGCTTGTCGAGCTTGGCCCGATTAATGTGGCGAGGGATTGGGACGTGCTCGTAGTCGTACGGTTCGGCAGGCAGGAGCGGAATGTCGATACCACCAAACGCAGCGCGAAGAACGGACCGTTCTTCCGCATCGAGTCGGGAGTTCTTATCTGCATCGAACTGCTTCAGGAGCGTTTCGCGACTGAAGGACGCCGTATCCTGAGACCACGCAGGCATGTAGCACCCAACTGCGAATAGCAACGTCAGGATTCCCGTTCGCCGGTTGATCATCAGATGGTGTGTCGGCTGCATGGTCGTATCAGGAACTCAAACGATTGGAACCAGAGTGGAACTCGAATTGTCGCCGTTCAATCCGCGAATGTAACGCTACTTTCGCAGAACATGAGACGCCCGCTCGGGCAACGCCGTAAAGGTCTTTCGTAGCTGCGTTAGCCAGAACGCGGATATTCCGTAGCGCCCGGTCCGCGTTCTGGCGAACGCAGCTACACCGGTTCTCTCCGAGCGACATTCCTTAACGGCGTTGTCATTCGGGCACTTCGCGACGCTCGACGACGTAGACTTCCGCCGACTATTCTCGCCCGACCTTCACTTCTCGTCGCAACGTGGCAAAAGGAATTTCATCCGCAATGCTCGAACTGCTCGCCAAAGAACGCATCGTTGCGGAACCGGGATTCAATCGCTGGAAAGTGCCACCAGCGTCCGTCGCGATTCACCTGTGCATTGGGTCCGTCTACGCGTGGAGCATGTTTAATCCGCCGCTGACGATGACTGAAGGTGTCGTCGCCAGCGCTGCCAGCGATTGGAGTCTGAAAGAAGTTGTTTGGATATTCACAGTCGCAATTGTGTTTCTGGGACTCGCGGCTGCGCTGGCTGGACGATGGCTGGAGAAGGTCGGACCACGAATGGTCGGAACTGTCGCGGCCTTCTGTTGGGGTGGCGGATTTCTGATTGGTGGTGCGGGAATCTATCTTCACCAGCTCTGGCTGGTGTATCTCGGGTACGGTGTCATCGGCGGATGCGGTCTGGGACTGGGTTACGTTTCACCGGTCAGTACGCTGATTCGATGGTTTCCCGATCGTCGCGGCATGGCCGCCGGCATGGCAATCATGGGCTTTGGTGGTGGAGCGATGATTGGCGCGCCATTGAAGGACTTCCTGATCCGAACATTCTACCGCGCGCCGGATTATCTCGGCCCGATCGACGAAGTGTCGCTGACGACAGAAGGCGGCAAACGCTTCGCCGACGTAGCGGGGCAGGTACGAGAAGTCGTAGTCGTCGGAGCAAACGACGTTGCCGGGATGATCATGCCCGGGCCGGAAGGCGTGTACGTCACCGGCACCGGCAGCGTCGGTGTGGCTGAGACGTTTCTGGTTCTCGGCTGTCTGTATTTCATCGTGATGCTGATCGCTTCGTTTTCGTACCGCATTCCCGCTGCGGATTGGAAACCGGAAGGCTGGACTCCGCCGGACGAAGTTCAATCGTCGAAGAAGATGATCAGCGCCCACAACGTCGATATTGACCAGGCAATGCGGACGCGTCAGTTCTACCTCGTGTGGATCGTACTTTGCTTCAATGTCACGGCCGGCATCGGTGTCCTGGGTGTGGCGAAGACGATGATGACCGAGATTTTCGCGACGACGCTGCCCGACATTGTCGACGGACAATTCGCGGCGACCTACGTATTGATGATCAGTGTGTTCAATATGGTCGGCCGTTTCTTCTGGGCCAGCGCTTCGGATGCGATCGGCCGCAAGACAACATACACAATCTTCTTTGTACTCGGGATCATGTTGTACCTGTCGATCCCCTGGACTGCGGACTGTGTCAGCGCGTCGCCGGCTGTCACGTGGCTCATCGTGTTTTACGCCGCAACAATGATCATCTTCACGATGTACGGTGGCGGGTTCGCGACGATCCCTGCGTATCTCGCCGACCTGTTCGGCGCGAAATTCGTCGGCGGAATCCACGGTCGTTTGCTGACCGCCTGGAGCACCGCTGGCGTCCTCGGTCCGCTCGCCATCACAACCCTGCGCGAGCGGGCCATGCGAAACGCCATCGATCGACTGGCTCAAAGAATCGATCCCGCACGATTCAACGAAGCGTTCGGTGCCTCTGTCGATCAACTCGACACACTCGTGACACAGAAGACAGTCACGATCGGCCGCCTGATGGAAATCGCGCCGCCCGGCGCCGTGGATCCGTCGAGTTCGTTGTACAACTCAACGATGTACCTGATGGCGTGTCTGCTGTTCATCGCCTTGATCGCCAACGTCATGATTCGCCCCGTCGATGCGAAACACCATCTCGCCGGTGACTGATCACATCACAGGGCGTCTTCGACCAGCTCGCCGCTATAGCCAATTGATTCCAGCGCGGAGAAGATTGCTTCGGACGGGATCGCTGTCCCTGCTAGCGTTCCAATCGTTGCCTGTCCCCGTTCATAGTCTGCTTTGGCTGCCAGCACGCCCGGTGCTGTATTTATGGCCGTCTCGGCCTTGAGTTGTCAGCCAGGGCATGTCATGCCGACGACCTTGATGACTGTCTGGTCCATGTCGGCAGTGAATTCGTTTCCAGACGCGAACAGCCCCGTCACAGCTTGCGGAAAGAAGAGGAAGACGACGGCCATCACTGTCACGCACCACAGCATGATCTTATTCATGGCCATCATGTTGAAACGTCGGCCACTGACGACCGCCGGGGCGCAGCAGTCTTCCACATCGCCGTCCGTCGCCGGTCGACGGCGATAGGTCATGTAAAAGGCCGCGGCCAGGAAGCTGAATGTCACGACGATGAAGTACGGACGGTACTCTTCGAGTGCCGCGGTCATGCCAGCTCCAGACACGCCCGCTACGAGCAGGATTGGCGGCAACCAGCAGCAACTGGAAGCCACAATCGCAGACACAATGGTCCCGACCTTCGCAATCAGCTCGCCCCGCCCCTGCAGAGGATTGGAAGATCCTCCGGTGTTCTCAGTCGCACCCGGCGACTGCACTTGCTTTGAACTTCAGCAATCAGGCTTGAGGGCTTCGCCCGTAACAGGTTCATCGGACATTGCGGCACTTTCATTTTTGCTTGTACGCGCCAGTGGAGCATCCCTCTCGGGATTATCGAACTGAAATCGTATTTCTCATGCTGGCTTCGTTCAACACGCTCGTCGCACGGAGCGTCTGCGGTCAACCGTGGTAATCATGGACTTCCCGCGATACCGTGATGACATGGTGATTATCACAAAATCAAGACTGGCATGCCCCTCGTGCGGCTGCACCAGAGAACGCGATATTCCGCGTGGGTTGTGAAAGATCGTCCATTCCTGCTCCACGTGTGGGGCCGAGATGCTTCCAGCCGAAGGTGAATGCTGTGTGTTCTGCGCGTTTGGGGATGTTCCCTGCATTTGCGTGCAGGAAGCCAACTTTGCTCGCATGAACAGGGACCAGGCCGCAACCGATTGATTAACCAGTAACGCAACTTCGTTACATTTGACGAGGAGGCCGATAACGTCTGCCTTCGTCGACGGCCAAACAAATCTTTAGCAAGTGTTACGCCGATGGAACTGCGATCCAACGGATCCATCCTGCTCATCTCCTGTTATGAGCTCGGTCATCAGCCGCTTGGCGTGGCGATGCCGATCGGATTTCTGGAACGCGCGGGTTACTCGCCGCAGGCACTGGATATCGCGGTCGAGAACTTCGATGCTCAGAAAGTCGCGGTAGCCAGTTTCGTCGGCATTTCGGTTCCGATGCATACGGCGATGCGGCTTGGCGTGCGGGTTGCGGAACGCATTCGCGAAACGGATCCCAACTGCCATATCTGTTTCTATGGACTCTACGCCGCACTGAATTCCGACTACCTGCTGGATCATGGTGCCGACTCGTGCATCGGCGGCGAGTTTGAAGGTCCGCTTGTCGCACTCGTCCAAGCCGTTGAGTCTGAGTCGTCAGATGCAGTGGCCGGAGTCATCCAGCGAGACCGAAATCCCGGTCCGTATCTGCAACGCCTGGAATTTGCGCTGCCCACCAGGACGGCTCTGCCTGGTCTGGATCAGTACGCTCATCTGGAGCAGGACGGTGTATGCCGCGTGGCCGGATACGTCGAAGCCACTCGTGGCTGCCTGCATCTGTGCACACACTGTCCGATCCCGCCGGTGTATGAGGGCCGCTTCTTTGCCGTGCCGGAAGACGTTGTGCTGGAAGACATCCGCCGTCAGGTGAAAGCGGGAGCGACGCACATCACTTTTGGCGATCCAGACTTCCTCAACGGGCCGAAGCATTCGTTGCGGATCGTCCGCGCGATGCACAGGGAGTTTCCGACGCTGACTTTCGACTTCACCTCAAAGATCGAGCATCTGCTGACTCGTGGCGAGGATCTTCCCGAATTCGGTGCGTCCGGCTGCATGTTCATCATTTCAGCAGTCGAGTCGGTTAGTGAAACAGTCCTCAAGATCCTGGCCAAAGAGCACACACACGACGATTTCGTTCAGGTGCTCGGCATTTGTCGCGATGCGGGAATTCCGCTGCGTCCAACATGGGTCGCATTCACACCGTGGACGACGCTGGACGACTACCTGGACATGCTGTCGTTCGTCGAAGCCAACGGCCTGATTGATCAGATTGACCCGGTGCAGTTCAGCATTCGGTTGCTGATTCCGCCCGGCTCCCTGCTCGCCGAACATCCCGAAACTCTGCCGTATCGTGGCGACCTGGACGAAGCCGCATTCACGTACCGTTGGACGCACCCGGATCGGCGCATGGATGACTTGCACAAAGATGTCTCGCGACTCGTCGCTGAGGACGCGGAATCGGGTGCAGATACCGGAGACACCTTTTATAGAATCCTGGACCTGGCTCAGGGGCGACAACCGGCAGTCACCGTCTGCTCGCTGCCCCCCGATCGAAAACGCACGCCGAGGCTGACCGAATCCTGGTTCTGCTGAGCGGAACCAACCGAGGGTCAGTTAGACCCTCTCAGCAGTACCAAAGGCGCCGATGATCTAGTACCCGGCATGTGATGACCCTCGATAAATCCAGCCTTCCCTAACCAGGACCCACCGCAATGATCGCCGCTACAGGTTTCGCAGATCTGCTTGGACTGAGTCGACAGCCGACAGCCATCGCCTTCATGGAATCAGCACCGGAAGGCACGCCGCGAATCGACGTCGCTGCACCATCGGGCTGCACGTACTGGAAGCTGGCGTCCGAAGGACAGTCGTTTTATACCGAGGCGTCGGACCACTTTGGCTGCCCGATCGGTTCGTACACGCACGGCATCGACCTGCCCGAAGCGCAAGGCAAAGAACTTGAAGGCGTCATCGGGACGATGGTCGAATTGGAGTATCTCGACATTGCCGAAGTCCCCGAGGTCCCTCGTCGCGAAGAAGCTTTTGGAGTTGTCGTCTACGCTCCACTGGCCGACGCAACCTTCGAGCCAGACGTAATTCTCGTGTCCGGCAACGCCCGGCAGATGATGTTGATGGCAGAAGCCGCCCACTCAGCCGGTATCACCTGCCAGACAACGATGATCGGACGTCCGACATGTGCGGCAATTCCTGAAGTTATGAAGACTGGCCTGAGTGCCACGAATCTCGGCTGTGTCGGCAACCGTGTTTACACGGAACTGCAGGATGACGAACTCTATTTCGCATTCGCAGGTCACCAGTCGGAAAAGATTGCTGGTAAGCTGGCTGCGATCGTTAATGCAAACGAGAAGCTGGAAGAATATCACCGAGCTAAACTGTCTGGTGCTTCGTCAGCCGTGAAATGATGGATGTAGCCGAACTCGCGAGAGTTTGGTTTCCCCGCGTCCGGCCAAAGTCTGGCGACTTCGGCTACACCTAAAAACACGACGCCAAAAAGTCTTTACATACTGGAGCAATCGCATGGATACGAGAATCTGGGGCTTAATGATCGGCCTGTCGCTGATCGCATCGTCAACCGCGAGCGGTCAGGTTGTCAGCGGAGTGATGACTGTCACCGGCGCAGAAATGCACTGATGAGGCGGTGTGGCGAGAGACGCCACAGCACGTCTGTATGACGTGGATGACAGTTCGGTCGTTTACACGAAACCAGGTAAAAAAGGGAAGTACGATCACGGCACGATCACCTTCCGAGCCAGAAAAGGAAAACTGGTCGACCTCGACAAACTTCACGAAAGCGTCTGGGCCACCCGGCTGTCCGGTGGTACCAGCAGTGGTCTTGTCCGACTTGATGTCACGGCCGTCGGCGAAGTCGTCGCTGATGGAAAGAACCTCGTGCTGAAGATCGAAGGATCGAAGAAGACGTTCATACTCGGTGGTGCAGCAAGAGCGAAAACCGGATCTCAACAACAGATTGCGTTTCAGAAAGTTAAAGCCGAAATCGGTAACGGAAATCAGGTCAGCATTACCGGACAGATCGAAGGCTGGCGTGGTCGTTGGCCGGAAATGTTAAGCAAGCGTCCGGCGAGTCCGCGTCGAATTATCGTCGCCGAGTTTTCCAGGGTCGAGGAGTAGTTGTTGTGCAGTCGCTCAAGGGAAAAAACAAGGTGGTCAGTTCGGCAGCGGCGATGCTCGGCATCGCCGCTGCCGTTCCGAACTGAACGGCTGCCATTGGATTATCCCTGCTCGGGTTAGCAGGTGGGACAGCAGCAAACGTGGCCGGTTGGTTATCACCTGTCCTGATTGCGTTCTCGGCAGCGCTACTGGGACGAGCGCACTACGTTGTCTACGTTCTGAAACGTGGCACACGTGCGACGGTCGTCGTGACCTGGCTGTCGACGGCAGTCGTTCTTGGATTCTGGTCGTGGAAAGCTTTCGGTCTGGTGTGTGGTGAAAATGTCTGAAGTCTCAACTGCTCAAGATGAAGCGACTCGTTTTGACGCAACGCACGATGACGCGACGCGTGAAACGCTGCTGCAGATCGCCCGCCAGCACGGGACGCCCGCATACGCGTTTGATGTCCAACGACTGAGGACTCAGGCGAACCGGCTGCAAACGGAACTACCGGACGCGATTGACGTTTTCTATTCGCTGAAGGCAAACGCATCGCTGGGCATCTGCGACGTCTTTGCCGACTGCGGTCTGGGGGCCGATGTCGCGTCGGCTGGCGAGCTGGCCACCGCAGTGGAAGCTGGGTTCCCGGCATCGCGGCTGTTCGTTGCCGGTCCGTGCAAATCTCACGAAACATGGTCCATGCTGCGATCGCTGCCGGAAGCGATTATCTCGATCGATTCCCCGAGTGAATTGTCGTTACTGGCCGGCCATGCTTTGCCCAATCCGGTCGTACTGCGACTGCGGCCGGGTTACGAATCGTGCGCGATCGTGGCTGCCGGTGCCGGTTCCCGATTTGGAGTACCGCAGGACGAGCTGCCGCAGTGCCGCGAGATCATGGACTCCGGCCACATCAACCTGATCGGCTTTCATGTGTTCGCCGGCTCGCAGGTTCTTGAATCTTCGGGAGTCATTGATCACTTAAGGCGGGGACTCGACCTGTCATTGCAGGCGTCTGAGGCGTTGCGGTTTACGCCCGAGTTCCTCAATCTGGGAGGCGGCTTCGGGATCCCCTACGGGGCCGGCGAGTCTGAACTGGATTTGGCCGCCGTCAGCTCCGAACTGGAATCCATCATCGATCGCGCCGGTGGTGCCCGTGTCGCACTCGAACTGGGACGCTATCTCGTTGCGCAGGCCGGCTGGTATCTGACGTCCGTACTCGCTCATCAGACGCATGGCTGTCGACCGGCCGTTGTGGTCGACGGCGGCACGCATCAGCGAGCCGATATGTGCGGCATGAATCTGCGACAGACGGCAGCTCCACCACTCGTGCTCACGACTGCAGAAACAATGACACGGCCGACAGACATTCTCGGTTGTCTGAGTCTGCCGGCCGATGTGATGAGTGAAGCGGGAGCACTGCCGAAGCTGTCGGTTGGAGACGTGCTCGCCTGGCCGACTGCCGGAGCGTACGGAGTGTGGGCCTCGCCCGCGGTCTTTCACGCGACTCCACTGCCGGCTGAGGTCGCGTTCGACGGAGCATCGACCAACCTGATGAGAGCCCCCAAACCGGCACGCAGTATTCTGGACGACCAGCTCCACATCACGACAAAATCAACAACGACCGATGCCCTGACAGTTGGTTGAGCGACTTATCGAATCAATCTGGCTGAGAGCTATGCACTATGAAATCAGAACTGACACTCACCGGCTGCCGAGCGGCTCTTAGCATCGCCTGCTTGATCGTTCTCACAGCAACGACGCATGCGCAGGACGCGGTCCCCCACAAGATTGAAATCGTGACCAATTCGATCGGTATGAAGCTTTCGCACATACCGGCTGGGTTATTTCAGATGGGTTCGCCGAAATCTGAAGTCGAGCGAAAACGCGACGAGCTGTCGCATGAAGTTACGATGACAAAACCGTTCCTGATGGGCGTCTACGAAGTAACTCAAGCCGAGTTCCGCCAGATCATGGGAGACGAGGAAGCTAATAGAGCCATCTTCAGAAGAGCCCCAAGGCACCCGATGGAAAATGCCACTCGCAAACGCGCTCGCGAATTCTGTCAGGGGCTGTCACGCCTTCCGGCGGAACGAAGCGCCGGACGGAAATATCGTCTCCCGACAGAAGCCGAATGGGAATACGCCTGCCGGGGCGGAACGAGCACGGCCTTCAACCTGGGTGACTCACTGTCCTCAGACCAGGCGAACTTCAATGGCAACTATCCCTATGGCGATGGCAAGCCCGATGTCTATCTGCGGAAGACCGCGGACGTGGGTTCATACAAACCGAATGCGTTCGGGCTTTACGACATGCATGGGAACGTCGCCGAGTGGTGCTCGGACTGGTACGACAAAGAGTATTACTACGACAGTCCGGTCGAAGACCCGCTCGGTCCGCCGGTCGGCGTCACTCCAACCAACTTCACGGAAAAGAACGGTGCGAAGAAGTACTATCTTTCCGTACGCGGTGGTTGCTGGCTGGATGATGCCCGAGCCTGCCGCTCGGCCTGTCGTTTCAAGGCGATGCCCGACATCAACTACCGCCTGATAGGATTCCGCGTCGTCTGTGAATCGACAGCAGACAACGGAAAGTGAACTTCCACGCGTTTGCCAACCATTGCTTCCCCCAGGCGAATTCTCATGACAAACCGGCTTTACTGTGGCGTCCAGCTGTCTCTGGCCGTGATTCTGCTTTGCGGTTGCGGATCGGAACCCACTAATCCCAGCCCCGACGATGCAGTCCATTTGACCGATGCCGATGGCCAGGTGACGTTCCTGGTCAAGGGCATGATGGAGCGTCTCAACATACTCTGAGACGACTGACCCAACGCGGTCGTAGAAGCCCTGTCAGGGCTTCCGGGTGTGGAAGAAGCCAGCTCAAAATGGCCCGATGATTTTGTGCATGTCACGTACGATCCTGCGCGGCTGAATCACGACCTGTTACTGCAATGCATTCGCAAAGCAGGTTTCGAAGCGACCGTCCCTTGAGCCGGATCGGACGACGATTTCGAAACTTGTTTCAATCCGCTGTGATCAGCCAGGAGTTATCTTCGATGCGTGTTGTGCTTCTGTTGAGTCTGATGCTGAGCGCTCACCCGATGGACGCGCAGGACATCCCGCAGTCTGTCACCCAGACCTGGACCGACTTCGATCCTCGCGCGGAACCGCTGGAAACGGAGATCATCCGGCAGTCGATCGATGGTGGCATCGTCCTGCGGCAGGTCCGCTATGTGGTCGGAACATTCGCCGGGAAGAAAACCCGGGTTGCCGCGTTCTATGCATACCCTGAGGGCGGCGACCGGCTACCGGGAATCGTGCAGCTTCATGGCGGCGGTCAGCGAGCATTGCCCCAGACGGCTTGGTTCTGGGCGTCACATGGTTACGCCGCTGTGGCGGTTAACTGGGGCGAGCATGTCATCGGCGAGGACGATGATCCCAATACAGACTGGGCTGGAATCCCGGCCGGCTTTCTCGACCCGAAACATCACAACGTCGTAACGCCCGACAAGGGAACGATTCATGACGCCCCTCATCCGTGGAACAGCAGTTGGCTTCTGTACGCAGCCGCGGCTCGGCGGGCGATTACTTTTCTTGAACAGCAGCCCGAGGCGGATGCTTCCAACGTGGGGCTGACCGGTCACAGCATGGGCGGACGCCTGACCGTACTGACGGCGATCGATCCGCGAGTCAAAGCGGCTTCTCCGTCCGTCGGTGGCAGCGGCTATCTGTATTCGGACATCGCCGGTATTCCCGATTCCGCGCGGCACATGCGGGAGCATCTCGATCTCTACGACCACACGCTGGACTGCAAACATTATTGGCCGTTGATTCAGTGTCCCGTGCTGTTTCTGGGAGCGACTAACGATTTCAATTCTCCAATGGAAAAGGTGCTGCAGGGCTTTCGATCGTTGCCCCGGAAGAATGGAGCGATGTCCTTCACGCCGCACATGAATCACCGCTTCACGGCGAACAACTACGCCGCCAGAGTTCGCTGGTTCGAAACGCAGCTGAAACGCTCGTTCGAGTTTCCCAAAACCGCGATGGCGGAGCTTGATCTGACATCGGGCGACGGAATTCCACACTTCACCGTGCGGCCCGATCTCTCCGGACCTCACAAGTTGAAGTCTGTTGCCGTCTACTACGGCTACGACCGTGACCCGCGCGCACGTTTCTGGCGATCAGCAGAAGTGGTCCGCCACGACGACGCCTTCATGGCCGCTTGTCCCGTGATGGAGTTGAGTGAACCGCTATTCGTTTTTGCTAACGTCGCCTACGAGACCGGCACACGACTAACGATGCCTCGTGGGTACGCCGACACTTCTCTGCTGACGGTGACAAGTCAGTGTCGGAAGGCATTTCCTCATCAACTGGCCGCAGCCGGGGTCAAGCCTCATGGTCAACGGCAGCGGTTGATCGAAGACTTCAGCCACGGCTGGCGAGATTGGTCGCTTGTCGGTGTCGGCCACACCGCTCACTGGAATTACGAAACCCACAAAGTGAACGATCCTGCGTTCACGGGGCCGCGTGGAGGGTCTCTGGCTATGGAAATCGAGACAACCGCCGCGAACAACACCGTGGCTGTCGTGATGGATGTCGATCGGTGGCGTGGTTACGCCGGCCGCAAACCCCGTCGCTTCACGGCGCTGGTCGAGTTGCCAGCAGCCGGTGTCCATTCCGTGAACGTAGCCGTAGACCAGTTCGTGACCCCTGACGGAGAAACGTTGGACAACTACGACTTCGTGACGAGTCTGATTCTGACACCGGGACAAAAAGAGCGGCCGGACAAGGTTACTGAAGTCTGGCAGGGCAAGGTCCCGGTCTTCAGAAACATCCGCTGGGAAGGCGGGCAGTTTGCCGACAGGCCTCGACCTTACCTCAAACACGGCGCTTCCGAGGTCGCCGCCGACGCGACGTTCCGTGAGCAGTTTGAGAATGCCGTTGATGAGTCCGTTCAACGCGAGGAACAGGACAGACGGTAGATTGTGAGGCGCTCGCCAGCTCGGCCGTGTTCATCTGCCAAAACACTACGGGTTCGTCGGCGACGGGACAGAGCCAGCGGCGGAGTCGGCTGGTGGCTGCTTTTCCGGCTCGGCGGGATTCTCTACGGGCGTTTTCCCTTCCGGCGGTGTCTGTGATTGCAGTTCCTGCTCGTCAGCCACGCGCACCTTGACCGCCGGTCCGCCTGCGAGTCCGGCCGACTTGAGCATGTCGTCCATTTGCTCACGCAGCACTTTCTCGCTGAGGATTTGACGAACCCATGCGAGGGCTTCCTGCGCGAGGACCTGTGAACCGTCTTTCCGCGTTCCCGCGGATTTCACGATCTTGAGCATCATCTGAACGGACTCTGTGTGCCGTTCACGCAGATATAGAATTCGGGCTGCGAAGTAGTCCTTCAGAAGCTGGTCCTGCAGGTAGTGCTCGTATTGCCGCAGCCGCTCATCCGCGAGCTCCACGACTTTGGCCTCCAGTGGCAACGAGATCGAGACAAACGCCAGCGTCTCGCGGTCTTCGGGAGTCTTCATGCGCTGCATGGCTTCGTCGAGTTGCTTTTGTGCTCCCTGCAAATGCCCGTGTCGAGTCAGGTAGACGGCGTGTTTGGTGACCACCACCGCGTTGCGACCGAAGTCCTTCAGCAGTTCCGCAAACATCTTTTCGTTGGTCTCGCTGTGGCTGGCCTGGGCCAGTACCGACGCGACGTACTCGGCACCGACCTGTTTCTTGCCGGTCTCCTCATACAGTTCGAGCGCCAGTGTCGCGGCGTCATCCGGTTTTCTGACAGCAACCAGAATCCGCACTTTCTGACTGCGGAGGTCCAGGTTCTGCGGATCACGCTTGAGCATCCCGTTGACCAGACGCAACGCCTGGTCCGGCCGCTGATTCCGCATGGCGAATCGCATGAGTTCCGGATGCAGCTCGGGAATGTCGGCGGACAGCGTGAGTGCGGTGTCGAGCGTCTGCATCTTGCGACGGTGATGATGTTCCGCGGCCTTGGACTTGTCGGTCGAGTGCAGCAGCATAGCCTTGGCCTGAAAGGCATAGGTGCTGAACAGCGCCACGGCCGCGACTGACGCAAAGTCGCGATTCAGGACGAGCAGTTGATCCAGGGCGGACTTGTCACGAGCCATCAGGCGGAATCGCAGTTCGAGTCCTTTGTATCGCGGATTGTTGGGAGCCTGGGCGATCGCTCGCACGATTTCGGAATTCGCGGGTTCGTAGCGTTGCAGCCGATCCAGCGTGATGGCTTTCAGGTAACGAAACTCGGCGGGCGCATCGATGTCTTCGACAGAACTGAGCACGAGTAGCGCGTCGCTGTTTTTCGAGAGCTGCAGGTATCCGCGGGCGGCGGCGATCTTTTTCGTGAAGTCCGCCTGCCGGTCGGCCTGCGAAAACCACATGTAGACCCCAAGTCCAACGGCCAGAGTGGCCGCGACGCCGCTGATCACCATCCAGCGTGCAAAGCCGGCACGTGAGTTCATGTGCTTTACTCGGGATACGAATTCCTTGACCAATTCGGCTCAGTATAAGCCCGCCCAAGGTGCGTGGGTTAGCGGAGTAATGCCAGAATTACGGCAGCGATCCCGGCTAACGCGATCAGTGCCCACCAGACTGGCTTACCGTTCCAGACCGAAGTTCCATGCACAACGTAATCGCCGCACGCTGGACACTGTTCCGCTTCTTCGTAAATCTCGGCCCCGCAGCTCGGACAGGGAATGGTCTCGGCCGCGTCATCCGAATCGTCGGCCCAGGCGTCGGAGTCGTCGTCCCAGTCGTTCATTTTCGGGCACGCTGTCTCGGATGAATCGGGTTTGGCACGAGGATCCGCCGCTCGAAGGGTAGCGTGCCGCGGAACTGAACTCGATCAAAGCCACTGGTCGTTCCCTTGACCAGCGATTGATCACCGGTGACAAACGACCGCGGCCTGTTCAACGAGTCGCAACACTCGCGTTTCAAAGAATGACCGGACGACATGGAACGAATCATCAGCCTGTTCGGCCTGTTCGCAATGATGGGTCTGGCGTGGGCGCTCAGCACGCATCGGAAACAGGTCAACCTGCGGATTGTCGCTGGTGGTGTGCTGCTGCAGTTTGTGCTGGCGCTGCTGATCCTCAAGACCAGTCCGGGACACAGCCTGTTCGCCTGGCTGGGCGATGCCTTTCGAAACATGCAGCAGTTCACTGACGCCGGCACCATGCTGATCTTCGGCGTGTTCCCGCAGCCTGGCGACGAGGGTCTCCCGCCTCCATACGCCGTGATTCGCACGCTGGCATTTGGAGTGCTGCCAACAATCATCGTTTTCTCGGCGCTGATGTCAGTGCTGTATTACCTGGGGGTGATTCAGCTCCTGGTACGAGGACTGGCGAAGATGATGCAGGTCACGCTGGGCACGTCCGGAGCTGAGACACTGGCGGCAGCGGCCAACGTGTTTGTCGGCCAGACGGAGGCTCCTCTCGTCGTCAAACCGTACCTGGCAAAGATGACCGATTCCGAGTTGATGGCCATGATGGTCGGGGGCTTTGCGACGATCGCCGGCGGTGTCATGGCGGTGTATGCCAGCATGGGAGTCGATGCGGGGCACCTGATGACAGCATCGGTCATTTCGGCTCCGGCCGGTCTGGTGATTGCCAAGCTGATGATCCCCGAAACGGAAATTTCGGAAACGGCCGGAGACGCCGTTCCTCACATCGAGCGTAGCGGCAACAACATCATTGAGGCTGCGACGCTGGGCGCATCGGACGGGCTGAAGCTGGCGTTGAATGTTGCAGCGATGCTGATTGCGTTCACGGCACTTGTGGCCATGCTGGACGGGTTGATCGGCTGGACCGGCACCCAGTTTGGTCAGGCATGGACTCTGGGAGCGTTCATGGGGTACGTATTCTATCCCATCGCATTGGTGATGGGCGTCGCCAGCGAAGATGCTCTACATGTCGGTGAGTTGCTGGGCCTGAAGATGGTGGCCAACGAATTCCTCGCGTATCAGCGGATGGGCGAATGGCTGAAGCCGGACTCCGGTGTTGAGCTGAGTGAGCGAACGCAGGTCATTCTGACGTACGCCCTGGCGGGTTTCGCCAACCTGGCCTCCATCGGAATTCAGATCGGCGGAATTGGCGCTCTGGTCCCCGAAAGACGCAGCGACCTCGCCCGGTTGGGATTCAAAGCAATGATTGGCGGAACGCTGGCCTGCTTCATGACCGCGTGCATCGCCGGTGTGCTGCTGTAAGTTTCATGAGTGCTCCGTCAGGTTTTCGTGTAGCCGAAGTCGCCAGACTTTGGACGGAATAGAGTAAGCGGCCAAACTCTGGCGAGTTCGGCTACGCAGGAAATATGGTCCGATGAGGCCCGGCGCGATGCACTTGATTGAGCCTCAATCAATCGACTTCTAGACTAACGGTTTCAATTCAACCGGGAATGAGACCGCGATGAGACGCTCGCTCAATCAGACACGATCCGATTCGCCCGTGCGTTGGAGATCCGGACGAGTCAATGCGCTGTGGGCCCTGCTTGTCAGCGGCATCGCGGTCATTGGTGCCGCCGGGTTTCTGCTGTCACTGGGTGGTCCCGGGAAAACTGCTCGCGGACAGACTCTGACGATGTACTGTGCGGCCGGCATCCGCGTCCCCGTCGAGGAGGTTGCCGAGGAGTATGAAGCGAAGTACGGAGTCCACATCGAGCTGCAGTTTGAGGGTTCGAATTCGCTGTTGACCAAGATCCAGGCGAACAAGTTCGACACGTCGGATCTGTACCTGGCCGCGGACGACTTTTACACGGACAAGGCAAAGGAGCTGGGCCTCGCCCGGGAATCGCTCCAGATCGCTTACATGCGTCCCGTGATTGCCGTGCCGAAAGAGAACAAAGCGGGCATCAAAACCATTCACGATCTTCTAGGCGAAGACGTACGGGTCGCACTCGGTAATCCCGACCAGGCGGCCGTCGGAAGAGCCGTGCGGAAGCGACTGAAACGGATCGAGTCCGGCGATAGTGATCTGTGGACGAAGCTCGAAGCACACGTCACGAAAGTCGGCGTATTCAAGCCAACCGTCAACGATGTGGCGAACGACGTCCGGATTGGCACCGTCGATGCGGCAATCGTGTGGGACTCCACCGTCGCCATGCCAAAGTACCGTGACCACCTGACCGCGATACCCGTTGATGAACTGGACGGTGATCCAAATCTGATCAGCATCTGCGTCCTGACATCATCGCAGAAGCCGACTGAAGCCTTGAGATTCGCACGCTACCTGTCAGCGCGCGACCGTGGGCTGCCAGTGTTTGAGAAGTACGGGATGCGTCCCGTTGATGGAGACGTTTGGGTCGAGAACCCGGAGATCACCTTCTTCTGTGGAGCCGTCAATCGACGGGCTGTCGCACAGGTGATCGAAGAGTTTCAAATTCGAGAAGGCGTGACGGTCAACACCGTTTACGACGGCTGCGGAATCCTGACCAGCCGCATGAAGACCATCAGTGACCAGGACACGTCGCTCGGTTTCCCCGACGTTTATATGGCGTGTGACCGCTACTATCTGGAAAACGTCAAGGACTGGTTTCAGGACGACGTCGATGTTTCCGACGCGGAAATCGTTCTCGCCGTGCCCAAGGGCAGCGACAAAGTGAAGTCGCTGGGCGACCTGTTGAAGCCCGGCATTCGTGTGGCCATCGGTGAGCCGGAACAGTGTACGATCGGAGCACTCACCCGCCGGATGCTGACGCGTGAAGCTATTTACGAGAAGTTGAAAGCAAAGCAGCAGAAGGACGATGAAGTCGTCGTCGAGAAACCGTCGTCGGCCATGCTGATTCCGGATGTCATCGCCGGACATGTTGATGTCGCGATTGCCTACGTGACAGACACGCTTGCCGTGAACAACGACATCGACATCGTCCGCATCGAATCTCCGTTGAAACTTGCCGTACAGCCATTCAGCGTGTCGCGGTCGAGTCTGCACAAGCATCTGGATCGGCGTCTGTTCGATCGCGTGGCCGCCGCGAAGGAAGAATTCGAAACGGCCGGATTTCATTTCCGCCTCAGCGATTCTGCTCCTCCAGCCGAAACCGCGAATCCGTGAGCGATCCGCAGACCACGCCGGAATCTGAGTCTGGACCGGCACCGACTCCGCCTGACCATGAGGTCATTGCGACACTCGGTCGCGACCCGGACGCGAAAGCCGTTCGCCTGTCGAACACGCTGTTCTACATCACGTTTGCCGTGATCGGCGGGACGTATGTCCTGCTGATCCTGTTAATGCTGCTGGCCGACGGCGCGTACATGACACGCGAAACATTCAAGTCGGTTGATGCGCGTGGATTGCCCTGGTTCGCAGTGTTCAAGCACAACCCGTTGCTCGAGGCACTGGCTGATCGCAAGATTCAGTACTCGATCTGGCTGAGTCTGATTTCGTGCACGATGTCGGCTGTGATCTCGGTACTCGTCGCCGTACCGATGGGATACCTGATGTCTCGGCACGACTTCCGGGGCAAGCGGCTGCTGGATGCAGTCCTGGACATACCGATTGTGCTTCCGCCGCTGGTTGTTGGCCTGAGTCTGCTGATTCTGTTTCAGTTTGCGCCGTTTCGGTGGATCGCTCGTGACGTGATTTATCAGGTTCCGTCGGTGGTGCTCGCTCAGTTTTCCGTGGCTTGCGCGTTTGCCTTGCGCACGATGAAGGCAACCTTTGACCACATTGACCCGCGCTGCGAGGACGTGGCAGTTTCGCTCGGCTGCACCCGAGTGCAGACATTCGGATGGGTCCTGCTGCCGGCAGCTCAACGCGGCATGTTGACCGCGTTCACTCTGGCTTGGGCGCGGTCGCTCGGTGAGTTTGGCCCGCTGCTGATCTTCTCCGGCGCGACACGCATGAAGACCGAGGTGCTGTCGACGACTGTCTTTCTGGAGATGAATGTCGGCAACATCGAGGGCGCCGTCGCCGTCTCGTTCATCATGGTGTTTGCCGCGATCGTCGTATTAATCCTGACCCGCCTGCTCGGCTCCGAGCATCACGCAATTCATTAGCCCCTACAGCAATCCGGTGGTGTATGGGTGATTGCAACCGGCTGGCGAAACCCTCATCTTCCGCAACGTGAATGAACCTCGTTCCATTGGAAAGCCTGAGTCGTGTTTTCGTCGCGGTTGCTGTGGAAACTGTTCGCTGTGTATGCCCTGCTCTCTGCCGTGGCGGCTGTGTGCAGCATCACGATTCTCGGAAATCGCCAGCGGGCAATCGTCTACGATCAAGTGCATCGTCGGCTGCACGACTCTGCTGTGACGGTGAATCATCTCCTGGAGAACCCGTTTGTCGCAGAGCCCGGTCCCGGTCTGGCCGCATCGATTGAGGCCATCGCCGCTGAGAACAGCACTCGGATCACTCTCATTGCCGAAAACGGCGCCGTGGTCGCCGATTCCGAGCATGATCCGAAAACGATGGAAAACCATGGGGACCGCTCGGAAGTTGTCCAGGCCCGAACCGCTGGAACGGGTCTGGCTCGACGTACGAGCCCCACACTGGGGATTCCAATGCTCTATCTGGCAATCCGCGTCGAAAAAACAGGACAACCAGGCGGGTTCGTGCGTGTCTCCGTGCCGCTGGATTCCGTCGAGGCGGAAGTCGGCTTGGTGCAGAGCCTCGTTGTCGTCACCTCCGTCCTGGTGAGCCTGGTGGCGCTCGGCCCAATGTTTTTCATTCTCAGACGGGTCATTCAACCGCTGACGACACTTAGGACCGCTGCCGACAACATTGCAGCCGGTGACTTGCAACAGACGGTCAACGTTGACCGCCACGACGAACTGGGCACGCTGGCGGATGCGTTCAATACCATGAGCCGTGAACTGTCGGCCCGCATGTCGGAACTGAAACAGACGAGCCTGGAGTTGCAGAGCAGCAGTCAGTTGCTGTCGACAGTGTTCGGGTCGATGGTCGAGGGCGTGGTCGCCGTCGACAACGACGAACGCATCCTGTTCGCCAACACCGCGGCACGTTCCCTGCTGGATTTCGGCGACCGCGATCCGGTCGGTCGGCCAATCTGGGAATGCGTGCGAAACGAAACTGTGCAAACGGTCGTTCGACAGGCTATGGGTGGGCGCGAGCGATCGGTCGAGTGCCAACTCCCCCGCCATGAAACGGTGGTTGAGATTCGCGCCACGCCACTTGAGGGTGACCCGTGTCCCGGTGTCGTTCTTGTGCTTCATGACGTGACGGAATTGCGACGACTCGAGAACGTTCGCCGGGATTTCGTGTCCAATGTCTCCCACGAACTCAAGACTCCGCTGACGATCATCCAAACGGCAACTGAAACACTGCTGGACGGTGCCATCGCAGACCCGCAGTACGCGGAACGATTTCTCAGCCGGATTGACGAGCAGGGCAAGCGCCTGCACGAACTGATCGTTGATCTGCTGCAACTCGCAAGAATCGAATCCGGAGACGTGGCATTCGAACTATCGTCAGTACCCGTGCGGCCAGTCGTCGAGTCGCTCGTTGACGAATTCTCGTCGTTGGCGATTGCACGGGAAGTCGCGGTCGAGGTTGAGGCTGCTGAGGAAGACCTGAGCGTGGAAGCCGACAGCGAAGCACTGCGCACGATCGTCGAGAATCTGTTGAGCAACGCGCTGAAATATACGCCTGCCGGTGGACACGTCACCATTTCCTGGGAACGCGATCAGGCACACGCCATCATTCGCGTGCGCGACACAGGGGTTGGCATTTCCACCGAGCACCAGACGCGGATATTCGAACGCTTCTATCGTGTCGACCGAGCGAGAACGCGTGCGGTCGGCAGCACGGGATTGGGGCTGTCGATCGTGAAGCATCTTGCTGGCGTGTTTTCAGCGAGCGTATCCGTGCAAAGTGAAGTTGGAAAAGGCAGCGTCTTCACACTGCGAATTCCACTGTCGCCCGTCTTGCTCGCCTGAAAGCTCGACGCATGACGTGGGTCCGCCCGCGTGGCGAATTCGACTGCGATGAATCCAGCGGCCGCTTACCCACAGTCGGCAAGGCCAGACCATCTGCTGGCACGCGATTCTTAATGCTTTCTTAACAGTCGGCGGGGCTTGATCTTCACATTCCGCTCGTATTGTCCCGCGCAAACCGGAAGCTACCGGGAACTGGCCGTTTACTCGCATCAGGTGCAAAGGCAGAAAATGTTTGTGAAATCGCTGTCGACTCTCACGGCGGAGTGTTTCCTTTATCTCGTTACTCTCGCTGCACTTTCGGGCTGTAGCGTGCAGAACAACGCGGCGGGTGGCTCGTCTGGTTCTGCCGGCGATGAGCTTGCAACAGACGCTGCAAACAGCAGTGCGGTCAAACGAGTGCTGATCGATGGTTCCAGTACCGTCTATCCGATTTCTCAGGCTGTTGCGGAAGAGTTTCAGGCAACCCACGCGGAGGTGAAAGTCGTTGTCGGCACTTCGGGAACTGGTGGTGGATTCAAGAAGTTCGTCGGCGGCGAGACCGACATCAACGATGCGTCGCGACCGATCAAGGACAAAGAGTCCGCGCAGTGCCAGGAAAACGGAATCGAGTACCTGGAGCTGAAAGTTGCGATCGACGGTATCAGTGTTGTTGTGAATCCAGACAACGACTGGTGCACCACACTGACGGTGGCTCAACTGAAGACGCTGTGGGAACCCGGAAGTACCGTCACAAAGTGGAGTGAGCTGGATCCAGGCTGGCCGGAAGAGGAGATTCGGCTGTTTGGCCCCGACACCGATTCCGGCACATTCGACTATTTCACTGACGTCATCTGCGGTGAAGAAGGAGCAAGTCGCACCGAATACACGCCAAGCACCGACGACAATGTTCTCGTTCGTGGTGTGTCAGGCGAAAAGTACGCTCTTGGCTACTTCGGTTTTGCGTACTACCTGGAAAACGCTGAGAAACTGAAGGCGGTCTCCATTTCACCTACGAATGATCCTGCCGACGCGGTGGCGCCGACGGCCGAAGCCATTGAAGCGGGCAAGTACACGCCCCTGTCGCGCCCGCTGTTCCTGTATGTCAACAAAGCAAAACTTGCCCGCCCGGAAGTCGCCGAGTTTCTGACTTACTATCTGAACGAAGGACAGGACCTCGTCAGTGAAGTCGGATATGTCCGACTGGGTACTGAAACTCACGCCGCGACCGTCGACATGTTGAAGCAGGCGACCGGCAAGTAAGTCCAGTCGCAACTCGGTCCGAATCTCCACTCGAAGAAGCCCATTGTCGACAATCACAAAATCAGAATCTCCACTGCTCGCCGGGACAGTTTCCTTACGGCGGTCAGCTTCAATGGTCCGTGCGAGAGAGTTTGTCATTCGCACCGGGCTGTTGATGTGCGCGGGCGTTTCGATTCTCACGACGGCGGGGATTGTCTTTGTCCTGTTCAGCAATGCCGTTTACGACCTCTCGCCACAGCGCATCGGAGCCGACGGGATCGCGAAGACAAACGAGGCCTTTTTTCAGCAGGTGTCCGTCAAACAGTTCGTCACGGAAACTCGCTGGACGCCTCAGTTTGCCGACAAGCACTTTGGCATTCTGCCACTGATCTGTGGGACGTTGTTGATCTCAGGTATCGCAGCATTAATCGGGCTGCCGATTGGGTTGAGCAGCGCCATTTACCTGAGCGAATACGCTTCGCCTCGCGCCAGGTCGATTATTAAACCGGTACTCGAAGTCCTGGCCGGGATCCCAACAGTCGTCTATGGGTACTTTGCGCTGGTGTTTGTGACACCGTATGTGTTGAGACCTCTGTTTCAGGAGTTTCTGGGATTTGACGTCAGCGTGTTTAACGCCGCCAGCGCGGGCATTGTTGTTGGGATCATGATCATTCCAATGATCTCTTCGTTGAGTGAGGACGTATTACGTTCCGTTCCACGCAGCCTTCGCGAGGCTGGATATGCACTTGGGTCAACGCGATTCGATGTTTCCACGAAAGTCGTCGTGCCCGCGGCATTGTCCGGGATTATCGCGTCATTCCTGCTGGCCATTGCACGAGCGATTGGTGAAACAATGGCCGTGACCATTGCAGCAGGTCAAATGGCGACGGTGACTGCCAATCCATTTCGAAGTGTCGCCACCATGACCTCGTACATTGTCAACGTGAGTCTGGGCGACACCGAGATCGGCAGTATCGAAGAGAAAAGCATCTACGCCGTCGGACTGACTCTGTTTGTGATGACGCTGGGCATGAACATCGTATCGCAGTTTGTGCTGCGTCGTTTCCGTGAGGTCTATCAATGACCGACCAGGAACACGAATACGCACGTCTGTTGCGCAGACGTCATCGCATCTCGACATGTTTTGAGTGGGGGTGTCGCATTGCGACATTCTCTGCATTGCTGTTTTTGTCCGTGTTGCTGGCAGGCCTGGTCTGGCAGGCCTGGGGCTGGCTCGACTGGAAGTACTTGACAAGCTTCGATTCACGTCGGCCACAAAACGCTGGATTGCTGGCCGGGCTGTGGGGCACGTTCTGGCTGATCCTCTTTACGAGCATCGTTACTGTGCCCGTCGGGGTTGGCGCTGCGGTTTATCTTGAGGAGTACTCGCGAGACAACTGGTTCACTCGAATTGTTAAGGTGAACCTTGCCAACCTGGCCGGAGTGCCGTCGATCGTATACGGCATGCTGGGAGTGACAGCGTTCGTGCGAATGTTTGGCTGGTTTTCGGCCGCCGATGAATGGTCCATCGTTGTCTCGCTGGGACTTGGGACGCTGGAAATTCCCATGCCGCTGGGACGTTGTCTGCTGGCCGGGTCATGCACTCTCAGCCTGTTGATTCTTCCCGTGGTCATCATCGCATCACAGGAAGCGCTGCGAGCCGTTCCGCCTTCGATTCGACATGCGTCATACGCTCTGGGTGCGACGGAATGGCAGACCATCCGCCATCAGGTCCTGCCGGCAGCGACTCCTGGCATCGCGACGGGAATCATCCTCGCGCTCTCTCGTGCGATGGGCGAAACAGCACCGCTCATCATGATCGGCGCATTGACGTACCTCGCGTTCGCTCCCGGCGACCTGAACACGCCGGCCGATGCCTTCAGCGATCCGCAACGAGTGCTGGATGCTCCCTTTGACATGTTCACGTCGATTCCGATTCAAATCTTCAACTGGGTCGGACAACCGAAAGCTCACTTCCAGCATGTCGCGGCAGCAGGCAGTCTTGTTTTGATCGGGCTGCTGGTGGTTTTCAACGCGACCGCAATTGTGATTCGTAATCGCTCTCAAAAACGAATGACGTGGTAGACCCACTTATGAATGCGACGCTCAACAACCCGAAGCCGGACGTCTTTGCCGCCGAAGTGCAACAGAACACGGTTTCAAAGGCGGAGAATTCGTTCGCCTGTGTGCCCGTGCGAGTTTCACAACCGGCAGTTGGCGACGAGTCCGCAGTCGCGGCTGGGTCCACTGTGAAGATTTGCACGAAGAATCTGAATTTCTTCTATGGAGACAATCAGGTTCTATTCGATGTCTCACTCGACATTCCTGAGAAGTCGGTGACCGCATTGATTGGCCCCTCAGGTTGTGGCAAGAGTACGTACCTGCGAACTCTCAATCGGATGAACGACATTATCGAAGGCACTCGGCACACTGGCGACGTGCTGCTGGAACGGACGGACGTGTATGCTCCGGAAATCGATGTCGTTCTGCTTCGAAAGCGCGTGGGGATGGTTTTCCAGAAGTCCACTCCGTTTCCCAAATCAATCTTCGATAACGTGGCCTACGGTCCCAAAGTCGCCGGTCTTAGAAGCCGGCCGCGGCTTGAGGAGATCGTCGAAGAGTCTCTGAAACGAGCTGCATTGTGGGACGAGGTTAAGGACCGGCTGAACGATTCGGCGATGGCGCTTTCGGGAGGACAGCAGCAGCGTTTGTGTATCGCACGCACACTCGCCACGAGTCCAGACGTCATTCTGATGGACGAACCTGCCTCGGCCCTTGATCCGGCGTCAACAGCTCGCGTGGAAGACCTGATCTTCGAGCTTCGGCAGAACTACACGATCGTCATCGTGACCCACAACATGCAGCAGGCGGCACGCGTCAGTCAGGAGACGGCTTTCTTTTTCCAGGGCGTGCTGGTCGAAACCGGTGACACCAGGAAGCTGTTTACGAATCCGACGGAAAAGCAGACCGAAGACTACATCACCGGCCGCTTCGGATAGTTCTTGCGACTCATTGACGGTCGTGCGATTGCATACCAGAGACACTGACGGAAGAGCCCAGAGGCATGTCAATCCACCAGAACAGAGATATCGAGCGGCTGCACCGCGACATTCTGCACATGTGCTCGATGGCCGAAGCTATGATTCACCGGGCAGTGAGTGGTCTACGCTCGCCGGCCATCGATCTGGCGGATGAGCTGAGAGAAGCCGACGATGAAATGGATCGCCTGGACGTGCAGATCGAAAACGACTGCCTGAAGATTCTCGCGCTCTATCAGCCAGTCGCAACTGACCTGCGACGCATCACGACCGTACTGAAAATCTCGGGGGAACTGGAACGAGTGGCCGATTTGGCCGTCAACATCGCTGAACGAGGAGCGGGCCTGGTTGGAAATAGAGAAATCGTTGTGTCCGACCGTTTGCTGAATATGTCCAAGCTGGCTCTCGAAATGCTTCACCGCAGCATCGACTGCTATGTAGAACTCGACAGTGTCGGCGCCAGACAGGTCTGCAAGGATGACGACGATGTCGACGCGCTGAATCGTGAGATCATTCAGGAAATGCAGGCAGCAATGCGAGAATCGCCGGATTATGTTGAAGCTGCGTTGCATCTGTTTTCGGCATCACGTCATATCGAGCGAGTTGCCGACCACGCGACGAACATCGCCGAGGACGTGGTCTATCTGATTGAAGGTGAAATCATTCGTCACCGCACTGTATCGGTATCTGAGCCGATATGACGAAACCGACGGTCCTGATTATCGAAGACGAACCAGCCCTGGTTGAAGTGCTGAGCTATAACCTGATCAACGAGGGCTTCGAGGTTCTGACAGCGAACGATGGTCAGACGGGTCTGCGCCGCGCTCAGGAACTGATACCGGACCTTGTCGTGCTGGACCTGATGCTGCCCGGCATGGATGGTCTGCAGGTCTGCCAGCAGTTGCGAGCCGGGCCAAAAACTCAGGACATTCGCATCCTGATGCTGACGGCCCGCAGCGAGGAAGTGGATGAGATTGTCGGCTTCAACATGGGAGCCGACGACTACGTCACGAAACCATTCAAGGTGAAGCCGCTGATTCATCGCATCAAGGCCCTGTTGAGACGTATGTCGGCAACGGAGTCCAGTCACGACACGGTGTCGGTACACGGTCTCACGATGGACCGCACACGGCACACCGCCACGTGCGATGACACAGAGCTGATTCTCACACCGACGGAGTTTCGTCTGCTATGGACGCTGGCCCAAAATCCCGGCCGCACGTATTCACGGCTGGAATTGATTGATCGAAGTCGAGGCGAAGACGCGAATGCGCTGGAGCGAACGATTGACGTTCATGTCCGGGCTCTCCGGCAGAAGCTCGAAGACAAATCCAAATTGATCGAGACCGTCCGGGGTGTCGGATATCGATTCCAAACGTGACGCTGTCCTGCCGGTCAAAGGTCGGCCGCAATGATCGTTCCGCAGTGCTCACATCGCCATGTGTTCCAGGTCGCCGTTGGGACTCGTCGCACGCGAGAACTTCGAATGAACGTGCAGGTCGGAGAAAAACATGCTGCCGGCTCCGTGCCATTTCCGGATGCCGTCGGCGGGCAGGATCAGGTGAGTGGCTCGATCTCGCCGGGATTATCTGTCCGCGAGGCTCGCCGAACAAGCAGGGGCACGTCCGAAGTCGCTTGACCTCGGATCGATCGAGGCCTTGAATCCGCGTTGATTCGTTGTTTCCGTGTCGACTGGAAGTCGAGCCATGCACCTTATTCACCTCGTGCGCTTTTACCGCCGCGTTCAGGCCAGGCGGCACGTGGGTGTCGGTATCGTGCTGACACTGCTGATGACCTCTGTCATTGGCAACTCGCTGTGTTTTTACGTGTTTGATGGTCCGGCACACGCTGAAGCCGGTTCTCCCATCACCTTTGGCGATGCCGTGTGGTACAGCCTGATTTCAATCACGACCATCGGCTACGGTGACCTGTCGGCTTCCAGCGCGGGAGCGCGGATCGGAACGATCTTCTTTATCGTGTTCGTCGGCCTCGGCTCTTTTTCGTTCCTGCTGGGAATGGCAATCGACGGACTGGCTGGTTTCGCAAGCCGGAGGAGAAGAGGCATGTCCAGAGCTCTGATGAAAGACCACATTCTGATTGTGAATGTGCCGTCCGAGGCACGTCTCACGCAACTCCTGCGTGAGCTGAGGTCGGATCCGAACTACGGCGGACGCGACATCGTCGTCATCAGCGACCGGCTGGAAGAGCTGCCCGTGGATGATTCGCACGTCATGTTCATTCGTGGCTCAGTGCTCGAACGCGAAACGTATGAACGGGCCGATGCGATGGACGCCGCAATCGCGATCGTGCTGGCCACGTCATACGACGATTCGTCCAGCGATGCGATTGTCGCGTCGGCTGTTGCCGTGATCGACAACATGCATCCAGAACTGCATATCGTGGCCGAGTGCATCAACGAAATGCACAAACACCTGTTTGATTCCGTACGTTGCGATTCCGTGGTCTTCAGCATGGGGATTACCGCCAACTTGCTGGTGCAGGAAGCCCAGGATCCCGGCATTGCACAGTTGATCGACGTGATCACCAGTAACGTACGGGGCACGACGCTGTTCAGCACGGATGCTCCGCCGTCGGCCCTTGGCACAAACTACAACGAATTCGCCCGCGCACTGCTGGACGCCGACGTGAATCTGATGTGTGTGAATCGAGGGACAGAAAGTCTGACGGCCTGGAGCGGCTTAAGCGCACAGCTCGGAGACAGGCTGATCTACGCAGCCAAATTGCGGCTGACATGGGACGAATTGGTTAGCCGGACGAGTGATTGAGTTGTCATGGCGGCGATGGCCCTTTGAGACGCCGTGCTGCACCGCCACATTCCAGAATGTCACAGACCTTGTCTGTTTGCGCCTCGCGCATTTGATCTGTACTCAATGTTGCTCTCGCCGCCAGACTGGAAGGCGTTGCGATCACATTACGAGCAACTCATTGATGAGCATCCGCTGGGAGAACCGACGTGCTGAATAGTCCCAGGTCTCTTGTTTTGGGCTGCCCCATGAATGGACTTCGTACAGCATTGAAAGCGGGAGTGATCGGCCTGCTGCTTGCGGGCACATCCTGGAGCGGTGACGTCTCTGCGGCTCCGAACAAGTCTGCCGAACTCGAGCAATTGCGATCTCAATTGCAGAGCGACGACAGACAGATACGCGGTAACGCTATCGTCGCACTGGGCAAACTGGGCGAGGCGGCCGTCTCCGTCGCCCCGCTGATCGTCGAACAACTCGCCGACGCAAAGGAGCGCGTGACCGTCCTGCGGTGGAAGTCGCCACTGGCTGGACATGCTGAGCGGGCGCTGCTGCTCATTGGGCCGGGCGCAGTGCCGGCCTTGAGCGCCGGCCTGCATCATGAGAACGTGGAAATCCGCAGCCGCTGCGCTCTGGTGCTCGGTCGGATTGGCGGCGTTCTTGACGACGCCGTGATCGCGCGCCTGATCGAGCTGCTGGGTGATCTTTCCCGACTGCAAACGCGTCCGGGAAGCCACCCTCTCGAGCAGAGACACCGCCTTCAGCGATGCTCGCGGAAGACTGAAAATCGAAACCGTTACACATCTGCTCGAAGCTGTCAGCGGCTCGCTTATCCAGGCGTGTGCCGTGCCGGGCGAACAGCCGGTCTTCATTGTTGTCACCCAGTCGATGTCTTTCAGAGGCTCCAGCCATGCCTAGAAGGCCTCGGGGCCGGCCAGGTGCGACTACTCACCGGTCAGCTTCAGTTCGCCCTTGCGGTGCAGCCACCTGCTGGATATTGGTTGCGCCGGGATGCTCGCCAGGCAGCGTGTGCTTCCTGAATGGCTGTGTCGGGGCCTTCGGGGCTTCCCACCAGGATCAGGAACGAGCTCGTCGCGTGATGAGTCTGAAGCGTTGTGTCTGCTGCTAATCAGAACTGCGCGAGGAAGCGGACGTCGTTTTCGTAGAAGCGTCGAATGTCCGTGATCTGATGTCGGCGCATGCAGAATCGTTCGATGCCCAGACCGAATGCGAAGCCGCTGACGACGTCAGGGTCGTAACCGACTGCACGCAGTACGTTCGGGTCGACCATCCCCGCTCCGCCGATCTCAAGCCAGTCTTCGCCCCAGCTCATGTCCACTTCGACGGACGGCTCGGTAAATGGGAAAAACGATGGCCGGAAGCGTATATGGACATCCTGCCCGAGATACGTGACCGCAAACAGTCGCAGAACTGTCTTGAGCTGCGCCATGGTCACGTCGTCGCCAATCATCAGACCTTCCATCTGATGGAACATGCATGAGTGCGTCGCATCGATCGTGTCCGGCCGATACACCCGCCCGAGAGACACGATGCGGATCGGGGGCTTTTCGTTTTCCATGACGCGAATCTGAACCGTCGACGTCTGGCTTCTCAGAAGTCGAGGCTCTGATGAACTTTGGCCGTTGGCATAGCAGGCCGCCGCCAGGTAGAAGTTGTCCAGCGGGTCCCGGGCGGGATGCTCATCAGGAATATTGAGTGCCTTGAAATTGTGGTACTCGTCCTCGATCTCCGGCCCGTCGGCCACCGTGAAGCCGAATCGTCCAATGATGTCCTTGAAGTCCTCGGTCGTCTGCATCAGCGGGTGCCGCTTCCCGAGCCGGAACGGTGTGCCGGGCAGCGTAATGTCGAGCCCTGTCAGGGAGGCCTTCGGCTTCTCCAGTTCCGCCTTTCTCGTGTCGTATGCTGCTGAAACTCGCTGCTTGACTTCGTTAAACAGCTTGCCGACCTGCGGACGTTCTTCCGCCGTGATCTTCCCCATGATGGACTGCAACTCTTTCAATCGTCCCTTCTTCTTGCCGAGGAACTCCACCCGCACCTGTTCGAGCCCGTCGGCATCCGATGCCTCCGAGATGGCTCCCAGTGCGGCCTGCTCGTAATCCTGAAACGCAGCGACGTGATCCATCGGCCAGCCTCCGAACTCGTATATTCAGACGACGCGTTGAGTCTTTTGTCGAACGAGATTCATGCCCGAGTCACCTCTCGAACATTGTGTTCGCACCTCAGCGATGCCACGCAGAGAAAAACTGCCATGAGACAAAAAACGACCCGCTGGAAACGGCATTCCAGCGGGCCGGGTTCAGTAATCACGCTCGACAGCATGTGCAACTAGAACCTGACTGATCAGGCAGCCTCTTTGTTTGCCAGAGCCTCTTTCGCGACCGCCATGATTTCGTCGAACACGTTCGGCTCGTTGATCGCCAGTTCGCTCAGCGACTTGCGATTCAGCTCGATTCCGGCCAGCGACAGTCCGTGGATGAAAGCGGAATAGGCCAGCCCGCGTTCCCGGCAGGCGGCGTTCAGCCGGATAATCCACAGTCGTCGGAAGTCACGCTTTCGCACCCGTCGGTCGCGCGTCGCGAAAACGCGGGAGCGGATGATCGTTTCTTTGACGGTCCGCAGCAGTTTGCTCCGGGCGCCACGTCGTCCTTTGGCCTCACGAAACAGTCGCTTCTTCGACCTGAGGCGTGCTTTTCCAGACTTAATTCTCATTTTGATATCCTCAGCATCAGCGGGTATGCGGTTTCAGACAGCGGGAAAACAAAGGTGCGAATCAGGAAGCGGGTCGGAGCCCCTCGATGATCTTCTTCGCCTCGGCACCGGTGATGATTTCGTTTTCGCGCAGGTGCCGTTTCCGTTTGCCGTTCTTCTTGCTGAGGATGTGACCGCGGAACGCGCTGCGCTTCGTGGCCTTACCCGAGGCCGTGATCTTGAAGCGCTTCTTCATTCCCTTGTGTGTCTTCTGTTTAGGCATAGCTCAACCACCGTGCTTTTGTCAGGAGTATTCTGGCTTTCGCCCGGAGTTCGGCGACGGCGGAGTAATCCATGGGCCGGTGTCCGAGGCGCTCTCACGTCACAAATTGCGTAAGAGAAAAATGGTCACACACCAACAATGTCGGCGCGAAACCGGGCGGAAGTATAGGCGTCTCACCGGAATGATTGCCAGCGAGACAATTTGGCCCTGTCTTCCAATTCAGTTAGACAAATTCGGACTGATTAAGCTTGATGCGAAATAGTGCAGTTGTCTGAATGAACGCTGCCACACGGCTCCAGTCCTCGCAGTTCGATGGATCGGGAAGGGCAAATCCTCACCGAACGCCTCGTATTTGCCGATTGACCACCCGTGGGTGACGGGTACGATTCCTGGCAAATCAGGACCTGGCTGAATCGGGAGGAGCCGTGTCGAGAAAACTGATCATTGACGCCGATCCAGGCATCGGCGATGCGCTGGCCATTGCATTGGCTCTTCGTGATCCATCCCTGGACCTGATCGGTGTCACGGCAGTTCCAGGATGTGTCAATGGGCAGGTGGCGACTCAAAACATTCTGTCAGTCGTCGAAGCCAGCGACCCGACCAAGAGACCAAGGCTAGGGGCGTCATCCGCTCCCAGGCCAGAGTTCACGCTCACGGGATCGGGCCACTATCCGCCGGGGTTTCTCGACCCGCTGCGTCTGAATGGTGATTACGGCCTGGGCGAATCGGAAGTGCCGTTCGTCGAACTGCACAACCCACATGAGTCGGCGCGAGTCCTGATCGATCTGGTCCGCAACAACCCTCACGAGGTGACATTGCTGACGCTGGGTCCGCTGTCGAATGTTGCTGTCGCTTGCGAACTGGCTCCGGATTTTCTCGACCAGCTGCAGCGTCTGGTGGTGATGGGAGGAGCCGTGCGTACCGGGGGCGACGTCACCGCCGCCGCTGAGTTCAATATTTACGCCGACACCGTCTCGGCCACGAGCGTACTGCTGTCGCCGTCCACACGGACGATGTTGCCGCTTGATATCGCCAATCGAGTCTCTTTGAGCTACGACCAGTTCGATCGTCTGAAGCAGACGCGACCGTTCGAGTTGAAGTGGTTCTTCGACGAGTTGCTGCCATTTGCTCTGCGAACGCATCATGAGGAACTGGGTCTCGAAGGACTTCCTTTGCGTGAGGTGACCGCTTTGGTGGCCATTGCGGAGCCCCGATTCTTCGAGTCCAGCCCGATGAATCTGGCAATCGAGTCCGCAGGTCATCTGACACGAGGAGCGACCGTCTTCGATCAGCGCCGGATCCCTCGATGGCAGACCAATATCGACGTCGTCGATGAGGTCGACGTCCAGGGAGTATTCGACTACGTCGCCCGAGTGCTGCAGACAAGCGGCTGACGCTGCGGTTTTGAAGTTGCACACTTCAGTCCCGAAGGGACGTAGTCAAATAGCCCGGGGTTTCAACCCTCACCCTTACACACAAGTTGAGTGAGGGCGGCCCGAGGATGCGGAGAGTTCATTGAATGTTGTCCAGGCGAGGCTGAAGTCGAAGACTCGACGCAGGCCTCGCC
>Ga0302123_10000452_pt1 | contig 32784 bp, 30 predicted proteins | sample CB21_321_MG_FD_203109 | JGI IMG/M metagenome (GOLD analysis project Ga0302123, IMG submission 203109) | Marine microbial communities from Western Arctic Ocean, Canada - CB21_32.1 | ecosystem: Environmental > Aquatic > Marine > Oceanic | place: Canada: Western Arctic Ocean | collected 2017-09-28 | reverse complement strand
CGAGGTCAAGTTTCTCGACAAGACCGGCGTTCACGGCATTGTCTGGCCGCAACGCGCGAGTGAGTATCAGTTCCTCACATTCGAGGAACGCATCGAAGGCGCCGAACTCATCGTCAAGGCCAACAAAGACCTGCGCCCGACGGTCGTGATCGGCGTTCAGGGGCCTGACACCGAGACCGCCGTCAAGTACGCCAAGCACGCCGAGAAGCTACAGCCCGACGCCATCATTGCGCTACCGACGCGCGACTCCGGCGAGTTCAATCTTGACGAGGTGCTCGAGTATTACAAAGCCGTCGGTAAGGCCTGTAGCCTGCCAATGTTTGTCCAGACGACCGGCAACATGAGCGTCGAGTTCGTACTGAAGATGGCCAAAGAAGTTCCGACGCTGCTGTTCGTCAAAGACGAAGCCGGCAACTCGATTGACCGCATCCATGAGTTCAACGCCAGCGGACAGGACAGCGTAACCGTCTTCACCGGGGCGCACGGGCGCAACCTGCCCGACGAAATGTCGCTCGGCCTGGCCGGAAACATGCCCGCCGCGGGATGGGTGGAACTCTACGTGAAAGCTTGGGACTTCTGGAAGGCAGGCAAGCACAACGAAGCGCTTGATGTGTTCTCGAAGGCGATGTTGTTCGTGACGCAGGCGGGCGTCTACGGCTTCCCGCTGCTGAACTACGCCCTGCACCTGCGCGGCGTCTTCAGCAACTGGTCTATCCGCCGGCCTGACGCCAAGCCGCTTGATGAAGACGCCATGCGCGAGATCGAGCGCGTGTACGAGTTTGTGAAACCGGAATTCGTGGTCTAGCCGGCCGGATGCTTCTGGGCGACCGCGTTCATCGCGAAACGCGCCGCTTCTAAAGTCATCTCGACTTCCGTGTCGCCGTGGACGGTCGCGACATACCAGCGGCCGTCAGGCAACAAGTAGACACCGTTGTCGAGCATTCCCTCAAGCCAGGCGCCTAGCCTACCTGACGGCGGAGCCGTCAATCCACGCGAATCCGTAACTGCGCCTTCGTCCGGGAAGACGACCTTGAACACCGTCCCGACGCCACGCACCGTGACCGGAACGCCCGCCTCGGCGGCGGCGGCGCGGATGCCTTCCATCAGTTTCTCGCCGCTCTGAGCAGCCCCCTTCAAGGCAGCCCCGTCGTCGCGGGCCAGTTCTTCGAGCGTGGCTTCCGATGCGGCCAATACCGTCGGGTTGCCGTTGAAGCTGCCGCCATGCAGCACGGTGGCGTCTTCAATCAGCTTCATGATTTCGTAGCGTCCGGCGATCACGCTCAGCGGGAATCCTCCCGCAACGGCTTTGCCGAACGTCGCCAAATCCGGCGTGATCCCGTAAAGACCCTGCGCACCATTGAGGTGTACACGGAACCCGGTGATGACCTCGTCGAAGATCAGCACGATGCCATGCTTCGCCGTAATGTCGCGCAGTCCTTGTAGATAGCCGTCCGCCGGCAGGATACAGCCGCCGTTGCACAAGATCGGTTCGAGGATCACGCACGCAATTTCGTCCGGGTGCTCGGCGATCGCTTTCTCAAGCGCATCCAAGTCATTCCAGGGCAGGAATAGCGTGTCGGGCGGCGCGTCGAGCCAGCCGTGATAGTGATTCACGAATCGCAGAATCCGTTTGCGGCCCGTGAAGGCGCGCGACAAGCGAAACGCAATTTGGTCGGCCTCGGTCCCGGTATTACTGAACACAACGCGGTCCGCGCACGGCACCAGATCCACAAGCCGCTCGGCAACGCGGATCTCGCCTTCATGCTGCGCGCCGTAATCCCAACCGTCCTGGAGCGTCTGCTCGACGGCGGCAGCAATCGCGGGATGCGAATGGCCCAGAATCAGCGGTCCCCAAGCCAGCGTGTAGTCGAGGTAGGTGTTGCCATCGACATCGGTGATGCTCGGGCCTTCACCGTGCGTAAAGTACAGCGGATGCGGTACGGACTTGGCGCGAAAGGCGCTGCTGACGCCCCCGGCAATCGATTTCTTGGCGCGCTCCAGCAAGTCCGCGGACTTGGGGCGCGACGAGGTGGTTTGGGTTTCTGACATGAAGCAAATCCTGGGGCGAAGACGAACGAGGCGTCTTTCTTAATGAGAGAAGTTGATTCTAGCAGCGGTGCGGTTTCAGAACCCCGCGGCGAGGCCTTCCGACCGCCCATCCGCAGCACCCAACAGCCATTCATCGGTCCTTTGGATCGCCATGACGCGGCCCTGCTTCCCGACGAATTTGATCTCATGACCTCGCTGCCGCAACCGCTCAACCGTGTCTTGCGAATGGCCGTGCCGTTCCAACCGCAATTCGTCGGGCATCCACTGGTGATGGAAGCGCGGGAAGTCGACAGCCTGTTGTAGGTCCATCTCGAAGTCGATGCTGTTGATGATCACCTGCAGTACCGTCGAAATGATCGTCGGCCCACCGGGCGAGCCCACCACCATGTAGAGCTTGCCGTCGCGCGCCACGATCGTCGGCGTCATCGAAGAGAGCGGGCGCTTGCCGGGCTTGATCGCGTTCTTCTCACTCGTCAGTAATCCGGCGTTGTTCGGCGCGCCCGGCTTCGATGAGAAATCATCCATCTCGTTATTGAGAAGCACGCCCGTCCCGACGGCGGTCACGCCCGATCCGAAGCTGCCGTTCAGCGTATAGGTCACGGACACCGCGTTGCCCTCTGAATCCACGACCGAGTAGTGCGTCGTCTCGGTGCTCTCCGCCCCGGTTGGGAGACCCGGCGGCATGCCGACGCTGTTGCCGGCGCGTCCGCGATCAATCGTGGCGGCCCGCTCCCGCGCGTATCGTTTGCGAGTGAGTAGATCCACCGGCACGGACACAAAATCGGGATCGCCGAAATAGGCCGCGCGGTCCGCAAAGTAGCGGCGCATCGTTTCCGCCACATAATGAATCGCCGCCGCCGACCCCGCGCCACTGCGCTCATAGCCGCTGTCCTCCAGCATGCTGAGCATCTGAATGATGCCGACGCCGCCGGAGCTGGGCGGGGGCGCCGTGATGATCTCGTACCCGCGATACTTCCCTGAAAGCGGCGTTCGCTCGGTCGGCTTGTAGCCCTTCAGGTCGTCAAGCGTGATCGTCCCGCCGTTCTTCTTCATGTCGGCGGCGATCAACCGTGCCGTCTCGCCGGCGTAGAAGTCGTCCACGCCGTGCTTCACCATACGCTCCAGAGTTTTGTGGAGATCCGGCTGGCGAAACACCTCCCCCATCTCGTAGTACTTCCCGTCGCGCTGGAAGATCCGGCGCGACTCGGGGAACTTCGCCATGCGATCGCTCTGCAGCGACCCGGATTGATCGAACGTCACCACAAATCCGTCCCGCGCCAGACGGACCGCTGGCTCCAGCAATTCCTTCACCGGTTTCGTGCCGTATTTGTCGGCGGCCATCTCAAGACCACGCGCCGTTCCTGGGACGCCCGATGCGCGATAGCCGACGATCATCTCTTCGGTCGGCTCGCCATCCGGCCCGAGATACATGTCGCGGTGAGCCGCGGCCGGGGCGCGTTCGCGGAAGTCGAGGAACGTCTTACGTCCGTCGGCGAAGCGGATCAGCATGAACCCACCGCCGCCCAGGTTGCCCGCTCGCGGATGTGTCACCGCCAGCGCAAACCCCACCGCCACGGCGGCGTCCACAGCGTTGCCGCCCGATTTCAGAACCTCAACGCCAGCCTGTGTCGCGTCCGCCTGTGCGCTCACCACCATCGCCTTCCGCGCACGGACAGGCTCGCGCGTCGCAGCCGACACATCAACAGCGCTAACAATCAGAGCGAAGACAACAAGAATCCAAGTCACGGTCAAATTGTAATCCTTTCGTGGCGCACGGCTTTGCCGCGCAGGCCGATACTAATCCCGGACAAACGCATTCCGCGCCCCACAACCCGGGCACCGGTACATGCGCACGCCAAACCAGCCTCGCTCCACCGCGCCTGCCGCCTCAAGCTGATCCGACGGATGCCCGCTGCCACACTGCGCACAAGCATTCCGCCATGCCCCCTCGACGAGCGGCTCGCCAATCTCTCCAAAGTAAAACGCCCAGCCATAAATCGAAAGGCGTGTTCCAATCCAGCGGTCGGCAGTCCGCGTCAGCCAGTTGAGAAACACGACAAACCGCTCGTCACCACGAGCAAACAACCACATCTTTCGTTGCGGCCGACCTTCGAGGTTTCTATGGTTCAAGAACGAAAGCGACGAATAGAGCAGCCGAGTGCCGACGTGATGCAAGCCCGTCGCTGCTTCAATCCGCGCGCGAAGAACTTCCGCCGACACAAAGGCGTTCACGTGCCCTCCGCCCTGCCCCAGCCAGCGATAGACCTTGTCAGTGAATGTTGATGCATCGGGCACGCTCACGAACAAGCTGGCTCCCGGCCCAACAACCCGGCCCACCTCCCCAAGCGCCTCGTCAAGCCGTTCGAAGTGCTCCATGCTGTGATTCGATATGACCGCCGCGAACGCACCGTCCTTGAACGGCAACCGCGCCGCATCCGCTTGCACGACATTTCCGGCTCGCGGCCCATCCGGCGGATCGAGATCCACCCGCACCGTCGAAAACGGAAACGCCTCAGCCGGGAAGCTGCCGTGTTGGCTTCCCAGGTCAAGTACCCAGCCTTGAGAGATTTCAGAGAGAATCTCGTGCACGTCTAACCCAAGCGTTCAACCCTAGAAGCGCAAGGACCCAAAGACAAACTCAGAGCCGCAGGTGTCAGCCTGCGTTGACCAAACCGCCAGATCCACCGAACCAGGCTAAGGAAATGCCCGCACGCCGAAGTACCCAGCTTAGGTCAGCATGCCCCAACTACGCGAATCCTTTGAAACGCCGAGTCTACGTAAGCCGTCCATTGGAAGCAGCGGCGGAGACATCATGAAACTCGTCCAAATAGGAATACTCGTTTCTCTAGTCGCGATCGCAGGTCTGCTGGGCGCGATCGTCGTCATGAATAACCAAAGCCCGGAGGCAGTCCAGGAACAGGCCACCGCCGAAACCCTCGAGCTCGATATCGAAAACGAGCCGCCCGACGCCGCGCCAGTCACAGCTCAGGTTCCGGTCGAACCCAAGCCGCAGCCCGTGCGCCCCGCACCCTCGCGCCGTGCCGCACCGCCGAAGCCTGTCGCCCGTGTTGAGCCCACACCCGCGCCGAGGCCACCCGAGGTGAAGCCGGCAGTACAGCTACCTCCGGCCCGGCCCGTTGCCCCGAAACCCGCCGAGTTTGTTCAGCCCGCACCCAAACCTGCGCCCGTGCCCAGGCAAGTTACACTTCCGGCTGGCACCGATCTCGCCGTCCGTCTCGACTTCGGACTATCCAGCGACCGCAACTTCACCGGTGACAGCTTCACCGCATCGCTCGACCGCGCAATCGTCATCGACGACATGATCATCGCCGAGAAAGGCGCTCGCGTCGAAGGTCGCGTCACCGAAGCCGTACGCGCCGGACGCGTCAAAGGCCGCGCGGAACTCGCCATGGAACTGGTCAAGCTTGATACCGCCGACGGCCAAACCATTAGCCTCGTCTCGAACCGCATTCACCGCGAGGGGCCGGGCTCGCTGAAATCCGACGCGACAAAAGTAGGTATCGGAGCAGGCGTCGGGGCCGTGATCGGAGCGATCGCCGGTGGTGGCAAGGGCGCGGCAATCGGCGCCGGAGTCGGAGCGGGCGCGGGCGGCGGTGCTGCCGCGGTCAAGCGAGGAAAACCGGTCGAAGTTCCTGTCGAAGAGCGGCTCGAGTTCAGGCTGATGGAAGCCGTCCAGGTCGTGGAGAACCTGTAGCGCTTTTTACATCGACCAAAGGGTGGAGTACCCAGCCGTCGCTACAATGAGTGGCGATGTCCGAGCTGCGTGAACGAGCAGGTTGCGTTTGCCAAGGCTGCGGGGCGGCTCTGGAGGTACGAGTCGGGTTTAGAGGCAAAGTCGTGTGGACGCTCAACGCCGAAAACCCCGACTTCGGCAACACGCAGCCAGAGCTACGTGGGCTCTACCAGGACCCGAAACTTGTGTGTTCCGCCGACCCTCTTCACCCCACCGGCTTCAAACTTGTTGATGGGAAAGTTGTTGCGATCGAGAGCTAAGGGCGAACGTATTTGCCGCGAATCGTCGGCCCCGCGCTGCTCAGATGTCATCAGTAACGGAGAATCGACTTTATGGCTTTCATGAATCGTCTAGCGATCACTTTTCTCTTGCTCGGCTTGGTCGCCGTTCCCGCATCCGCGCAAGAGCTTCTTCCGCGCTGGGAAGTCATCGAGATGGCGCAAGGCGTCGACCTCCACGCCACGGAGATGAAGTCGCTTCTCGAACAGGTCCGGCCCAAGGAATGGGTTCAGGACGGTGCGCCTGATGCCTACGTCACTCAACATCAGTCGATGATGCAAGACATCGACAACTTGAGCCTTTCCGCCCAAGATATGATCCGACATCCCAATGGTCTCAAGGCCGTTGTCGATACGTTTCTCTGGATTGACCGGCTCAGTTCGATGATCTCTTCACTTGAACACGGCGTCCGCCGCTATCAGAACGCTGCTGTCGCCGAACTGCTCGTCGCCGCGAAAGACCGCAATACCACCGAAGTCGAGAAGCTCAAGACCTATCTGCGGCAGCTCGCCGTCGCGAGAGAGGCCGAAATGGAAATCGCCGACAGCGAAGCGCAACGCTGCCGCGCCGAACTTGCCAACGACCCCAAGCGCTAACGCCGAGCGAGGAATGACCGGTCCGCTTCGTCGAATCCCCAAGTGGGTCGGGTGGCCGCTGCTGGCTCTGTGGACCTACTTCGTGCTCGGATACTTCGCCGAAAGCGCCAAGTTTCACCCCAGCCCCTATCCCCAGGGTCCGTGGGATATCCAGGCGCAACTCGGCGCCGAAGACGTCTGGCTCACAACCTCCGACGGCGTTCAAATTCACGGCTGGCGCATCGGCGCCGGTCCCGATGTGGAGTTGATGACGCTCTACCTGCACGGCAACGGCGGCAACATCTCCCACCGCGGCCAACATCTCGCCGCGATTCGCAACGCCGGATCACACCTGCTGATCATCGACTACCGCGGCTACGGCAAGAGCAAGGGGAATCCAACCGAAGCGGGCATCTACCTTGACGCGGACGCCGCCTACGCCTACCTCAAGGAGCAGGGCTACCAGCGCGACCGCATCATCTTGCATGGGGAATCGCTCGGAACCGCCGTGGCCGTCGACCTGGCCGCGCGTCAGCCGTGTGCCGGCGTAATTCTCGAAGCGCCCTTCACGTCGGCCCGAGCTGTTGCCGCCTACGTGCTGCCTGTGATTGGGCCGCTTGTTGTGAGCGGGCTGGAAACCGAGCGGAAGATCCGCGATGTCACGGCTCCCGTGCTTGTCGTTCAAGGGGACCGCGATGCCACTATCCCCCACGTATTGGGTCAACAAGTCTTTGAGGCCGCCAACGAGCCCAAGCAACTATGGACGATCCCCGGTGCAGGCCACAACGACATCGTGGAAGTTGCGGGACGCGAGTACGTCAAGCGCCTCAAGCAATTCTACGCCGGTCTCAAGCGGTAACTAGAGGCCGAGCAATTCGAGTGTCGGGCTGTGGATCAGGGCCTCGATCTCTTCTTCTGTAAACCGGGGCAGACCAGTGCCCTCGACCATCTTGTTGATGTTGCGCAAAGCGTCGAGGGTCGCGGGGGTCGTTGTAAACGGGAAATCTGTTCCGTAGAGCAGCTTGTCCCAGACGCCGTATTCCTTGGCGAGCATCAGTCCGTTGAAGAACTGCCAGGGACGGTAGTGCAGCGCCGAAATGTCTGAATAGAAATTCGGCTGCTTGCGGATGAGGACGATCGTATCTTCCATCCATGGATGGCCCAGGTGGGCGATGATCAGCTTCAAATCCGGGAACTGCATCGCGATGTCTTCGAGCAAAATCGGCAACGAATACTTCAAGGGCGCCTTGGTCGGGAACGTCGTCCCCTGGTGGATCATGATCGGCAGCTTGTGCGCCTCGCAGAACTCATAGACCGGCATCATGCGATTGTCCGTCGGATGAATGTTCTGGTAGATCGGCCCCAGCTTGACGCCTTTGAGACCGAGCTTCAGCGCGTGTTCGAGTGTGTCGCGCACCTTGTCCACGTGCGGATCGACGGCGGCGAATCCGATGACTTTGTCGGGATACTGGTTTTGGTAGTCGGCAATGTATTCGTTCGGCGTCAGAATGCCGGAGTGCGAGGCGCGCATGCCGAATACGATGACTTTGTCCACTTCGCCCATCGCGGCCATGTGCCGTTCCGGCGGCACGTGCAAGTCCATCTTGTTGCCCTTGGCGCGTGAGTTGGCTTCAGCGACGAAAGCGTCGCTGAGGTGTCCGGGGTATTCCCAAATATGGCTATGGCAATCGACAATCATCGTTCAAGGTTCCTCATTTGGATCGCACCGACTTTCGGCACGGGCACCCCATTGTATACTGCGGTTCGTCGTGGCCCCGAGTCCCAGAGTCGTTCGAAGTAGGGGCACGGCACGGGCCGGCGTCCTAGCCTTTGCCGATTGAAATGAATCGCCCAGCGACACACTACGCAAGGGGTTCTTCCGCGCTCCAGTATCTACTGATCCTGCTGTTCTCTTTGATCGCGGCGGTGCTGCTTGCCGAAACGTATCTCGCCTATCAGGTGTCATCACGGCTGACACTGCCTTTCTACAACGAGCTCTACCCGTACGTGATGTTTCGGCCGCACGCGAACTATCCGTACGAAACACCAAATACGCACGCGATGTCGCACGACACATCGCGCATTTTCCATTACACAAATGGCGACGGCTTTCGCGTGGAAGCCATGGACTACGAGCTGCCCAAGGTGAAGCCGCCGGGCCAGTTGAGGATTGCTTTCCTGGGATCGTCAGCGGTGCAACTCGGCAGCACGTACGAGACCACGCTCCCCGGGTCGCTGCGGACGCTGCTCAGAGAGCGCTACCCGGACCGCGACATCGAAGTCATCAACGCCGGCATCCAGTCGTGCGTGTCGCGGCAGTCGATCGCGCATCTTGTGCTCACGGTCGTTGACTACGACCCGGACATCGTCATCCTATATGACGGTGTGAACGACATCGGCTTACCGCTCACTTACGAGGCGCGCGCCAACTATCCGTACAACTTCCAGACAATGGTCGAGGCTTGGGATTCGTATCGCGCGGAATATCAGGAGCCCGTGTGGCAGCTTGTCTTGAACCGTAGCCGCGTTTACGCCGGACTGCGGGCTCGCTGGGGTAGTGCGGAAGAAACCACCACCGCCAACACGGTCGTCCTCGGGCTGAACCGGCCGCCCAACGCCGTCGCGCCCGAGAGAGTCATGCAGGACCGTGAGTTTGTCGCGAATCACATCGCCGCATACCTGTCGAATTGGCGACAGCTTGTCGAGCTAGCGAAGGCCTACGACTACGTGCCCCTCTGCGTTCTGCAACCCACAGGCGGGCTTGAGAAAGAGTATTCCGTTCCGCTCACGATGCGGGATTTTGGTCTCGAAGAGGAGATGGCCGTCGAGTGGATTGATGCTTTCGCCGTCATGTACGAAGAGGCCGACAGGCAAATCGCCGCTCTTCAGCAAGGGGACCCGGACCACGGATACCTCAATCTGCGGGCGTATCTATCCCCATCCGCTGATCACTTCTGGGACTTGGTCCACGTCTACGACGAAACGAACCGCAAACTAGCCGAACGCATCTACCAGGATCTAAAGCCCGCAATAGACAGCCGCCTCTGAATCAGCAGCAGGCAACTCAAGCCAGAAGGGAAGGAGGCGCGGATGTAAATCCGTGCGCCTGCGGGCGAAGGCCCTCACAAAACTCTAAGTCGCCGGCGCGGTAACTTCCAACCGGCACCGCGCCGACTGAACACCGCCGCACTCAACTGCCACCTGGTATTCACCGGGAATCGTACTCGGCGGCAAGCGCACATTCAGTTGTTGCAGCCCCTTCTCGTCCACTTCCGAAAGATAGTCCGCCGACAACCGGGCGCTGCCGAGCAACACCTTCAAATGGTCGCGTGTAACCTCGCCAGGCAACCCACGCACCCAAAGCGAAATCCACATCTCATCGGAAAACGGAACGCGATCCGAATCATACGTACCCGCGTCGGCAACTCCTGCGACCTCAAGCGACTCGGGCTTGGGAACCGGCTCCGCCACATCAACGTAGATATCCACCGAGTCGCTGTACGGCGCATTCACGGTACGCAAGCGCACCGGCTGTTTGCCCGGGTCAATCCCCTTGGGGACCAGAAAATCCGCCTGCCAAGTCGGCCCGTCGCGGTGCGCGACGTGAAGCGGCCGCACCCCGTACCCGGCGACTTCGGGAAGCACGCCATCGACGTCAAGAGCCTCTTCCGCCGAGTCAAACCAGACGCTCAGATAGTCATCACGGAGCGACGACACTTCGCGGCGATGCGTCAAACCATCGACGGCACGATGGATCACCGGGGCGGCCATCTTCAGCCCTTCTGGCGACGCTTCCCAATGACGTCGGCAGACCACATGCGCGCGCTGCTCGACGATCGTTGTCATCTCGACGCGCGGGAACCCCGCCGTCCGGCATAGGGCAAGCATGCACTCGGCCGTAGGGCCGATCCAGTTATCAAGCTGCGCGGCTAACTCGTCTTTCTCGTAGAACTCCATCACTGTCGGTCCGCCGGCGGCCTCGTCGGTTACGTACGACTCGATGAACGCCACGTCCTTCGTCACCGAGCAAACCTTCTCGATTCCCAGCAGCGGGTGCTTGAGGTGATAGAGCACGCCGAAAAACAGCACGATGTCGAAGCGGCCCACCGTGTCAGGCGAGAGGTCGTAGACGCTCATCACGCGGTAGTCGACCTTTGAACCCAGCCGGTCGCGCGCCAAGTGGAAGGCAGGCTGCTCGACGTTGTCGATCGCCATCACTTCGGCGCCGCGGCGCTCCATCTCAAAGGCATACCAGCCGTCCCATGTGCCGATGTCGAGGACGCGCTTGCCCGATAGATCCTCCGGGAAGGGGAAGTAGCCTAACCGTCGCCGCTGCTGCTCAACGCTCAGCAGGCCTTGGATCGTCTGGCCGTCCGGCAACTCGATGCTGTGATACCATCCGCCTTTAGAAAAATCCTTCGCCAAGTCCTGCCAGTGGCCGCGAACACTAGGGTCGTTGACGGGGACACGCGACATACGGTCAAGCTAACAAAGCCCCCAGAGCAAAGCAAATTGGCGGCTTGGACCGCCAAGGGGTTGCCGCTATCGGCCCTCATCCACTCCCGTGAAACCACGCCGGAAAGTCTTCCTGCAATACGCAGCCGTCACGCTCGTGGCCTGCGTGGCCGCCGTCGTTCTCGCCGAGGTCTATCTCGCTTCCACCGGCGGACCAAAGTGGAACCTGCCGTTCTACAACCGCCTCTACCCCTATGTGATGTTCCGCCCGACCGAGAACCTCACCTACATCAGCGCCGAGACATTCGAGATGTCTCACCACACCGAGCCGGTGCACTACTACTCAAATGCGGACGCCCTACGCGTCAGCGCCGCCGACTATGTGCTGCCCAAAGAGAAGCCGCCCGCCCAGCTCCGTTTCGCCGTCCTCGGAGGCTCCGCCGTCGAGGTCGCCACTAACTTTGAAGCCACGCTGCCCGGATCGCTCAAGACGGTTCTGCGTAGGGAACATCCGGACTACGACATCGAAGTCATCAACGGCGGCATTCAGTCGTCGATCTCCCGCCAAGCCGTGTTGCACTTCTTGTTCACGGTCTCTGACTACCATCCCGACGTGCTCGTCCTCTATGACGGGCAGAACGACCTGGGCCTGCCGCTGATGTACGACGGACGCTCCAACTACCCGTACAACTTCCAGACAATGCAAGAGGCCTGGGACGTCTACCGCTCAGAGCATCAGGCGTCTCTCTTCCAAGTTCTGCTCGACCGCAGCTACCTCTATGCCGCGCTACGGGCGCGGATGGGTTCTGATGAAACCGCGACGACAACGAACACCGTCGCGAAGGCGATGGGACGGGGGCCGCACGCCAAGGCCGCTGAAGACATCCTGAACGACCCCGCCTACGTGAAAGAGTACGTCAGCTCCTATCTCGCGAATTGGAAGCAACTCATCAAGCTCTCGACCTACTACGAATACCAGCCCGTATTTGTCTTGCAGGCCACCGGCGGCGTCGACCGTGACTACTCGATCGCGGCGCTTAAGGCCGGCTACTTCGGCGAAGCCAAGCCGGCCGCCGATTGGGTGGACGCCTTCATCGCGCTCTACGATGAGGCAGAACGGCAGATGGAAGAATTGCGCGCTGCATATCCCGATGTGATCTTCCTGAATCTCAGCGACTTCCTCCAGCCGTCGAAAGAGCATTTCTGGGATGGCGTTCACGTCTATGACGAAGTGAACCTGAAACTCGCCGCGCGTATTCACGAAGAGATGCGCGGCATGGTCGAGAACCGCTTGAGCGCTCTTCCCAAACAACCCGAAGCCGCGACAACACCGTGAGGAAAGCCGCCCGCATCGCCGTTGTTCTACCGCTAGCGCTACTCGCCCTTGCTTGTGGCGAGAGCCGTATCGGCACTCCTGAAGAACTGCAAGAAGCCGTCGGGAAGGGAAGCGGTGTCGTCCGCTTGGCTGCCGGGGTCATCGAGATCACCAAGCCGATTGAGGTCCCATCCGGCGCGGAAGGCCTGGAGATTATCGGCGACCTGGCCGGCACAACTCTACGCGTTGTACCCAACTTCGAGGGCAAGGCAGTGCTCGTCTTCCGGTCCGCAAGCGGAATCAAACTATCGGACTTTGCCATCGAAGGCCGCCGCCCACACAGCACCGAACGCCTCGGCCTGCCGCCGTCGAACATCACCTTCGCCGACTTCTACTCAGACAACGGCCTTGTATTCGAAAACGTCGAGGACCTCCATATCACCGACCTGCGTTTCAGCGAGATCACCAACTATCCCATCATCGTCAACGCATCCAAAGACGTGGTCATCGAGAACGTCCGAGTCAGCAACTCCGGCTCGCTCAACGAGGGCGGACGCAACAACGCATCCGGTGGCATCTTGCTGGAGAACGGAACCAGCGATTTCGTCGTGCGCGACTCGGCCTTCGAGAACGTCAGAGGCAACTGCATCTGGACGCACTCCCGTTACGAATCGCCACGCAACGCCGACGGCCTCATCGAAGACAACGAGTTTCACACCACCGCCCGCGACGCCATCCAGATCGGGCACGCCACTCGCATTCGCGTTCTCCGCAATCACGGCTCGAAGATCGGCTACCCAACCGAAGAAGTCGACATCGAAGGTCAAGGCTTTCCCGTCGGCATCGACACCTCAGGCAACACCGACGAGACGACATACGCCGACAACCGATTCGAAGACCTCAACGGAAAATGCATCGACCTCGACGGCTTCCACCACGGCGAGATCCGCGACAACACCTGCGTCAACAACGGCCCGCTGGAAGACTACCCGCTCGGGCATTTCGGCATCATCATGAACAACGCCAACCCCGACATGGAATCGGCCGAAATCTCGATCACCGGCAATGTCATTGACGGCCCCGTCTACGGCGGACTTTTCCTTATCGGCAGCAGCCACACCGTGCGCGGCAACCAATTCCTCAACGTCAACAGCGTCGGTTGCCGCGAGGGCTCCGACGACCCCAGGTGTAACTACTGGCCCGACGAACCGGCCCTGCTCCGAACCGGCATCTACCTCGGCAAACGCGCCGAACGGCCCGCCGTCACCCGCGACAACGTGATCGAGAGCAATGTCATCACCGGGCTCGGAATGGATTCCGCTTGCATCGCCGCCGCGCCGGGCGTAGACTTGGCGTCCAACCGCATCGGCGAAAACGATTGCCGAGGCAACTAACATGGCCGCATCACTTTTTGAAGTCCAAGACCACGACCGCGAACTCTTCGATCGCGAACTGAAACAGTTCCTGCCCGACCGCGTCTTCGACGCCCACGCGCACCTCTATGCCAAGCAGCACTTCCGCGAAGGCGCGCCAGGGCTCGTCGACGCAGGGCCGGAATCGGTCGGCCTCGACGTTTACACCAAGGCCATGAGCGAGCTGACGCCAGGAACGCGCTACTCCGGGCTCTTCTTCGGGTTCCCGCACGCACAACTCGACATCGAAGCGGCCAATACCTTCCTGGCCGACGAAGTCCGTGCCGATCCGCAATCACGCGCGCAAATGCTCATTCGCCCCGGCATGGACCCCGAGTACGTTCGCGAAACCGTGCGGCGAGAGAAGTTCGCGGGCCTCAAGTGCTACCACGTTTGGTCGACGGAAACGCCGACGTTCCAATCGAAGGTTGAAAGCTTTCTGCCCGAGGAGCACGTCCGCGTGGCCCACGACGAAGGACTCTCAATCACCCTCCACATGGTGCGTGAACGCGCCATGGCCGACCCGCTCAATCAACAAACGATCCGTGCCTACGCCGAGCGCTACCCGAACATGCGGTTCATCCTGGCCCACGCCGCACGCGGATTCAATCCGCATCACACGATTGAAGGCATCGGCTCGCTGCACGGCCTGCGCAACGTTTGGTGCGACACGAGCGCCGTCACCGACGGAGGCGCGTTCGAGGCCATCATCGACGCGCTCGGACACGACCGGCTGCTCTACGGAGCCGACTTCCCCGTCACGCATGAACGCGGCCGCTGCGTCGCCATCGGTGATTCATTCCTTTGGCTCTCCGAGAGCAACACAAACTTCGACGTGCCCTACGCCGACCTGCGGCCGACCCTCATCGGACTCGAATCGTTACGTGTGTTGAAAACCGCCTGCCGCAACCTGCGCCTGAGCGATTCCGAAATCGAAGACATCTTCTGGGGAAACGCCGCCAAGATGTACGGCCTCAGCTAGCTACCGCCGGTCCCAACGGCTCGGATCAAGCGCCGGCGCTTCCGTCCGCATGTTCGCCGGCTTATTGGCGACATCAATATCCGCGCGCCGCTGATTCCGATCACCCATCAGCCGCTGCACATCCGGCGGAAGCTTAGCCACCTCCACCCGGTCCCAATCCTCCACCTCGGCCAACGGACCCGCCCACGCCGGCCGAAACGCCAGGGCCAACATCTCCCGTGCATGATCGCCCCGATTCGGAAAATTCCCATGAAACACCCTGTAGTTGAGAAACACCGCCGAGCCTGCCTTCGCCGTCACCATCACTTGTTCGGGGTGCCCGTCATATCGGTTGTACGGATTCCCTTCCGCGTGTAGCGACAAATGCGAACGGGGGATCACGCGAAACGGCGAAACCTCCGGCGTTAGATCATCGAGGTAGTAGAGCACCCGAATCATCACGGGGCATGTGTGCTTCGCTCCGAAGATCGACGATCCATACGGCTGGCCGTCCGTGTGGAAGCTCACGCCCGGGTGCCCCGGCTCGGACTGCGCATAGTCGTAGCTCATCAGCACACGGTCATCACCGAACACCTTGCCGAGAAAGTCCGCCGTCCGGGGATGCGCGATCAACTCGCTGATCGCCCCACCGCGAAACTGCACGGCTGGACAACCCCGTTGGTGCGGCGAGTAATCCACCGCGCGAGTTTCAAGTCGTGCCGTTTCCGACTTGAGCCGAGCGAGTTGCTCAGCGCCGAGCAGGTCGGGGATGACCAGATAGCCTTCCAGCTCAAGCTGTCGAAGCTGCTCGCCAAAACCGAGCTTCGACCAGTCGCGGTTATCGAGAAGGTAATCCTGTTCGCTCACGAGCCCGCGCCCCCGCCGCGCTCGCGGATGCGCGACACCAACACCATCGCGATCACAGCCGCGCCCAGTCCAAACACAAAACTCGCCGGGAATCCCCATGCGTCCGCCAATACGCCATGCAGCGTCGGCGCGAAGCTCGAAACCGGCGGAGCAAGCTGCACCAGTGCTAGATTGCGCGTCCCCGCTTCAGCGGACGAAAGCACGGCAACGAAGTTCGGGAAATACGTCCCGCCCAACTCGCCCGCGCCAATGAACCCGAATGCGAACAGATAGGCAAATCCAGGAACGCTCCAGCCCCACACGATCCCGGCGGCCAACAGGGCAACCGCCGTGAACGCGCTGCCACGCAGTCCGTAGCGCATCGCGATCCATCCCAGCACATAGCCGCCAAGCGCCTTGCAGCCGAAGCGTAGCGCCATCATGATTCCCGAGTAATCTTGTGGGTCGGCGCCCAGCGCCTCTTTCGAGTAGAGCGAGAGGTTCGGAATAATCGCCAGCGTCATGTACCACACCAAGTAGGCGAACCATGCCAGAGTCAACGAGCGCGACGACGCGAACTCTTTCACCGTGAGGAACAGGTGTCCGAAAAACGGCCGGCGCGGTTCATCCTCCAACGGCGCAAGATCATAGCGGCTACTGACGTACGCGACGCCCGCGATACACGGGATCGCCACCAGATACACCATCGCGAAGTCGTAGGGAAATGCAAACCACGCGAATTGCGGATCAAGCAGCCACTGCGCGAATAGCGACCCGGCCACGGCCGCCAACGGTGTCAAGCTGAATGTTCGCTTGAGCACGCGGATGCGCCCCTCCGACGTCGTGCCGCGCGTCAGGCACTGTAACTGAAACACCATCGATGTCGAACCCGACAACCCCTGCACCAAGCCCTGCACAATCAGGGCCCCAATGCGAATCGAAGACGAGACGGGCAACACCAGGGTCAGTAACACCAATGTCAAAACGCTGGCCGTTACGACGTTGGCCCAGATGATGACGTGCTTCTCAAAGCGGTGCGGCGCAAGCCACGACACAACCAACGGGGCGAATGAGCCAAACTTGTAGGCCGACAGCGGCAGGTTCGCCATCGTCGAACTCGCCCCCAGCTTGTCGATCAGCGCCGCCTGCACAATTCCGATGTAGATCGCCGGCGCGGCGAAGTAAATCAGCAGGTAGCTCACCAGGAAGATCCAGCCGTTGCGGCGGTTCATCGCCTCAGTGATCTGGCCGGCGTACGGTTCTGGCTGCGTCGGGCTTGGCATGATTGGTTCTGCTACGAGCTTTAGCCGGCCTCGACCCAGTCAGGATGCTTCTCGTGCAAGATGCGCCGGCATTCGTCGTAGAGTTTTTCCGGTAGTGACTCGTAAGGCGAAAGCAGCCGCAACGGCATCGGCAGTCCCCCCAGCCGTACCCACAACTTGTCGTAGGCTCCGTCGATCCGCGCGTACTTCAGAACGGGTGCGGAGACATCGCCGACGACCGCAAGATATTCCTTGTGAAAGCGGAAGAGCTTTTCGATCTGCCCCGTCACGGCATACTCAAATAATTGCTTGGTCTTTGAAGGAAACGCCGGACCGTAGGAGCTCAATAGCGAACACTCACCGCACAACGTCCCGAATGGAAACATCGCTTCGCCCAAGAAGTGCTGGATCCCTACCGAACCTTCAACCAAGTCAATCGTGGAAGCATGATTGGTCGCGGTGTTCTTCGTTGCAACAAGGTTCGGAACGGCGGCGGCCAGCCGCCGGTAGTCATCAGCCGCGAGCAGGCGTTTCGTCCGAGGCAGGTTGTAGTGCAGGAAACGGCAGTCCGGATAGGCGCCGCAAACGTCGGTGAAAAACTTGAGCACCTCGTTGTCGTTGAGAGCGCCCCACGACGGCATCGAAATCTGAAACGCACGGAAGCCGACTTCGTAGGCGTAGGAAAGGCGCTCAAGAATGTTCGCTGTTGAAAGCCCGATGATTCCCACCTGCGGCAATACGCCCTCGGCGCTGGTTTCCTCGTGAAAAACGTCCGCGATGCGGCGGAATCGCGGCGTATCGACCGCATAGCCTTCACCCGCCGTCCCGAAGATGTAAAGGTTGTTGAAGCCGACTGCCAGCGTACGGCGAACCTGCTCGCGGAACAGATCCTCCATGAACTCTTCCTTCTCGGTCCACGGGATCTCGCAGCTCACGAGCAGTGCTTGGTGGGATCTCATCGGGCGTGCTCCATGCAAACGGATATTCGTATGTCGATCAACTCGGCCAGTTCCCTGGGTTCAGTAGCGTCTCATCTTTGACGCGAATGCGCCGAACCTCATTGATCTCATGCGGCCCCAACGGTCCCGCCGCCGCAAACCCGACGGCTTGCTCAACTTCCGTAACCGACGAAGCGCCGACCAGGGCCGTGTGCACCCGCGCATCGCTCAGCACATAGCGATAGGCCAACTCAGGCAAGCCGTCCAGCCCTTCCGGTGAAAGCCGTGCCGCTTCTCCCACAGCCGCGCGCACAGCCTCCAACTCGGCAGGCAACTTTTCGCAGCGGCGCGTCAACGCTCCCTTCAACAGAACGGACCGCGCTACGACTCCCACATCTTGCTTCCTTGCGTGCTCCAGGATATCCGCCTCCGGACCGCGATCAAGCATGCTGTAGGCGATCTGCACGCAGTCGCACCAACCCGAGTCGATCGCGACGCGCGCGCTTTCCATCCCATAAACACTCGCACCGAAGAAGCGCACGAACCGGCCACACTCTTCGCCTAGAATTTCCGGCATGTCACTCCGCCGCAGAATCTCCGGTCCCGAGGTGTGCAGCAGCACGATGTCGATGCGGTCCGTCTGCAGCGCCGCGAGGCTGGTCTCAATCGACGAGCGGCAGTGTTCCCGAAGCTCGGCCGTCGAAAGCCCCGCCTGCTTGTGAACGGGGATCTTCGTCGTAAGAATGAACTCATCCCGGCGGTCTTTGAGAACACGGCCGATGATCGCTTCACTCTCGCCATAAGCGCGGGCCGTATCAAGATGGTTGACGCCGAGATCGAGCGCGGTGTGCAAGATGCGCTCCGCCTCGTCCTCGGGAGGGCGCTGCAACTCGCCGCCGGCCGGGATGCCGTAGGGCAATCCGATCTCAACGCACCCCAGCGAAATTTCCGAAACTTCGAGATTCGTACGGCCAAGGCGCCGCTTGCGTAGAGGACTATGAAAGATTGGGGACTGTACCAAGCGCCGTCCTCCTAACTTCTCTGCTCGCATCCTCTTCAAGCGGCGCGCCGTGGACTGTCCCCATTTTTTCCGGAGTCACCGTGCGCCCGTCCCCGCCTTGCCCGCCAATAGCGGCAGAACCGTCAGCGCATTCCGATACGCGATCTTCTCGCGGGCCGCCTCGGAAATATCGAGCGTTTCGAGCAGCCTGGTGAACGGGGCGGGGACGTACAGCGGCGCATCGGTCCCAAAACAGATTCTGTCCTCACCCACAGCTTCAAGTAGTCCTTCCACCGCGCCCGTCGTAAAAGCTCGCAACGTGCCCATGTCAAACCAAACATTCTCAAGCGGCCGCTCGGCCCAGGCATCGATCGAGCGCTCGCGAATGCCGAGTAAGCCGACGCCAAGGTGGGCCGCGATGAAGCGCACCTCGGGATAGCGAGACGCCAAGTCCAAATACTTATCGATCGGCACCTGCGTTGTCTCATTACCAACGTGGCTCAGTACCGGCAAACCTGATGGCGCGATCACCTCATCCATCAGCCGCATCACGGCGGAAGAATTCACTCCGTACTGGCCCAACGCAGGATGTAGCTTGACGCCGACCACATCCGGGTTCGCCACACCTTCCGCAACCCAGCGCGCCGACGACTCCCAGTGATGCGGATGCGCCACAACCATCGCGCTCAGGATCTCGTGCCGCGCCACCTCGCCGAGCGTGTACGCATTCCCGGCATCGATCCCGCCGTAACAGGCCTCGATGGAAAACGCGACCGCATGCGTCACGCCCGCTTGCCGCGCCAATGCGCAGAGCCGCGCACCGTCGGCGCTCATCGAGCCATGAACACTCTGCCCCAGGTGGCAGTGCACATCAATCACGGTTTGCATCGAGCCCTATTATGGCCTGTCCGTCAACCATCATTGTTCTCGCGCCCGTGCGGCATAATAGCGGGAATGACCAAAAGCCGCGTTCTCGCTAAACTCCGCTCGGACGACTTCGTGAAAGTCGCCGGCGTCAGCCGCGTTATGCATCCCTGGTTGGCCGAAACAATCGGCCGTATCGGATTCGATTGCATCTGGCTCGACCTCGAGCATCGCCCCTGGGGCTACGATGTCATCGACCCCATCTCGCTCGCCTGCCGCTCGACCGGCATCGACGTGATGGCACGCATTCACAAAGCGAGCTACGGCGACCCCATGCGCGCTCTCGAGTTCGGAGCCAACGGCCTGATGGTGCCGCATATCCGCAGCGCCGCGGAAGCTCGCGAGTGGGTCGAGTATTCGCGGTTCCCGCCGCTCGGCAAGCGCGGCATGGATGGAGCCGGCGCCGATGCCGACTACGCGCTCGCCGACCCTCGGGAATACATCGAGCACGCCGCCAAGGAAGTCTTCCTGGCATTCCAGATCGAGGACAAGGAAGCCGTCGACGCCATCGACGAGATCGCCGAAGTCGAAGGCTTCGACCTGTTCTTCATCGGCATGGGTGATCTCAGCATGAGCTACGGTGTCCCATTCGACTTCGCGAATCCCATCCTGCAAGACGCCATGGAACGCGTCGCCGCGGCCGCCAAGAGAACCGGAAAATGGTGGGGCACGCCGACCGGCACGCCCGAGCACGCCCAGCGTATCCTCGATCTCGGCGGCCGCATGATCACGGCTGGCGGTGATCACATGGCGCTGCTGAAGGGCCTTCAGAATTCGTTTGAAAGCTACTCCGGCGTTCACGTGCCCAAGTAAGGCCGGTCCGGTGGTTCGAGACGTCTCGCGGCGTGACTGCTCAGGCATGAGTGGGGCCCCTGATGTGCCGAGCCCTTAAGCTCAAGTAGCCGGGAAAGTCAGGAAGCAGGGACCACACGCATGAAAGTAGCCGTTGTTTACAACCGCGATAGCAAGAGTGTCATCAACTTATTCGGACTACCGAGTCGCGAGAAGATCGGTCTCAAGACGATCCGGCGACTCGTCGCGGCTCTCAGACAAGGGGACACGAAGTCGTTTCGTTCGAGGGCGACAAAGATCTCATTGATCGCCTAGAAGATTTCATGCCGCGCGTGGTGAACGGTGAACGCCCCGGGATGGTCTTCAACGTCTCCTACGGCGTCTAGGGCCAAGCTCGCTACACACACGTCCTTAGCATTCTGGAAATGGTCGGCATCCCCTATGTGCATCCGGCCCAATGGGTCACTCGCTGTCGCTCGACAAAGTGATCACGAAGATGATCCTGCGGCAGAACGGTTTGCCGACGCCCGACTTCGCGGTTCTCCAAAGTCCCGACTCGCCGGTCCCGAAGATGAAGTACCCCGTTGTTGTTAAGCCGCGCAACGAGTCCGTTTCGTTCGGCTTGAAAGTCGTCAACAACGAAAAAGAGCTTGTTGAGGCCGCCAAAATCATCTTCGATCAGTTCGATCAGCCCGTTCTCGCGGAACAATATGTCGATGGCAGGAAATCAACGTCGGTGTGCTCGGCAATAATCCGCCCGAGGCTTTCCCGGCGGCCATGCTCGATTTCGGCAAAGGCCCGCAGATCTACAGCTACGAAGACAAGACGGGTCGCATCGGACGCACCATTCAGTCCATCTGTCCCGCTCCGATTAGCCCGGCGCTAACACGCAAAGCGCAAGACATCGCCGTGCGCGCTTTCCAGGCTCTCGGCCTCTCCGACTGTTGCCGCGTCGACCTGCGGATGGACAAGAAGAACAACCTCTACATTCTCGAAACGAACAGCCTGCCGAGTCTCGGCGAGCATGGCTCCTACTTGGTTGGGGCTGCCAAGGTCGGTCTCGATTTCACGGGGTTCGTCAACCGGCTTGTCGAGGTTGCCAGCGCCCGCTACTTTGGTACGCCGGAACCGCCCGCCATCGACAAGAAGAAGGCCGGCCCCAGGCTCACCGTCCAAGGCTACATCACGCAGAGGCGTGGTCAGATCGAAAAGCGTATTCAGGATTGGGTCGAGCTTTCCAGCGGCACGGCCGATCCGGCCGGTATCCATCAGGCTGTAGCCAAGTCGAAAGAAGTCTTCGATGAATTGGGCATGAAGCCCGTTCCCGAACTTACCGACGATCCCGAGGTTTGGACTTGGCAAACGGCCGCCGGGCTTGCGGGCGGAACGCTGCTCATTGCGAACCTAGATGTGCCGACCCCCCTACACAATCCGCACGAGCCCTTCCGGCGTTCGGCGGAATGGCTGCACGGCGAAGGGGTCGGAACGTCACGAGCGCCGGTCGTCATGCTGGAGTAGGCTCTCCGCGCGTTGCGCAGCATCCGAAAACTGCGCGGCCTGCCCCTGGGCGTGCTGCTTTACACCGACGAAGGCCGCGATGCACAGCTCAGTGCCGAGAAGATTCAAGCCGCTGCCGCTCAGGCGAAACGTGTGTTGGTCCTAAGGCCCGGCGCGGTTGGCGGAGGCGTCTTGCTACGACGACGTGGGAACCGCAAGTTTCGCCTGGAGGTCCGTGGAGATTCACTTGCATCGGGCCGCGCTCACCAGCAAGAAACAGCGCTGAGCTGGGTGCTGGAACAACTCAGAGTATTCAGCAAATTCGGAACGGACAGGAACGAGGTCGTGGTTTCCACTCTCGACTTGAAGACCGAACGCCACCCGATGCGGCTGCCTCACCGCGTAAGCGCGACGCCGATGCTGACCTATCTTGACCCCAAGGCCGCGGATGGTGTCGCGGCTAAGATCCGGGCGAAGCTGGGAAAGAAGGGACCGCATTGGGAACTGCTGCGAGAATCCGACCGCGCCCCGATGAAGGACCGTCCTGTGAATGTTCGGCTCTTCAAACAACTGTCCGTGCTCGCCACCGAATTGGAAATCCCACTCAAGCGCGACTCCTCGACGTGGCCATCGGTCGCCGGCCTTGTGTCCGCGAAAGTTGCTTGTCTGTGCGGCGTAGGCCCTGCAACGGACAACCGCGGCACACCCCAGGAAGCGGTCCAGCGCATTAGCCTCATCCAGCAAACCTTGCTGCTCGCTACCTTCCTCGTCGATCAACTCAAGAAGTAGGCGTATGGGCGCACTAGCGCCCGGATGTCTCGTGTCACCGCGGCGTTTGCTCTAGGCGTCTGTGAACCGGCCGCCTCGGGTTTGGGTGGGCAGACCATGATGGTTGCTCACCATGCCGAATCCGGACACACGTTCGCGCTCGATGGGTCGTCTCGCGCACCGTGCCAACATTGAGGCGTTCGAGAATCTTAAGGTCGAACGCCGCCGTGGCTATCGGGCGACAACCGTTCCCAGCACACCCGCCACCCTCGACTACGCGCTCAAAGAGTACGGCAAGCTTCCACTCGCGCGCGTTCTTGAACCCGCCATTCGCCTCGCTGAAGGCGGCTATGCGGTTAGCGAACTCCAGCATCGTCTCACGCGGCGTGAGCGGAAGAACCTACGCGCCGGTACGGCCGCGCCCTTTTTTCTTGTCGAAGGCCTGCGGCCCTACCCCACCGGCGCTGTGATTCAGCAGCCGGTTTTGGCGCAAACGCTACGCCGTTTGGCAGCCGAAGGAATCGACGATTTCTACCTCGGTGAGATCGCCTCTCTGATTGAAAAGGATATGATTCGCAACGATGGGCTGATCCGCAAAGACGACCTGGCGCAGGTCCCTCGACCCATCGAGCGGCGTCCCATCCCTGGCCGTTTCAAAGGCCACCGCCTCTTCACCATGCCGCCACCCGGCGCGGGCCGGACCCTGGTCGAGATGCTCAACATCTACCAGGAACTCCCTGGAGACTATACCGACATCGAGACGCCCCGTGGCGCGGCTCGCCTTGCCGAAACCATTCGCTTCGCTTTTGTCGATCGCCGCGACCGGCCCTTTGAAGCCAGTTTCTACACGCAAGTCACCGAGAAGGACATGCTCAAGCCGGAGTATGCAAAGCGGCTGGCCTCGCAGATCAAAAAGAAAATACTCGGTCACGGCGAAACCACGCATCTGTCCGTCATGGATGAAGCCGGCAACGCCGTCGCGCTCACTCAATCGATTGAGAACGTCTACGGCTCCTGCTCGGCGACCCCGGAACTGGGATTCCTCTACAACAACTACATGAACGCGTTCGAGTACACCGATATCGGACACCCCTACTACATGCGGCCCGCCGCCTCGCCGTGGGCGAGCGTGGCCCCCACAATCGTCTTCCGGGGCAAGCGCCCCTGGCTCGCCATCGGTTCTCCGGGCAGCGAGCGAATTAGGCCCTCCATCCTTCAGGTCATGATTCGCATGCAGTATACGACTCCGTTCGAGGCGGTCGAGGCCCCTCGGCTGCAAGGGCGTCGTCTCTCTTGAGGCGGCCCGCATGCGCTACGGATACAAGGTGGACCGTTGTGAAGCGTATGCCTTCTACCTCGGCTGCGTGCAACTTGTGGTGCGAGAACAGGGCGGGTTCACCGGTGTCGCCGATCCGCGCCGCGACGGGTCCGCTTCTGGTCCGCGCTCATGAAGCTACCAATACTCATTTCCGTACCGCATGCCGGTTTGCGAGTGCCCCCGGAGGCCGAACTGTACTGCGTCCTGACTCCTCAGCAAGTCGCCGAAGATGGCGATGAAGGTGCGGCTGAGATTTACGACATCGAACCCCTCACCAGCGCCTACCTGACGTCGGATATTGCTCGCGCCATCATCGATCTCAATCGAGCTGAAGATGATCGCCGCCCCGACGGCGTCGTCAAGACGCAGACCTGCTGGGAGGTTCCTGTCTACGACCCGTTTCCTATCGACGACGTCATCAGTACGCTGCTGACGAAGTACTATCATCCGTACCACGCCTGCCTCAAAGAGTTGGCCGGGCAGCAGGGTATCGTCTGCGACGTGGACTGCCATACGATGCTGGCGAAAGGGCCGCCGATCGGTCCCGGCGCCGGCATCGAGCGGCCGTGGGTCTGCCTTAGCAACAGCGACGGCACCTGCCCCCAAGAGTGGATCGAAGCTCTCCGTGATGCTTTCCAGACACGTCTCGAAGGCCCAGTGACGGTCAATGGCCCGTTCTAGGGGGGCTATGTCGTGCGCTCACACCGCGACGAACTGCCCTGGATTCAGCTTGAGCTGTCGCGTGGCGCGTTCCTGACCGACGCCGAGAAGCGACGTTGCGTCGAAGAAGCACTCCAGGACTGGAGTCATCGTCTCGGTTGGACCTGAAGCCTCCACGGTGCCGCCCCACAGCGGCGGCCGATCAGAATAGAATTACATTCTCATGGACTTAGCATCGATTCTGGCGACGTCTTGGGCGCCCAAGTTGATGGCGTCGGTCGTACTGGTGATTCTGATCCTCATCCTGAGGACCGTCATCGCCCGGATGTTCTCAAGTCACATACCGGAGCTTGACTTGCGCCTGCGTTGGCAGGTCAATATCCGCAACGGTTTGACGATGGCTCTCGCCCTCGGCTTGGGCATCATCTGGATCAACGAATTGCAGAACGTGGGTGTCGCCATCCTCGGCCTCGGCGTGGCGTTTGTCATCGCCATCAAGGAATTCCTGCTCTGCATCAACGGCTCGTTTCTGCGCGCCGTGACGAACTCATACTCGGTCGGCGACCGCATCGGACTCGCCGGCCATCGCGGCGATGTCGTCGACCTGAACCTGTTCGCCACAACGCTTCTCGAAGTCGGACCCGGCAAACCGTTCCACCTCCGAACCGGCCGCACCGTCATCATCCCGAACAGCAAGCTGCTCGATTCGCCGCTTGTGAATGAGTCGCACATGAAGCGATTCGTGCTGCATGTTTTCTCGGTCCCGTTGCCGCTCGATGAAGACTGGCATGAGGCGGAGAACCTGCTCCTTGAGGCGGCGCGGCCACCCAAACCAACTGTCGAGGAAGCCAAACCTTAAGTCTCGCTGCGCTGCGTTTCTTCCACCAAGTCCGGCACGGCGGTGCGGTAGATCGCCGGCAACCCTTCGCGATCGCTCACGAAATAGATCCACTGGCTATCGGACGAGAAGACCGGCTCGGGCGCCGACGCCCACGGATCACTGTGCTCGGTCCCCGCGATGGGGTACGCCTTGCCGCTCGACGCGTGCTCGCACACGGTGAACTCCCGCTGCAGGCGGCTGAACAGCAGGTAGATATTCGGACCCGCCAGGCTGCTGCTCGCGCCCACGATGACCGAGTTATCGTCGTTGGCGCTCAGCCATCCGAAGCGCGTACAACGTGAGACCACACGCTCTTTGCCGGTGTTGACGTTGACACAGCGAACGGTGGCGCCGCGGCCCGTGTCGTCCGGATAGAAAACGTAGCAGACCTCGTGCCCAAACCCGGACCAGTATTCATGGCCGAGCCGTTCATTGCCTTCACGCGGACGCAAGTTCTTCGGTCCTTCCGCGCCGAGTCGCATGAGCCAGAGCCGCGCGTCCACCTTGTCCCACGGGCCCTCGTGGCAATAGAGAACCTCGTTGCTGCGCGGACGAAACTGCGGATGCGCCAGCCAGGTATTCTCACCGACGAGCAGGCGGCCGGTTCCGGTGCGCAAGTCCACGAGCTGAATGCGACAGCGCGGCTTCTTGGCGTACTGCTCGTCGAAGCCCTCCACCCAATCTTCGTCGCGCATCTCGACCACGGCGGCGAGGCGGCTCCGGTCGGAAATCGCCAGATGCCCGGTCATGCGCCAGCCCGACTGGGTTCGATAGATCAGGCGCTCGCGGCCTTTCTTCACCGAGGCTCGCTTGAGTTCGTTGCCTTGCAGGAAGTAGAAGTTCTTCTCCTTGTGGTCGAGCGTCGGTGAGTAGGAGTGGATATTCGGCCCCTCGGTGAGCTGCAACATGTCCGCTTCGGGCAGATCGAGGCGGAAGATCTGCCCGAAGCCGGTGCGCTCCGACGCCACGAGGGCGAATGAGTTTCTCTTCGATAGGAAGCGGTGGTGATAGTGCGGCAGATGATGCAGCGAGTCCGGCGGCGTGAGGCGGTAGACGAGCCGTTCGGTTAGCTCATCGGCCGAAACCGAAGCCGGACCGTCGAAGCGGGTTCCGCGTCCCGTGGATTGCCCCAGGCTTTTCTTGTCCGCCGCGGCCAACAGGGGCGTCGCGGCGGACAAAAACGCCCTGCGACTCAGCGTTCTCACCAACCGGTAATCGTAGCTCACATCTCGCGCCGTTTGAGGGTCGAAAGCGTACCGCGGAGCGGCGTATCCTAGTCGATGATGCGCAACGGATTGGGCTCGCTCGCCAGCGGTCCGGGCTCGGGAAGCGGCGGTTTGCGGCCGCTGATCAGCAGGAAGCCCTCTCGCTGGAACGCCTCCTTCTCTTCGCGTGAGCGCCAGTGGACGTCTGGGGTGAAGTTGTCAGGGATGGGCGTGTTGTCGTGGATACGGTCGGCCTCGACGTTCTCGAATCCCATCAAGGTGAACGACTCCTTCCACTCATCGGTCGAACGCAGGTGGATGTCGCCCGGCGCGTGATCTTTCCAGTGGTGGGAATGCGAGTTCTCGGCGTAGAACGACATGAGGATGAAGACGTATCCGCCCCAGGCGGTGACGCGGAAGATCTCGCGGGCGGCCAAGTCCGGGGAGTGCCAGTAGTAGGCGGTCTCGACGCTCAGGACGCGCGTGAAGTAGTCCTCCGCCCACGGGATCTCTTCGACCGAGCCGGGGGCGAATAACAGGTTCTGATGGTCGAGCGATTGGGCGCGGGCCGAGCCGATCAGCTCGTCGGCGATATCGATACCGACCACAGCGCCCTCCGGGACGCGAGCCGACAGCAGCCGCGCGGCCCAGCCCTCGCCACAGCCGATTTCGAGAATGCGCTCGTGCGCCTCGAGGTCCATGCGATCGATGAGCTTCTCGGTGGCCGGACGATGCCAGGTCTCCATCTCGGCGGCGAGGCCCGAAGCCACCCACTTGTTGAACTGCTCGCGAAGGTGTTCTTCGTGTTGCAGGCGGGCCAGTTGGTGTGGAGGAATCATCGCTGGGTGGCTCTCATCGAGGGCTCTTCGCCCATGCTAACAGTCGCTTGGCGTCGGTCTGTTTTGGTGCTGGTCATCGCACCCTTATCGGGCCGCATCGCCAGACGCGGAAACCGTAGGCCCACTGAATTCGTCCTCAACCCCGCAATCGCGTCACAATCGGACGCATGTTATCCACATCCTTCTGCCAAGCCGCATTGCTGGGATCAAGCACTGCTAGTCGTTCGGTGATTGTGAGAGCCTCTTCAGCATGCGGCAGTGCCTCACTACGCCCGTCCTGCTGCTCCTTCAATAAGGCGATTCGAATCAGGCTGACGCTGAGGTCGCGCTGCCAACCGGCGTTGGAGGGATCGGCCTCGGCCAGCCGTCGCCTCACCTGGAGCGACTCTCCGCAGGCATCCAGCGCCCCGCTCAGATCCCCTTGGGCCTGCAGCACGTAGCCTATCCTTTCCTGGCTCACGCTGAGGTCGCGCTGCCAAACCGCGTTGGAGGGATCGACCTCCCTCAGCCGTCGCCTCGCCTGGAGCGACTCTCCGTAGGCATCCAGCGCCCCGCTCAGATCCCCTTGGGCAAGCCGCACGTTACCGATTCTCTCGTGACTCACGCTGAGGCCGCGCTGCCAAGCGGCGTTGGAGGGATCGGTCTCCCCCAGCCGTCGACTCACCTTGAGCGACTCGCCGTAGGCCTCCAGCGCCCCGCTCAGATCCCCTTGGTTCAGCCGCACGTCGCCGACCTCTACGTGGTTCACGCTGAGGTCGCGCTGCCAAGCGGCGTTGGAGGGATTGGCCTCGGCCAGCCGTCGCCTCACCTGGAGCGACTCTCCGTAGGCATCCAGCGCCCCGCTCAGATCCCCCTTGGGCCTGCAGCACGTTACCGATTCTCTCGTGACTCACGCTGACGTCGTGCTGCTAAACCGCGTTGGAGGGATCGACCTCCCTCAGCCGTCGCATCAACGCCAAGGCCTCGCCGTAGGCCTCCTCAGCCCCGGTGAGATCCCCTTGGGCCAGCCGCACGTCGCCTTGGCGGCTCGAGAGAACGGCGCGCATGCGAAGCCAGACAGTCTCCTCTGCCTTATCCGGCGGAAACCGCTCCATCCAGCCCACTACCGCGTCCAAGCCGAGCATCACGAACCCCAAGCGACCCAGGTGAGTCAGACGGTCCGTAAAGTCGTGGAGAGCCCCGTTCGCCAATGGGAGCCAGAGTACTTGCTCGTCGTCCGCACGCAACAAGGCGGCGAGATGCTCAAGCGCACGTGTGAGCAAGAGTGGCCCTGCTTCGGCGACGTCCTCACCTGTGAGAGAGGTCGTGAGATGCTCGTGCAGCCAGCCGCCCAGCCGCTTGCGAATCACAGCGTCGGAATCGCTCTCCTTGCGGGCAAAACGATAGCCCAGGACGTGCGTAAACTCCCAGTGGTCAACCGCCTCTGCGAGGCGCAGCAGACCGCGTTGAACCAGGACCTTCAGCGCATCACGCGCTGCCTTCTCGGGCCGCTCGTCGGACTCACCTAGCACCGCGGCGATGGCCGCAAGCGGGAACGGCGCGCGCGCCAGAAGACCCGCCGCCTCCAGCGCTCGTCGGGCGTCGTCGTCAAGTCCGCGCACGCTACGGCCAAACAGCCATCGCAATGTGTGCTCGGCCCGTTCTGGATCGCTCAGGCTCGGTAGCTGTTCCGCTTCCCAATCGTCAGCGAGCCGTTTTGGGTCCTCGTAGTCGCGCTTAAGCAGGTTGCCAGCCCAGGTGAGGGCCAGAGGGTGGCCTTCGAGTAGCGTCAGCACGCGATCGCGCACGTCTGCCGTCACGTGGCCTGCTGTCAGCGAGTCGAGCAACTGCTCGGCGTCTTCGGGCCCCAAGGCATCCTTCAACTCGATGCTCGCGGCCGGGGCGGATTGGATGCTGGGCCGGGTCAGTAGCAGCCGCCGATTCTGTGGCGATAGGACGCTGAACAGTTCGTTGATGTCGGCGCGGCCATCCTTGCCGTCTGCTTCTTCGCCACCCTCGATAACGACGAGTAGGCGCTTGCCGCGACATGCCTCGGTCGCGCGGTCACGCGCCGGCGAGCGCTCCATGAACCCGGCCCCGGCCAGTTTGTTCGCCAACGTGCCCCAAGCCGGTTCGGCCTCGCCATGAAAGGTGTAGAGGTCGAGGAAGACGACGCCGTCGGGAAACGGGCTCGCGAGTAGCGTCTCTGGCGTGTGGCCCACTACTGCCCGCAGAGCCTCGGCCGCCAGAGCCGTCTTGCCTAGTCCCGCGAGCCCGACGACGGCGGTGTTCTTCCCGGCCCGCAACCGCTCGGTCAATTGCTTCAACTCAAGCTCGCGTCCGAAAAACTCCTCCGCTGCCGGCGGTAGCTCAGGCGGAATGGCGGCACGTATGTGCGGCAGGAGGTCTTCTCTCAGTCCCGTGAATCCCGACGCCATCTCGGCCCGTGTATGGGATGACTCCTCGTGTACTACCGAACGTGTCGATTCGCCTTCCTCTCGAATCGCGGCAATGATCCGTGCCTCAAACTCGAGAAGATATTGGTCAAGCGCCTCATCGGGTTTCGGGATCGCGACCCGGTCGCCATTGCGCTCGATCGTCAGGTTGGCAAGCAGCTTGGCGTTCAAGAGGTTGGAGACTTTCTGGTTGTTGTTGATGTGCTCTCGAAAGGCGGCGGCACAAAGGTAAAACCAGTGCTTTTCGACTAAAGCGCGGAGTTCATCCGGGGGATTCGGCTGCAGCGTACTCAACGCTTCGAGCGCCCGCGCGGTCAGGCTCTCCCGTAGTGGCCCACCATCGCCGGTCACCAAATGCTCTAGGCTCGCGAGCGCCTCATTTGCTTCTGTAGGAGTGGCGCGGTCGTTCTCGACGGATGCGAGCCGCTCACGCAACGCTTGGTAGAGCTCACGGATTCGCTTTTGCTGGGCCTTGCGCTCCTCGCCAAGCAGCGTAGTGAGACGTGGTGCTCGCATCTCCTGCCACGCCTCGAGCACGCGACGAGCAGGCGGGGGGAGCGCCTCGGCATACGTCAATTCCGCGCCAATGGTGCGGCCATACTCAGCGGTGGTGTGCAGAAGCGCCCACCAGAACGCGTGCAACACCGCGCCTTGGAGGTCGTGATTCTCGGGTTGCTCTAGCTGCTGGAATCTTTGAGCAACCCGGCGGTAAAGCTTCGTCGCCTCAACATGCGCGTGATTGCCACAGGCGCCCAATGCGATCGTCTGCAAGATTCCAGCGACAGCTAAGGCAGATGTGATTGGCTCAGGCATGGTTCGCGAATACTACTTTTGCACAGGGATATTGTCGCCCATTCGCTCAATCGTTCTCGAATCAAGCTCTGAGCCGCTGGCGTTAGCCTGCGTTGATCAGTTTCATGGTGTTGATTCGGGCGCTCGAACAGTCGTGACCGATGCTTGTGTTGGGTGCTTTCTATTTGCGGCTGCTGTGTGTCGATGGTGGGTCATCGCACCCTTACGGGCGCGGCTCCTAAGGAACAGTTTTGTAGCCCTCATGCTTTCAACAGGGCGATAGCGGATAGACTGTCGGCCTGGGGCGAGGCGACGGGGAGACGCCGCGATTGCGGGTGGGCCGGTAACCGCCTCCCTAGCGGTCGGGGCTCTGTGGGAGATGGGTCGCGGGGTTCGTTGACTCCTGGCGTCGCCGTGTTCCTTTCCATCGTGACCTGGCCCTTCGGCCGGGTCACTCGCTCTGAGTTTTGGTTCGGGGTTTCTGTGGGCTTTTGGCGCGGGGTCGCCTGCTGACGCGCGGGCTGTTCTGTGAACCTGTTTGGTTATGAGGATACCTTAGGGGTGTATGTTTTTCGGGGTTTTGTGGGTGTAAGTGGTTGCGTTTGCTGGGGGAGTTTGGTTGTGACTGGGTTTGTTTGAACTTGGGGCTATGGGTGGTGGTTGGTCATCGCACCCTTGCGGGCGCGGTTCTGAGTTTTGGATTGGGGTTTCTGTGGCTGGTCCGCAGGCCCGCTCCATGACTGTCGCGGCTCTGTTGCTTCTGGCATGGGTCGATGCGGTGCTATGACCGCTTGTTTCTCGCGCGGCTCGGCTAGGGGTTGTGTGGACGCAGGTGTGGTGTCTGGCTTTTGGGGTGGCGGGCTTTGGCTGGGGTTGATTGCTATTTGATGGCCTCGTTGGGGCCTGGATGGCCGGAACTTTGGGAGTCTCCTTGATAGCGGTCGCGGTTGGGCGTGAGCCTGGGCGTGGCCGATGTGTCGGAAGTTGCTGGTTTCATTGGTGGTTGGGTGGACTGGGTTGGTTCGATCGGTTGGTTGTTGCGTCGGATCGCGTCTTGCTGCTCTTGCTTTTGATATGCCTGCTCGTCTCGGTCGCGTTCGGCCGGGGTGCGGTTGTCGGGCAGGCGCGCATCGAACCCGTTGGCTTCGGCGCCTTTGCGGAGGTCGCGGAGTTCTTTGATGGCGCGGTGGTAGCGCCGTGAGAGCTGCGATTCGTAGCGGCTGAGGCGCGTTAGGTCGGTAAGCGCGTATCCGGCGAAGGTGTTGCCGAGGATGTGCTCGTCATCTTTGCCGGCGTTGTGTTCTTTGTTAGCGCAGCGGTCGAGGTGATAGGCGTTGACGGCGGCTTCGATGCGGGAGAGGCGTTTGAGACGCCAGGAGGTGTCGGCGATTTGTTCGACGAGGTCTTCTTCGAGTGCGTTGAGTGGCCGCAGGTCGGCGCGAAGTTTGTCGAGTTTTTGTTGGTACTCGACGGGGTCTTCGCCGGGCATGATGGGGTGCTTGGAGCGGAGGCCGTGCTTGATGGCGTTCTGTGAGGAACGCTGTTTGCCTTCGTCGGTGCGGGGGCCGGTGGAGTGTTGTGCGTTTTGTTTGTTGGCTCGTTTTTGTGATCTTGATGACATGATGATGGTCCTTTGTGGGCGGTTTGCGCCCTGTGTGTATGAAATGCGTTCGGTACTTGCTCGGGCGTAGGCCGTTGCATCGGGTGACAGTCAGCCATTTTTCGTTTCGGATTGGGCGGTGGGCCGCGATTGCCGTTGTGCGAAAAAAGGTGACAGTCACCGAGTGATCCTGGACGCAGGTGTTCCCGGCCCGGGCTTCCCGCACGT
>Ga0302123_10000450_pt1 | contig 32846 bp, 21 predicted proteins | sample CB21_321_MG_FD_203109 | JGI IMG/M metagenome (GOLD analysis project Ga0302123, IMG submission 203109) | Marine microbial communities from Western Arctic Ocean, Canada - CB21_32.1 | ecosystem: Environmental > Aquatic > Marine > Oceanic | place: Canada: Western Arctic Ocean | collected 2017-09-28 | reverse complement strand
TCAACAAACGCAGACCGAAAGTTCTGGCTCTAATGAAGAAACCAAGACACCAGCTCAAGGCCGCCGCATGACGTAACCCCTTGCTACCAAACCGGCAGTGCCATTCGTGTCTGTCATAGTAACTGCGGACTTGGTCTGAAAGTCGGCGTTTGAATCGTCCTGGGCGAGGGGTCTCGTCTCCGCTTGCAGGTTCGGCATCGGCGAAGTCACGTTGAGCGGAGATTTCATCGACTGTTACTAGTGATTTGAACGGTTGGCCCTCAAAAGGTATTGCACCTTGCGGCAAGTTTTGAGGCTGCGCGATTCCTTTGCTGTCAGGCGCAACCCGCTCCGCTGGGTCAAGTGCGTAGGCGCGCATAATCACATGCCGCGAGAATTGTTCTTCGAGTAATTCTGTCAAAACGGTTGGTCTCACGACGGGCTTGGGCTTACCCTCAGTCGCGAGGTCTTCAACTGCTTGCGCCCTTGCGCGAGCATCGAGGAAGGCGGTCTTGAGCTGCTCAACGTCCGCAACTTCATATCGAAGCCGGACGCCAAGGGCACCGCCAGCCCAATTGATCGTCGGCAAAATATGCACGACCTTGTGGATTTGCACCAACGGTACGTCAAGCCAGACATCAAGCGAAGGAAGAAGCTCATCCCATTCGACTTGAGGGTCCGTATTAGCGATCCAAGCTACCCCGATCTGGTCGATTGCTTGCCAGTTGCTAACGGTGATGTCTCTCAAAGTGATCTTCTTCGGCTCGATCAGGAAAACTCTGAGCGCGACCATCGCTGAGGTTTTGCCGCTGTTGTTTGCACCGACGAAAAGTGTCGTTTGAGCGTTGAAATCGATATGAGTTGATTTCAGCTTTCTGAAGTTTTGGATCTCAACGCTGTCGATATTCAAATCAAGCCCCTGCAATCATACAGTTCAATTAAACAGTTCTAACGAGCAATTCAGTCCGGTTCGAAGTCATAAAAATCCTTTGGCAATCCATCTGCGCACACGGGATGCCCGATCTTTCTCCGCATTTCAAAATGCCATCGCTAAACGTCTACCCATCGGCAGAAATATGTAGACATCCATGCATGTTGTGACCAGCATACCGGTCATAGCGTATGCACACAAGTGAGCCTAAGCGAATGGGTGGGTCTTCAGTTTCGAACACAGAGGCTGAAAGCAATTGATGGATGTCCCGAAAGTTCACTGGACGCCACGTGGCGTTTAGTTAAACGTGGTTATCACCAAAAGGTGCCACCCATTGATTAGTTGGCGTTGGACTGTCCGATCCGGCTGGTCGTTGCGTCAATCAGCCACCAGCCCCGTTTTTGCTTCACGCACCGATGGAGGGACAGCCATGGCTCGCATGCCGCGGAAGCATGTTGTTGATGAAGACGAAGTCGGGGTTTACCACTGCATCAACCGGTGTGTCCGGCGCGCGTTTCTGTGCGGCACTGACACGGTCACCGGACAGTGTTTTGATCATCGGAAACTCTGGATCCAGAAGCGTCTGGAGTATCTGGCCGGACAGTTCGGGATCGATGTTCTGGCATTCGCCGTGATGAGCAACCACCTGCATGTCGTACTGCGAAACCGTCGCAAGCTGGAAGCGTACGCCACTTCAATCCGGACAGTTGTTCAAGGGCGTTCCTTACTTGTCCAGGAGCACTTCTACCGCAGACAGAAACGGAAGTCGTGTTGCTCTGGCGTTATCGGTGTTTCTAACAAAACGAATCTCCAACGCGCGATCTGCGGGGATGCCTTCGAAGGTCCGGACCATGGCTCGCTCAGCTCCACCCGCTGCGGCGACGGGGTCGAAATCCTCGATCATCGTCTTGCCCTGAATCTGAATATCGAAGGTTCGCTCGCCGACTGCCGCGCCTTGTAACTCGGCGAAGTGCAGTAAGACGCGATAATGTTTGACTTTGGGCTGAGTCGCTTGAACCAGTACAGGCCGGAAGCGGTGGCTGATGTGCGGTTGCCGCGTGAGCGGTCGTTTTGTGCGGGGACGGATGACGAGATTGTCCATGTCCAGGCCGGCGTCTTTCAACGTTTGCCACGGGATTGCAAACTCGGCGACGGCCTTTTGGGCTGTTACGGCAAATGAGCCTGACCATGCCGGAGCCGCGGCCGCGTCTTCTGTCTTCTCTGCCGCTGACCAGATGCCGTCGTAACGACCACCGGTCACGCCCACACCCAGATGCATGATCGTCTTGAGCGATGTGTCGCTGACGAGTAACTCCAGCGAATCTTCTTCCCACACAGCGACGTCATCGGCCTTTTCCCTGACATTGAATGTCGTTGACCAGGGCAGTGTGCGGCCCTTGTGCGTGGTCCACGGCTGTTGCTTGCCGCGGCGATCCACTGGCGGAATGATCTCGTAGCCGACATACAAGGCATCACTGTTATGTGAGAGAAACAGTGAACTACCGGTACCCGCCGGAACCGCGTAGCGTCTTTCCCATGCACCGGGCTCAAGAACCGCATCCAGCTTCGGAGCGTCACCGGGGAATACCACGATGCCTTCCTTGTCACTCATGAAAAGCTTGAGCCGCACACCCTCAATCCCTTCATACCCCGACGCGTATAGCCACGGGCGTTCGGTATTGGCAATCGCAACGCGATCGGCGTTCACTCTGTAGGCGGTGAGACCCGATCCGATCAATTCCACGGGAACGGGTATCGTGCGGGCGACATGGGCCAGAACGCGGCTGGAATACGTTGGAGCACGCGGATACTGCAGCCACAGGTCGCCCTGATCGTCGCGGCGATCACCCGGCGCCCCGAGATTGAAACGGCCTGTTTGTAACTGTGCACCAGGACTGAGCGGAGCAGTAAACACGGCCCAGTCCTCATGCCGTCGATGTCTGGCGGGGGCCAGTGCAAGCGTTGTTTTGAAGTTGTAATTACAACTGCAGCCCGAACTGCCTTCGGCCGCGAATACCAGGCCTTGAGCAGGAATCGCGCTGATTGTGCAAGCAGGTCGCACACCGCCGAAGTAACGCATGCCGCTATCGTCGTCCATGTCATAAAAAGCCAGTGTGCCGGATCGCAGCACCTGCAGCGCCCCGGACGACACCAGGGTCCCGCAGCCTTTGCCGCGGTTGAATTCGAAGTCAGACACTTCGAGGCTCAGCGGCGTTTCGCGCTTCCCGGCCAGCTTGACGATACTACCCGCCCTTTGACCAACCCCGCCGATACGTCCCTTTTGCAATGCCAGCGCGGGCAGTTCCGAGATTGCAGGTAGCGCAATGGCTGTAGGACGGGCACTCTTGCCCGTCTGTTTGTTCGGGACGGGCAAGAGTGCCCGTCCTACAGAGGCATCCACGACAATCCTTGGCCAACCGTTGTTAAACGCGGTCGCGAAATGATCGGCGTGCGATTCCCAGCGGAGAAATCCGCGACTGCCCGCCATGGCCTTCTGATCGGCGCGAGCCGGGTGATTCAAAGCTGAAGCAAAACAAAAGTCATCGAGCTTTCCACCACGAAACTTTTCCAAATCCGCAATCGGCATCGACACGACAAGTTGCCGCCCCTTGTCCTTGACCGAAACCGAGACCTTGGGATGAACCGCGCCCGTGCCGCGTTCGACTTGCCCTGTCGCTGGCCGCACAAGCAGTTGGAAGATCCCCGGCTCATAGAGATTCGCTCGTTGAGCTGGTGGTCGAACGTCGAGAAATAATTCCCAGTAGAGTCGGTCATCAATGACCACGTCGGCCTGTAATTCAAGCGTGATCGAGAGATGACCCTTGGCACCAATATGGACGTCAATGTTGCCGGCCGGAGTCGGGGCTTTCGTTATCGTACTCGTCCAACCGCGCGGACTGGGCTTTTGGTACTGATCCAGAACGAACGGAAGCCCTGCCTCGGTGAGTGGCAATGTTGGTGCCGCAGGTAGTTCGCCGTGCACGGCCAGTTGCTTGCCAGTCGAGGCGTCGAGCGTGTAGACGACATGTCCGAAGTTCAGCCAGACGTGATCGTCATCCGCGTTGACGCTGTCGGTCAGCCAAGCCCGAATGGGGCCGGGCGCGTTCACCAGCCGACCAATGTTGCGATAGAAGTAGGGCATCGTTCGTGACCACAGTTCGGTCCCGTTGTATGCGTCGAGGGCGATGAGGTGATTCTTGCCAATCACAAAGTTCCGACCACCTGCTGCAATGGGTGGCCGACTGCCGCCGCCGGTGCGTTTTGAACCTGGCTCGCCAAACCACAACAGTTCGAGCGGCCACTTCACTCGCTGGTCCCTCGTCGTTTCCGAGTCCCAGTCCAACGCGCCGGGAAGTTTGCCCCGACGGTAAATGAGTGTTTTATCGTCCCTGGTAACCTGACGCGCGAGCGAGGAATCCGTCGCGCGCTCGCTTGCGCTTCGGGTTAATGTGTCGTAGGTCTTCTCGACTTCGGCGGTGGCATTTTCGATGTACAGCATCCCACCGACGGGCCGAAGCACACGGTTGAGTTCCGTCATCCGCGCGACAGCTGCGTCGCCGGTCGCGACGATCAGGTTAAATGCAAAGTCGGCGAAAGGCAGCGGCTCGCCAGCGACGTGATGTTATACAGAAACTTGCCCCGCGTCGGCTGAGTGCGTGTCGAGCAACTTGCGTCGCGCCTGGATCACCGCTTCGGTATCATCGAGCAGCAAGACAACCTGCAACTGAGTTGCCGCCGCAATTTCAGAAGCGAGTTTCGTGTCACGCTTGCCAATAACGATGGCCAATCCACGGCTCACTTGTGAGTCTTTCAGTGCTTTTTGCAATTCGGGATGAGCCACCTGTAGGACGGGCACTCCTGCCCGTCCTGAGTCATGCGCCGCGATTCCTGGACGGGCAGGAGTGCCCGTCCTACCTCCCTTCGCAAAACAGTAAACGCTCCCGCGATCCGTGGCCACGAGCAATCGCTCGTCCGCCACCGCAATCGACTGCACATAACCGTCCAGCCCATCTTGCTCCCAAAGAACATCGCCAGTTTTGCGGTCACGCGCGACAACTCGATCATCAATCCCCATCAGCAGCGCATTAGACGACAGCGAAAGGCATCGCACGTTGCGCGACGGACAAGGCTGCTGCCAATCCACCTTCACCTTCCTGTACATTGGATTCGCGTCATAGCAACGAATGAGATCGTTTGTCGTCACGAAGCTCCGATCGTCAGTGACAACCCGATCCGCACGGATCGTTCCATACTGCGTCAAGTTTGGCAGCCGATACACGTAATGGACGCTGTAGTCCTTCGCTGACAAGCGTTCTCTTGTATATCCGAAGATCACACTGTCATGACGGTCGATGCACACGGCCGGACCGCCTCTGCGGTTTTGATAGCTCGGCGCGGTCGAGGCCAGCAGTCGTCCGTCTTCGCGTGAGTAAGTTGCCGGAACGGAGCGGCCGGTCGGAACAACGAGGGCTTCCTTTCCGGCCAGCAGATATCCAGTAGGAGCCACGCCGGAAATCGCATACGCATTCGAACTCTGATTGAGCGTCCCACTCGTATCGTTGACCCATTGGACCTCGCCCGTCGCTGCGTCGAGCGCATAGATGAAGACGCCTTCCGCGGGCCACATACCTGCCGTCACGTACACCGTGCCGTCCAAAACCAGCACGCCGGACCTCAGCGGCCAGCGGGATATCATGCGACCATTCCCTACAAGCTGCCGTTCGGAAGGAGCCGCCCGAAACTTCCAAACGACGTTGCCATCAGCCGCCGTTAAGCAGTAAACAAATCCATCGTCCGAGCCAACATAAACGTGATCCGAAACCACCTGCGGAGCAAACCGCACAGGCCCGCCGGTGACGAAAGCCCATTGCTGCTCGCCGCTTGCCAACGAAAGGCAGCGCACTGAATCGTCTGCTGATGACCCGAAGTAGACGCGACCCCTCGCCGCGACCGGGTGATACGCATGATCGAAGTCCACAAGGACAGGCTCGGCTCCATCGCGGACATACGCAAAGTCGATCTTCGTGGGATGCTTAACCGGATCAGGAAACGCGGGCCGAGGCGGAAGCTTCGATCTCCGATGCCACGCCACAGCCAAAGGAAATTCCACCTGGTCCGTTGATACCGCAGTACGCCGAGCGTCACGACGATAAGCTGGCCAGTCGCCTGCCGACGCAGGCAGGATGAACATCAACACCAAGGCACACACGATGATCAGTGGGTTTCGCCAAACGCATGAAGGGACCAACAGACACCAGGATTCTCGGAATACATAACTGCTCATTCGAGGGTGCCTTTTCAGAATTGACGAAAGTCCAGGAGTGGTTTGGAACACGATCGATTGTAGCATTCGGCGTCACCTGTCGAGCCTCTCCGATCGAAAGACGGAGTTCGATCCAACCCGGCTGTTGTGGACTTTCAGCCTGTTGGCTCGAATGTCGAACAAGGAATGTCGAAGTTCGAAGTGAAGTACCTCATCATTCGAAATTCCTTGTTCGACATTCGATATTCACTGCGAAACGCCGACGACAGCATGCTGGTCGATCGCAAGATCCAAGCGTCTAAGTGAACAGCTCGGTGATGACCTGGCAGTCGGAGATTGGCGTTGGACGTGTGATCCGCAGGAAGTACGTGCGGTGATGATCGATTGCCAGTGCGTGGAACCGATTCGTTCATCTATCGCGCGAAGACCGAACAGCCATTGGCCGATGCGGAGCAATCCATTGATTAAGGCCGTCCCCTACGCTGTAACCGAACCGCCTGGCAAAGTACGCTGCTCAGGAACACAACGTCGGGAAGCAACTCGTTCTCCACTCCCGATGACGTCCACATGCCCCAGGAAATATGACGAAGATCTCTCAAATTATGTTGAAGAAACATCCCGTCCGACTGTTGCTTATTTGCGGTGTTTCCGCGGTTTTGGCCGTCCAGTCAGCATTCGCTGGCGAGCCTTTTGGCTTCGAGAAAGACGACGTTGTCGCCATTTATGGCAATGGACTTGCTGACCGGATGCAGCATGACCCGTGGGTTGAGGCAGTTCTGCAGAGCCAACTGAAGGGCATGAATGTCAGCTTCCGGAACATGAGCTTTTCGGGGGACATGGTCAACAAACGCCCCCGCAACAAGGGCTTCACGAACGATGCTGAATACCTGCAGCACGTCGCGCCGGACGTGGTCTTCACGTTTTACGGCTACAACGAATCGTTTGCGGGACCGGCCGGTGCGGACGCCTACGCGGGTGAACTTGCAAAGCTCGTGGAGCGGTATCGTGGACTCCGGAAGGAAAAGGGAGTCGATGCACGGTTCGTGCTCTTCAGTCCGATCGCTTACGAAAACACAGGCAGTCCCCACCTTCCGGATGGAACGGAACTGAATGCAAATCTGGCTGCAATCACTCAGGCCACTCGCCGAGCTGCTGAGGAAACTGGCTCGAAATTCATCGACCTCTATTCGCCAACGTTTCAGGTGTTCGCGTCCAGCGACGAACAGTTCACGCACAACGGAATTCACTTGAATGCAAAGGGCTATCAGCGACTGGCCGGGATTATTTCACGGCGGTTGCTTGGGAAGAAGGCACCTGCCGCGAACGACCTCAATTCAGTTTACAAATCGGTGGAAGACAAGAACTGGCACTGGCACAACCGCTACCGCGCCACTGATGGCAATGACGTCTGGGGTGGTCGATCAGGGCTCAGCTTTGTCGGCGGTCAGAGTAATGCTGATGTTCTGAAACACGAACTGGTGATGCTCGACGTGACGACAGCCAATCGTGACAAAGGAATCTGGGCTGCCGCTGAAGGTCGGAAGATCGAAATTGACGACAGCAATGTTCCGCCGCCGGTGAAAGTGATTTCAAACGTGGGTGGAGGCAGCAAGAGCTCGAACGCTGAGAAAGAAGGCAGCGTCAAATATCTGACCCCTGAAGAGAGTCTCACGAAAATCACAGTGCCGGAAGGCTACGAGCTGAACGTCTTCGCCTCGGAAACTCGGTTCCCGGACCTCGCCAACCCCGTGCAGATGCAGGTCGACGCCAAAGGTCGACTTTGGGTCGCGAGCTGGAACACTTATCCCAAATGGGAACCACTAAAGAAGATGAACGACAGCCTCATGATTTTTGAGGACATCGATGGCGACGGGGTCGCCGACCATCGCAAGATTTTCGCTCACGTTCACAATCCGCTCGGCTTTGAATTCTGGGGCGGTGGTGTTGTTGTCACCTCCGGCCCGGACCTGTTGTTCCTGAAAGACACCGACGGCGACGACAAAGCCGACGTCCGTTATCCCCTTCTGCAGGGACTGGGAACTTCCGACACGCACCATGCCGCTAACAATCTGGTCTACGGACCTGACGGCGGAATTTACTGGCAGAGCGGTATTTTTCTGGTCCACAACCACGAAACACCATGGAAGCAGAACCTGAATATTGGTGCTTCGGGGCTGTACCGATTTGATCCTCGTTCCTACACGATCGCTCCGCACGCTGGTAACTCACCGAATCCGCATGGAACCAGTTTTGATTACTGGGGCTACTGCTACGCCAATGACGGCACTGGCGGGCGATCGTATCAGGTGAGGCCTGAAGGTAAGGGCTTCAAGATGCACACGCTGTTGACCAAGGAATTTCGTCCGGTCGCAGCCAACGCCATCATGTCCTCAGAACATTTTCCTGAGGAAATGCAGAATGACTTCCTGATCTGCAATACCATCGGCTTTCTGGGCGTGAAGCAGTATGACCTCGACCGAGGGGGTGAGATCGAGGAGGAGGAGGAGGCTCCCGCCGAGACCGATCAGAAGCACATCAAGATTACGCAAGGCGGCGGGCTGATCACAGTCAATCACCCGGCGTTGAAAGATGCCAGGATTACCGGATTCAAACTCAGTGTAAACGGTCGCCAGCAGATGAATATCTCCGAGGTCGAAGTCATCAGCGGCGGCAAAAACATCGCCAAAACGGCCACGCTTGAGCTGTCGAGCCAACTCGGCGGGTATCCGGCGCAACTGCTTGTTGATGGTAACAAGGGGAATTTCGCCCACACCGCAAATCAGAACAACCCGTGGATGAAAGGAGACTTCCCAGCGCCCGTGCTGATCTCCGATTTCAAAGTATGGAATCGCAAGGGATTCGAGAACCGCTTCAACAACGGTAAGATCGAGTTTTTCAACGGGAAGGATGTCGTAGCTGCCGTCAGCGTCAAAATCGGAGGCGGAGATAGTAAGAAACGGGAACTCGGACATGTCTGGGGCACACCGGGCAAAGAACTGATCAACAGCTCTGACCGCAACTTTCGCCCGACTGATGCTGTCATCGGTGCGGACGGAGCACTTTATGTGTCGGACTGGTGCAACGTCATCATCGGCCACATGCAGCACAATATTCGTGACCCGAATCGAGATCACTACCATGGCCGCATCATTCGCCTGACGGTCAAAGGTCGACCGCTGCAGAAACCGGTCAAAATCGCCGATGAACCGATTGAAGCATTGCTTGAAAACCTCAAGCACCCGGTAGATGGAATTCGTCACCGCACCCGTGTTGAACTAAGCGGTCGTGATTCGAAAGCCGTCATCGCAGCCACTCAGAAGTGGATGCAGGGCTTTAATCCGAACCATGAAAGAGAAGCTCATCATCTTCTCGAAGCACTGTGGATGCATCAGCAGCACAATGTGAAAAACGAAGGTTTGCTCAATACGCTGCTGGCCTCGACGGTGCCACACGCTGCCCTGGCAGCCAACACGGTCAAGCACTTCTGGTACAACGTCGACGCCGGTGCCAGCGGATTTGTTGCTCCCGCTGAAATCGAATTCGTCAAATTCGATCCCCCAAAACGACTCAATTCCGCAGACCAGAAAGTTTACGAACTGGGTGCTCAGGTCTACCAGCGTCACTCGCATTGTGCGACGTGTCATCTGGCGCACGGCAAAGGAAATGGAATTGTCTACCCGTCTCTTGTTCGCAGCCCATGGGTAAACGGCAGCGAAGATCGCCTGGTCAAGATGGCTCTTCACGGCATGTGGGGCAAGATTACTGTCCACGGCAAGACATACGATCCCTCCCGCGGTGTGCCACCGATGACCGCGTTCCGGTCATTGTTGAAGGACGAAGAACTCGCTGCTGTCCTGACGTTTGTCCGCAACACGTGGGGCAACAGCGCATCGACCATCTCGGCCGAGACTGTAAAGCGAATTCGCGCGGAGTCGATTGCCCGCACGACGTTCTGGAATCCGGATGACCTGCTTGCAGAGCATCCGCTGGAAGCAGCGCTCGTCCTGAAGGACATTGGGATTAATCCAGAGGGTTTCTCCAACAAGGAACTGGAAGACGAACTGCTCAGCGCTTCGCCTGCGGAACTTGCAGCAGTCGCAATTGCGAAAGGAGATGCAGAGCGAGGTAAGACGCTCTTTCATAAATCGGCGGCGGCCTGTTTCGCCTGCCACGCGCCTCCGGCCGGCGCGATTCGCCTCGGTCCCGACCTGGAAAAAATCAAGACCGCGCTGAAGAACGAGCAACTGGTCGATTCCGTCCTGCGTCCGTCGAAGTTGATTGACAAAGCATTTGCGCAGGTGATTGTGCTGACCGAGGACGGCAAACAACACACGGGCATTCGTATTTCAGAGAACGACATCGAAATCGTTTTGCGAAATTTGGCCCAGCCGACCCCGATCACATTCCAGAAGAATGATGTCGAAGGAGTTTTCGAGTCTCGAACTTCTCTGATGCCCGCGAACTTAACGAGACAACTGAAGACTCGCGCAGAGTTCAACGACCTGATGAAATACGTCTTCGAAATCAGAAAGCGTTGAAGCTGTTCGCTCTGGCTGTTCGTAGCCGCTGCGGTGACCGCTGACGAGGATTCGATTGATGACGAGAATGATGCGTCGTCCTCAGGAATTGTTCACCACGGTTCTCGCCGCGATGCTGTTGGCGGTAATCGTGAACGACGCATCAGTTGGTCAGGCGGCTGAGCCTCGTGCGAATGTGATTCTGATCATGGCCGACGATGTCGGTTACGAATGCTTTGGTTCTTACGGAAGTTCGCAGTATCGAACTCCGCACATTGATCGCATGGCAAAGCTTGGAATGCGATTTAGCCACTGCTATTCGCAGCCGCTGTGCACGCCGAGTCGGGTCAAACTGATGACCGGGCTGTCGAATGTTCGAAACTATGCCGCGTTCTCGGTACTGCGGCGCGATCAGAAGACGGTCGGGGAGTATTTCCAGGAGGCCGGCTATCGGACGGCTGTGGCTGGAAAATGGCAGTTACTCGGAGCTGAGCATTATTCGAAGCGGTTTCGTGGTAAGGGCACCTGGCCGCGGGACGCCGGATTCGAAAACGTCTGTCTGTGGCAGGTTGATCGTCTGGGCGAACGCTTTCACGGTCCTTTAAAGTGGATCGATGGGACGAACCAGCAATTCAAGAAGAGCGAGTACGGTCCGGAGGTTGCCACCAGCTACATCACGAAATTCATGACTCAAAACCGGGACAAGCCGTTCTTCGTCTATTACCCGATGATTCTCGTCCACAGTCCATTCGTACCCACACCAGACAGCCCGTCTCTCCGCAGTAAAGACAAGCAGCGTAATTTCGAGGACATGGTTGAGTACATGGACAAGCTGGTGGGTCGAATTGTGAAGACCAGCGAGGACCTGGGCATTGCAGACCGGACACTGATTCTGTTCGTCGGTGACAACGGGACCCATCAGTCATTGACGTCCACTCTGAACGGAACGTCGATTCGCGGCGGAAAGGGACTGATGACTGACGCCGGAACGCGCGTTCCGTTTGTTGCGATGTGGCCCGGTACAGTGCCTGCTGGTCGTGTCTGCGATGATCTGATTGATTTCTCAGACTTTCTACCCACCGTGCTGGAGGCGGCAGGCTTGACCGTTCCCGCGAACCTGGATGGGCATAGTTTCTCATCGCAGCTTCGCGGCGAGCAGGGCACTCCACGGGAATGGATGCACTGTTATTACTGTCCGCGTCCGGAACGCACCAAGCCGCAGCAATTTGTGCGAGATCAGGAATGGAAGCTGTACCGTAATGGTCGGCTCTATCACGTGGCGAAGGATGTTCTGGAAAAACATCCCATCAGCGCGGATGGCGAGAGTCTTGAAGCTGGCGGGGCGCGAAAGAAGCTCGCGGCAGTATTGGAGACTATGCCGGCTGAGGGGCAGTCACTGCTGAAGTTCGGGGATGGAGGCAGCAAATGACGCGTCAGGCCCGAATACTGTCGACGACTGTCCCTTCACGTTTCGCTGGACCAAGTCGCCGGGCGACTCCCATCGCGTCGAGCATCGTGTTGTAGACGTCGAGGCCTTCTTTACCGACGTCCATGATCTGACCGGTTTTGAATCGACCGTTTGCACTGGTGGTCGCATGGAAGACGCCAGACAACTCGCGTTTCACATTCGAGTGCCGGCCGTCACCCGATTCTGTCGACACGGTGATCATCGAGTTCTCAAGGATCGTGCGACCGTTGGCTTCTTTGGATTCGGTGCCGTCCAGCCGGCTCAGGAAGTACGCGACCTCGCGCATTTTCAAGTGGGCGTGAGCGCGCAACTGTTCGTTCCGCTTTTTCTCGTGGAACTTGTGCCACCACTCGTGACTGCAGCCCTTGTCACCCGATGCGTTCTGCTGGGCTGCGTCATCGAACTGCCAGACTTTCCGACCGTCGTATTCATAGTCACCGGTCAGTCGAATCCGTTCTCCGGCTGCCAGGAACGTGATTGATCCGAAACGAACGCGATCGGTCTGAATTGCCAGAGCGTAGAGATCGGCCATCAGTCGCCACTCGGATGTCAGTTCATCCAGCGTGATGTCGATGCCCTGTCCGCCCGGGTCGGCCTTGCCGCCGTGAGCAAGCTGTGATCTTGGCGGGAGTTTCGGCGAGCCGGCCGGTCGGTCTTTCATCTCGTAAGCGCGTTGCTCGAATTCGCGGATGCGTTCCAGGTGCTCGCTGACGCGTGCCCGAGACGCGGCTCCCAATGGTGAATTCTCGCCCGTGTAGAAGCGGTACTGATCGACGACCGAATCGAGCACGCTGCGTTTGAGTCGTCGGCGTCGCGCGTCGTCGCCGGTGGCCAAAGTGATCGTACCGAAGACGCGATCGAACACGTCTCGCGGTCTTTCCTGCATCGTGGCAGCGACAGTGCCATCCTGGTTGTAGCTGTGGACGTAACGGCTGATCCGGCTGCGTCGGAAGAATGTCCCGCCGACGAGTGTCGGCACCATGCCGGCTGGTAATCCGTTCGGATAGTGGGCCTTGCGAACGACCTGATCGATTGATGGTCCACCAGACCGTGCTTCGCCGTTGGGTGCCTCGGCAGTAAATGCTCCGGAAGCGCCATCGAAATGCGCGTTGATTCCCTTCTCGTCGCAGCGCACCTGATCGACATTCCGCATGATGAGCAGTTTGTCGCTGAGTGGCTTGAGCGGTTCGAGTACTCCGTCAAATCCTTCGGTCTGCAGCGGGGCCGGGATACCCAGACCGAAGAACACGTTGAATGCACGGACCGGCACGGCCGATTGCTGAGCGCTCGCGGTCGAAACCAGCATCTCTTCGAGCAGCGGCAGGCCGACCGTAATCGAGCCCAGTCCCTTCAGGGCCGTGCGGCGGCTAATGTGCGTGTTCTTCACGGGAACGTCTCCGAAGGAACCGGTTTCACTACGATCGTCTGGCGAGCAGTAGGCAGAACTATACCCCTTGGCGACCTTCGCGGCCTTCTGTCAGTTTAAACAAAAGGCCGCAGTGGACGCGAAGGTGTGCGCATTGAGGCGATTTCCTCAGGCAGGGGTCCCTGGCCGGGCGCCGCATCCGCTAATGACAGAAACATTGATGACAGAAAAATGAAACTGACGCGTTCCAGTATTTTTCTGTCATCAATCTTTCTGTCACAACTGTTTTCGCGCTGTTGCAGGGAGTTGATTGCATGACGCCCTCACAAGCCGTTCAGGAGATGTCGATGCTCATTCGGATCACACTGGTCGTAATCTACTCCCTTGTTGCGGGCACGAACACGTCACTCGCTGCTGACTTCGATGTGCTCATTACGAATGGCCGCATTGTCGACGGCACCGGTGCACCGTGGTATCGCGCGGATGTCGGAATTCGTGATGCCAAGGTCGCGGCGATCGGCCGGCTTCGGGATGCGACTGCCGAGCACACGCTGGACGCCAGCGGATTGATCGTCGCTCCGGGCTTCATTGACATGATGGGGCAGACGGCGACACCGTTGATGCGCGATGAAAATGCGGCGTTCAATCTGCTCAGTCAGGGTATCACGACAATCAACTGTGGAGAGGGAGTGTCGGCGGCGCCCGTGGCATCTGGCGATGTGGAACGGACCGGCTGGCAAACGCTGGGCGAGTATTTTCTGTTGCTCGAACAGAACGGCCTGCCCGTGAACGTCGTGCAGACGGTCGGACACACACAGGTCCGGCGTCTGGTACTGGGCGATGTGGACCGTCATCCGTCGCCCACCGAACTGGACCGGATGCGTGGGCTCGTGCGGCAAGCGATGGAAGACGGTGCGATTGGTCTGTCGACCGCGCTGATCTATCCGCCGGCCGTGTACGCATCGACCGACGAGATTTCCGCCCTGGCCGCCGTCGCGGGTGAGTATGGCGGGCGCTACTACACTCACATGCGGAACGAGGGCGACCAATTACTGTTTGCCATCGATGAAGCGCTGACGATTGGCAAGCGAGCGAAGACGCCGGTTCACATCTTTCATCTGAAAGCGGCGGGACAACAGAACTGGGCGAAGATCGATCAGGCGATCGCAAAGATTCGAGCGGCGCGAGCGGCCGGACAGCAGGTCGCGGCGGACATTTATCCGTATATCAACAACGGGCTGGGCATTGCGGCCTTCATTCATCCGCGACATTTTGCTGAGGGACGTGAGCGGCTGCTTCGCCAGCTCAATGACCCGGATTTGCGAGCCACCATTCGTCACGAGATGGAATCCGAAGGCGGTTGGGAAAACTGGTTCCGGCACACGGGCAATAACTGGGACAAGGTTGTCCTCGGCCAGATTACAGCAGCGGAGTACTCGCAGTACGCCGGAAAGAGTCTGGGAGAAATCGCACGGCTGACCGACAAAGACCCGTGGGATGTATTCTTCGAGATTGCTCGATTTGGAGCGTTCGCTCTGCCCCAGAGCATGAGTGATGCCAACAAGATTCGATTGATGCAGCAGGACTTCGTGTCGTTCTGCACCGACGTTGGTCCCGCCGGCGGCAGCCGCATCGCGTCGCATCCGCGTGCGTTCGGTTCGTTTCCGCGCATGCTGTCGCGATACGTGCGTGATCTGGGAGCGATCTCGCTGGAGCGGGCCGTGTCCCAGGCCAGTGCTCTCGCCGCGAATGAAGTCATGGCGTACGACCGGGGACGTATCTCAATCGGACTTGCCGCCGATCTGATTCTGTTCAACTTCGACGAGATTCAGGACAAGGCCACGTTCGAGAAACCGCAGGCACCAGCCGTTGGCATCCGGACCGTCCTGGTCAACGGGCAGATTGTCTTTGCTGCCGGCAAACTCACGTCCGCTCGGCCGGGTCGCGTTCTGCGAGGCCCCGGCTGGAATCCGAAACGTCGACCAGCTGCTGTCTCCACCGGCGCGTCCGATCCGCGACTGAAGAGTTTTGATGACCTGATGCAGTCATTCCTGGACGAGCACGCCATCGCTGGTGCGTCGCTTGCCGTTACCGATCAGGGACGACTGACTTATGCGCGCGGCTTCGGTTACGCCGCCGTGGCTGCCCGGGAAGCCGCGACAGCAACGCATCTGTACCGCATTGCCAGTATCAGCAAACAGATTACCGCGGTCGCCATCCTGCAACTTGTGGATCAGAAGAAGCTGACACTGGATGATCCGGTCTTCCAGATACTCGACAACTACGAACCACACGTGAAGGAGGGCACAAAGCCTGACAAGCGGCAGCAGCAGATCACGATCCGGCATCTGCTGCATCACACCGGCGGCTGGGATCGCGGCGAGTCCTATGACGCAATGTTCCAGAGCGTTCGATTTGCCAGCGCGTTGGGCGTCCCGCCACCTGTCGGACCAGATCAAATCATCCGCTATATGCTGGGAGAGCCTCTCGACTCTGCACCCGGTGAGCGTTACGCCTATTCCAATTACGGCTACTGCCTGCTGGGACGCGTGATTGAGGACATCACCGGACAGACGTATGAGGCGTACGTTCGGAAGCACGTGCTGGCACCGCTGGGAATCACGTCGATGCGGATCGGCCGCACGCGCCTGTCCGATCGATCGGAACACGAAGTCCGCTACTACACGGCCACGCAGGGCAAGTCGGTCTTCGCGAAGGACGTCGGTAAGACGGTTTCGCAGGCGTATGGCGCGTGGCACCTTGAGGCCATGGACTCTCACGGGGCATGGCTTGCCAGCGTGATCGATCTCGCTCGTTTCGCGGCCGCGTTCGATGATCCGGACCAGTGCCCGATTCTGAGTGCCGACTCGGTGCGGGCCATGTGGTCGCGTCCGGAAGGGCCACCAGGACACAACTCGGACGGCTCGGCAAAGCCGACCCATTACGGACTGGGCTGGATGGTGCGGACACTCGACGACGGCCGGATCAACGCCTGGCACACCGGGTCATTGCCGGGCACGGCGGCGCTATTGGTGCGTCGACACGATGGTCGCAACTGGGCTGTGCTGTTCAACACGCGAAGCAGTGTGGGTATGGGCCACGCCGGACGCGAGATCGACGGGCTCCTCCATAAAGCAGCGGATGCGGTGCAGGAATGGCCGGAGCATGATCTGTTTCAAAACTGACCGGTGCGTGAAATCGACTGCTCTCACAGCACAGAATCGATCGACCCGACCCGTGGGGTGCCTTGAATTCCTGTACCGGTCCGCAGCCAGTCCGAAGAAACGGTCCTTTTTCGACGCGAGGTACTCGCCACGGGTTTTTGAGACGATCCCTATCGTTGCCGCCCGGCCACTTACGCCTCAGAAGCGAACCAGTCCCGCTTCACGCCCCTCATATTTTCTTCGCCGGTAACCGAACGAAAGGTCACGACTTTTCCGATCCCTGAATTCGCCGCAATACGCGTCGACATCGTCGCCAGGCGCAAAGGTGGCCATGGAGATCCTCCCGTTTGAGGCGACACCGCCGCTTACGCTGCGGCGCAAGAAACATCCCGCAAACTGACGCCGACTGTCTGCCACAGACCGCCGATTGACGAGTACCGGGAACCGCAAGAAAGGAGCCGCCGGGAGGGGACCCTCGTTCCGGAGCCGTCCTGGCGGTATCATCAGGTGAGTGATTAGCCGTGACGACACGGACCACGGACGCCAGATTCTCGACTCTGCGTGGTGGCAACCGTACTGAGTGACCGATTCCCCGCATTGGCAACACATTCGGTTTCCGAGCGGACTCCGGCCAAAGGAGCGACATTCTCCTCCGGGTCGCGGTTGTCACCAGGAAAGAAACGAGAGCCCCATCTTACTGCGAGTTACCGAATACTACACATTAATCCAGTAACCGAACCTCGAAATCTGCAAAGGTGAAACGCCGGATGACGCAAATCCCCATGTCTACCAGCCGTTCTCCCGTTCGCGACGATACGGTTGAAGTTCGCCGTACACTTGTTCGCAAGGCGATCATCCTTGCGGCCGGGATTGGCGATCGTTTGCAGCCCTTTACGCAGCAGTTCCCCAAGTGTCTGGCGCCTGTATGTGACGTGCCGATTCTTGTCAGCGCACTGACCCATCTCAGTGATGTTGGCGTAACTGAAGTTGTTATCGTCGTCGGACACCACAAGGAGAAGATCTACGAGCTCATCGGGGACACCTTCCAGGCTCTACAGGTCACCTACATCGAATCTGAAAAATACGAGAGCACAAACAACATCTATTCGCTGTGGCTTGCGCGCGAGCATCTCGTTGAGGATGTTCTGTTGTTAGAAGCCGACGTGTTGTTCGAGCGGCGCCTCCTCGAACGAATGCTCTCGCATGAGACTGGGAGCCTCGCAGCCGTGTCCCAGCACCAGACCTGGATGTCCGGCACCGTCGTGAGCGTCAACAAGTCGGGCAACGTACAAGCACTGATGGACGCTCGGGAGCAAGGTCTGGACTTCGATTATTCCAAGGTCTCCAAGACAGTTAACATCTATCTCTTCCGCGGCGATTTCCTGCGTCGGTACTTTGTGCCGCACCTCGAGGCCTACATCGCTTCGGGTGAGGTTGACGAGTACTACGAGGCAATTCTCCACGCAATGGCTCATCGCGGGAAACACGATCTGCGCGCTGTCCAGTGCGACGATCTCCTTTGGTATGAGATTGATGACGAGAATGATCGTCTTGCTGCTGAATACCTGTTCTCGACGCAAGAACGCCGTTATGAATTCATCTCCGGCGAACACGGAGGATACTGGCGTTACGATTTTGTGGACCACGCCTTTCTCTACAACCTCTATTTCCCACCGGACGCGGTCTTCACTCACTTCAAGAATCATATTTGCGACCTGGTCTTGAACTATCCTGTCGCTCAGAGTCCCCTCGCCCGTATGGTCGGTGCGCTGATAAACCAGCCTGAAAAAGAAGTCGTAGTAAGCAACGGTGCTGCAGAGCTCATCAAGATTATCGCCAGCCAGGTCACGGGACGGATGATTGTTCCTGTCCCCTCCTTCAACGAATACGAGGAAGTCCTGCCTGAGGAGAAACTCGTTCGTTTTGTACTGGGCCCACCATCCTTTCAGTTGGATGTCGATGCGTTTGCCGAGGAGGCCGCTCGCTGCGAGGCCAGTATCGCCGTCGTGGTTACTCCCAATAACCCGACCTCAATGTCCGTTCCGAGGGCCGACCTTTGTCGACTTGCAGAAAAACTCGGGAGACAGGACTGCACTCTTGTTGTCGATGAATCCTTCGTCGATTTCGCGAGCGATCCTGAACACGCAACCGTGAGCAACGAGATCGATAACTACCCGAATCTGGTGATACTCAAGAGCATGAGCAAAGCATTCGGGATCGGAGGGCTGCGGCTGGGCTACTTGTTGACTGCTAACAAAGAGTTTGCTGAGGCAATACGTAGTCAAGTGCCGATCTGGAACATCAATGGACTTGCGGAATCGTTCTTGCGTCTGGCACCGCGGTATCGCAGGCAGTTTGACAAAAGCTGTGTCCTGGTTCGCGCGGATCGAGATAATTTGTACCAGCATTTGAATGCCATATCCGGGATGACCGTTTACAAGCCGGACGCGAACTTTGTCTTCTGCCGTCTTCCAGATGATGCGCCAAGTGGGCCCGAAGTGACTCGGGCCTTGTTCGTGGAGCACAACATTCTCATCAAGCACTGCGCGAGAAAGACCATGCCGGATGCGGATCGATACCTGCGGATCGCGTCTCGGACGGGTGCTGAGAACTGTAAACTCGCGGAAGCGTTGGCGGCCATCATTGAATCTTCGGCCGAAGTAACAAACGTCGATGGATGACGAATCCCCCCGAGAAATCGACGCTGATCACACTCAAGGCGTTGCGACGGACGACGACTCTACGGGCCATTCCTGTCGCGGGAGCATAGTCGCGCACGCTTGCGATCCCGCTAACGCCGTCACGCTGGCCGGTCTGTTCTGCGGCGTGCTCGGGATCTACTTCGCCGTGCAAGAAGTCTTCTCGGCGGCGGTTATCGCACTTCTCTGGGCAACTTTCTTTGACTGGTTTGACGGCCCGATCGCACGCCGTACCAAGGGTCGGACGGATGAACTCCGAGCTTTGGGAGGGCAGCTTGACTCATTGGTTGACATCGTCAGTAGCGGTGTTGCCCCTGCGATCCTCCTCTTAAGTATCGGCGAGTTCAGTCCGTGGTTCATTCCAGGCGCATTTGCGCTGATCGCCGGCGGAGTACTACGACTCAGCTACTTCAATGTGTTTGGTCTCGCAGACGAATCGAGCTACCTGGGCCTTCCGATCGATCACAACGTTATCCTGGTAGCGTTGGTGTTCTTACTCGAAGGCGTGTTAGGACGAACCACGTTCGCCATGGTCCTGTACGTTGCGATAGTGATGATCGCCGCCCTGAGCGTCATGCCATTCCGAATGCCCAAGGCTGGTGGCCGCTGGTATTACGTGTTTGCCGTTTACGTCGTATCACTGACTGCTGTGTATGGATGGCGACTTTGGAGCGACATGCCGTAAGTCCGGGCGTCAGATCGATTCCGGAGAACGCAATCGGAAAAAGTGGTTTTGCAGGCGGGGCCACTTGATCTGGAGTCGTGACAGAACACGGGGCAATAACCAGAAACTGAGTGGAGCGATTGCCCTCAACGAATACCAGGTAAGAGTCCCAAGGAATGGGGACTGCGACGGCAGGAAGCGCAGGTACTTTCGCCGTGTCTCCACCAACTCCACTGCGACTTCCATGCTCGTGTATGCGTAGTTGCGACGAAATTCGGACGTCGGGAAACCCGCTTCCCGAAACAGGTCCTGGTAAAGACTCACGTTTCGATAGACCGCCTGGTAGTCGCCGCGAGCGGTCACTATTCCTTTTGGCACGGTCGATTCGCGGAGAACGATCGATCCCCCAGCGGCAAGACGGTCCATGAGCGAACGAAGTATTGTTACCACATCGAGGTCGTTCAGATACATGCATAGGCCCCCGAGAAAAATCAGATCGAAGGGACCATCGGGGAGATCCTCTCGTATATCACCTTCAACAATCTTCGCGCTGGGGCAGGGAGCCAGGAGCGTCTGGGCTGCCACCACCATGGATGGGCTTTGTTCGATTCCAACGACGCTGTCGTACCGGTCTGCAAAGACCTTGGTCCATGCTCCTGCGCCGCAACCGACATCAAGTACTCTGCCCGCCCGGGGCACCACCTCCAGCCAATCGGCGATCGTCTCGATCTCTTTTCGCAGGCGGTAACGAACAGAGTTTTCGGGAAGATTCTGCTCGTGGGCCATATAGCTGGCGGTCGCTGCGGTATCACTGCCCGCCGCGTGAAAATAGCGCCGAACAGCCGTGTAGTCGATACGCTGGTCTGACGAGCCAGGGCCGCTCATGACTGAATCCTTGTCGCAGTTGCTAATTCGTAAGCGTTGGAGAGACCTCGGAAAGAATGAGCTGCGACCCCTTTGCTTCTTCGGTCGCGTTGGCCGATCACGTCATCTGCTCTTTGCCGTCGATCGATCCGGAAGTGTCTTCCAAATGCAATTGGTGGGCTACGGCATCACGAAGCACAGACGTCTCTATGAAGTAATGTCCATTGCAATATGGCCTACCGCTGGTACTGCCGTCTGTCGCCAGACGATGACGTGTCGGGCCACTCGTCGTTGAGCCGGATTCACGATCGTTACGGGGAGAAACTCCACCACCTTTGAGGTCTTTATCAAGCAACTACCTTGCAATTGAACCTTGACGGTGGATAGCGGTGCGTAGTTATTTGTTCTTCTTGTCTTTTTTCAACTTTCGTTTTTCCTTTGGACTAAGCTGGGCCTTTTTCTGTTGTTCCCTTTTGCCTTTGTCTTTACTTCCCGTATCACCCATCTGTGTTTCTCCGTGATTGAAAACGAATGTTCCTCTCAGCTCCGTCAGACCGGCTTGACGTTCTCGGCACATAGTATCTCCCCACCGCTGAATAGCTATGCGGTTGTCGGACTGAGCCGAGACACAGAGAAGACGAGCTTGTCGAGGCTCTCAAGAGAACGCACGGGCTTCTCCGCCCCAAAGCGACTGGCACCATTCCCAGACATTGCCGAGCATGTCACGGCTCGGCATTTGATCCTGAAGTTGGTGATTTCGACATCTCGATTCAGACTCGCTGAACAAGTCGTCGTGTGAGTTGTCATTCATCACGCAGCGATCCGATAGCGTTCTGGACGATTATCCTCTTCTCGACCCACTGCCCTCAAGTTCCCAGGTCACATTTCAAACGCTGTCGCAGAGCCGACGGGTCGTACCCGTGTGCGACAGCAACGCCGCAATAGCTCCTGCTCGATGCGAGCGCCTATCGTTGCGATCGCTCGGTACTGCTATACTGATTCTGTGCCTCGTGGCCACCATCCTTGAAAGCGCCACGCCCCGCCGAAGCACAGTCATCCTCGAATCCCCCCAGGCAGTCCCTCCCGTTCGATCGCCGGTTCGTCAGTGCATACGCCGGAACTGGCCAGGAACGACAATCAGCCTATGAAGACTCTGAAGATCACCATCCTGCTGGTCATCAGCGGCGCCAGCACAATTCTGGCAGCCGATGATCAGGAGACTCCAGTCTCTTTGGAAAAGGCCAGAGAGTTGGGTCGCATGAAGTCCCGATTCCTGAAAGTCACTTCGGCAGATGCGCCAGCCACCGGCGCCATTCCAAAGGCGAATCTTGCTCACTTTCAAGAGTCGGTCGGGCCGATCCTCAATAAGAGCTGCCTGGCCTGTCATGGTCCCGAAAAGTCCGAGGGAAGACTTCGTGTCGACAAATTGAATCCTGACCTGTTGACGGGTCCGGATGTTGAGCGATGGCGTGAGGTCTACAACGTCCTGAGCAATTCGGAGATGCCGCCTGAGGATGAGCCCGATTATGCACTGGCGGATGCCGATCGCGGCGGCATAGTTGACTGGCTCAGCGACGAGCTGAATAAGGCGTCCGTCCTACGTCGCAACACCAGGGAGCACTCGTCATTTCGCCGGCTCACGAAGTATGAATACAACTACGCGCTCCAGGACCTTCTCGGCTTGCCCTATCCCCTCGCGAACAAGTTGCCGCCGGAAACGGCATCCGAGGACGGTTTCAAGAACAGTTCTGATTTGCTGCAGATGTCAGCCATGCAGTTCGAGACCTATCGTGAGATCGGACTGAAAGCCTTAAAGCGAGCCACCGTGAGTGGCGAGCGTCCCGAAGCCGTCACTTACATCATCTCGATGCAGGAAGAGCTAGACAGGGCGGCGTCCGGAAAGAATGCAAAGACATTCGATAAGACTGACAAGAGCTACAGCAATAACAGAAATCGACAGCACCTGTTGAATCGAGAGACAGGCAAGGGCATTCACTTCTCCAGCGGAAAGTCGACGCCTCAGCCTGAGGCTGTCGCGGGGCAAACGCCCGCTGCTTCTCCCGTTATTCTCGTTCTCCCGCGATCCAACGAGTTGAAACTGAATCTCGATCGCTTTCTTCCCGACGAAGGGGTCATGCGCGTTCGCATACGAGCCGGGCGTTCGACCATAAATCCTGACGAGTATGCAAGCCTGCGTCTGGTTTTCAGTGCCCACACCAGTAACAACGCCAACTTCTCCAACGTCATCAGTGAACGCGACATTCCGGTTACGGCATCCGCAGAAGACCCGCAGTTCATCCACTTCGATATTCCACTGGGTGACATCCAGCGCAACCCATTCCGGAAGCTGACCACAACGTTTCCAAGACGGGACGAATTCCTGCACATACACAATGTCTCCAATGCAAGTGGCCGGGAAGAACCACTCCATGTGCTGATCGATCACATCGAAATCAGCGCTCCGTTCTACGAGCAGTGGCCGCCGAAAACTCATACCGACATTTTCGTTGAAAGCGATAACAAGGGCGACGAGGAGATCTATGGCCGCGAAGTGCTGACTCGATTCCTGAGACGAGTCTGGCGTCGTCCCGTCACCTCGCAGGAGGTGGACCAGTTCATGGCCCTGTTTGCGGAGTACCGGCCAGGATTCTCGAATTTCGAAGATGCCATGCTGGAAGTCCTGGCGACAGCGCTGGCCACTCCGGAGTTTCTGTACCTGACACAAAGAGTTGCTGCCGACGCTCCTGAAACGCCTCGCACGATCAGTGACCTGGAACTGGCCAGCCGTCTGTCGGTATTTCTGTGGTCAAGTATTCCTGACGACGAACTGCTGGAACTCGCGGAGCAGGGGAAGTTAAGAGAACCAGAGGTCTTGACGACTCAAGTCAAACGCATGCTGGTGGACCCTCGTTCAAGACGATTCTCCCGGAACTTCGTTCAGCAATGGCTTGGCCTGGATGGCTTGGACAGTGTGACTCACGTCACTGACAGCTCATTGAGAGAAGCCATGCAGGCAGAGCCCATTGCCTTTTTTTATGAAGTCCTGAGACACAACCGCAGTATCATGGAGTTCATTCATTCCGATTATGCCATGGTCAACGAACGCCTTGCCGCACACTATCGGATTCCGGGCGTTCATGGCCCTCATTTCCGCAATGTGCCAATCGAGCCTCAGACCAATCGTGGCGGCCTTTTGACAGGCGCTGCGGTCCTGGCGATGAACTCGGACGGCAAGGATTCTCATCCTCTCAAGCGTGGCGTCTGGATGCTGGAACGCATCCTCCACGATCCGCCACCACCACCACCACCGAACGTCCCGGAAGTCGACCTGACGAACCCGGAGATCCTGAAGATGACTCTGAAAGAACGGATCGCGGATCACCGGAATAAACCGGCCTGCATCTCTTGTCACGCAAGAATCGATCCCTGGGGGATCGCGTTTGAAAACTACGATGCTCTCGGAGCCTACCGGACTGGAATCAAGAACCAGCCTGTCGATGCGACTTCGCAACTGTTCAACAAACAGACATTGGCAGGGATGGATGGCTTAAAGCGATATCTGCTCACCGACCGACAAGATCAATTAGCCCACGCTATGGTGCATAAAATGACAGCCTATGCACTTGGCCGACCACTGTCTTTTGGGGACCGTGCTGACATTGACCGCTTGACTGCACAATTCAGAAATACGGATGATCGTCTGGGCGATCTGGTCCACCTGATCATCGGCAGCAACATCTTCAACTCGAAGTAAGAGTCAGGAACAGACGATGAATAATAAATCAGTCCTGCTGAATCGTAGAACATTTCTTCGCGGCACCGGTGTGGCTCTGGCTTTGCCCTGGTTGGAATCGTTTGCTGCAGACAGTTCAGGTCCAGATGAGACTCCGAAACGATTTGTCAGCGTCTACCACCCTGATGGTGTCGGTTTGCCGCTCAAATCGGATCCGGCCTGGAAGGACTGGAGCTGGTTTCCTCGGGGCGGCGAAAAAGACTTCGAATTGACCAAGGTGCTCGATGTGCTCGAGCCCTTGCGAAGTGACATCACTATCTATTCAGGGTTGTCACATCCTGCCGTAAGGAAAGTCCATGGCCATTCAAATGCCGATCAATATTTGACGGGAGCGGCAACGGGAGGTCACGGTGCGTATAAGAATTCGATCTCACTTGATCAGGTGTATGCGGAGCACGCAGGAGACTTCACTCGACATTCTTCTCTGGTCATGTCGACCAATGGCGGCATTGGCGGCCCTCGTGGCGCACAGACTCAATCCTTCAATCGTGAAGGACGGCCGATTCCAGCGATGAATAAGCCAAAGCAGATCTTCGACATGCTGTTTGTGACCAGCAGCAAAGACGCCGCCGCAAGACTGGCAAGAAGTAAGAGTGCTCTGGATCTCCTGATTGCCAACACACGATCTTTGGGACGACAGCTCTCTAAACGCGATCAAGAGACGCTCAAGCAGTATCTTGACGCAGTTCGCGATACAGAGGTTAAGCTGGAGAAGGCTCAGAAGTGGATTGACACGCCTGTTCCCGAGGTTGATACCCAACACCTGCAATTAGAGGCCGAGCCCAAAGAAGCCAGACTTTACTTTCAGACAATGTATGAGCTGATCTATCTCGCCTTCCTGAGTGATTCTACTCGTGTGGCGACGTTTCAGTTGGGGAGAGAAAACGGGGAAGGTCCACACGACTTGTTGTCAAAGGCCGTTGGCCTTGGTGGCGCTCACGGTCTGACACATGCCGTCAAGAAGCCCAAGGGTTGGGAAAACCTCGGTACCTATAATCGCTATCAGGCCGAGGAATTCGGCCGTTTCGCACAACGATTGAAGGATACCCCAGAGCCGACCGGCAAAGGCAACATGCTGGACAACACGTTTGCAATGCATGGCTCCGCGTCCAGCAGTTTCCACCTCTCGCGCAACTATCCGATTATTTCTGCCGGCGGTAAGAACCTTGGCTTCACAAATGGCCGGTATCTCAAGTTCGGCAAAGGGAATGAAGACAATCAGGCCGGCGCTGGAATCGTCAGTGACGCTGGATGGAGAGGCAGGATAGAGGCGGAAGAGCTTCCGCTGGCACAGCTCTTCGTCACCATCCTGCAGAGACTTGGCGTCGAAACCGATTTGTTTGCCGGGTCCACCGGAACGTTGAGTCGCGTTTAAGAGCGTTTCGTAATTCGCGAGGGTGCTCGCAACGGGAGCGCCGAATCCGGCCTGGCGTTAATCACGCGGTCTCAAAATCAACTGTGTCAGATCGAAGACGGGCAACGCGCAGTCGAATGGGGCCGGGTTGTCCGCCGCACCGCTCAACAGGTCCAGAAATCCGGTGACCGGATTGCAGCTGGATTCGGGTCCCGTTTCGTTTTCCGGCAGTTCAATCTGCTTGAGCTGATTGTCGCGGCCAATCCATAGACGCTGATCCCGGACCACAAGATCCGACGCTTCACAGTGAATGATCAGCTCCTCGTGAAACGAGTTTGCGCGTCCATTGAAAGTCATCGTCAGCGGCACGTCGCCTGCCAGTCGAGCTGTGACGGATGACAGGATTGGTACGCGGCTGCCGCAGGTGTCGCTGATGGCGAACACTTCGACCGGCTGTAATCCCGTGACGTAAAACAGGACGTCGATTTTGTGGCTGCCCGCATCGCCGAGGAATCCGGCGTCGTTTATTGAGGGGTCGTCCCTCCAGGTGTCTTTGATCGTCTGCTGCCAGCGTTCGGCGTTGACTGACGTCACGGCAGTGATGCGTCCATGTCGGCCCGATCGAATCTCGTCGCGCAGGCGACGGTAGACACTCCAGAATCGACGCTGATACCCCAGCATGAAATGGTTGTCGCGAGCCTCGGCCAGGGTAATCAGATCGACGATCTTCTCGCGCGTGTCCGCCAGCGGTTTTTCGGACAACACGTGCCATCCGCGTTCGGCGGCCTCATGAATCTGCTCACAATGGCTGGTCGTCGGTGTTGCGATGACGGCCGCGTCGGCGTCGGTCGAAGCCAGAAGTTCTTTGAGCGTCGCATACACCCTCGCATCAGGAGCAAATGACGCACGCAACTGCTGGGCGGCGGCCTGGTCGGGATCGAAAAATGCGACAATCGATGACCGTTCGTCTTCGGCCAGACGTCGACTATGGGCCAGGCCCATTCGGCCACAACCGATGATGACGAATCGAAAAGGAGACAACGTCAGTCCCTCCCTGTCGCGACTCCGACGACGCATCCATCAACCTGGATAGGTCCGGGACGTCGCGAATCTGCGAAGAATGGTCGAAAAACGAATTCTGCCACGGTACCCTAACGGACCGATGTGTCGCACCTGACCATCCCCACCTTGACCCGACACGATTCCCTGTCGGGTTTCCCACCTTCGAGGCACCTGATTCGGATTGGTGCCCGTTACCGGACGCCCCGCGAACTGCGGTCCTGCGCCGGCCCCATCCAACCTGGCTGCAGCTAACGGTCGCTTGCCTGAAATTCGCGCTCGTTGAAGCGGGACGACTGGCCTGCAGCACCTTCGAGGAGATTCCAGTGAAACGAAGAAACACCGTTGGCTGGCTTGCCGCCAGTCTGATGTTCGCGGGACTGATGCTGCCGCAGACCGCCATCGCCGACGGCTGGGGACACCTGACCGGTCGACTCGTGTTTGATGGCGATCTACCGAAACTCAAGCTGAAAGTCACCAAGGGGGACGCAACCGTTCGGGACCCGAAGTGCTGTGCCGCTCAGAATGTTCCGGACGACTCGCTGGTCGTCAATCCGAAGAACAAGGGCATCGCTCACGCGTTCGTTTACCTGAAGAAAGTCAGCAAGGCTCAGATTCACCCCGAGCTGGTGAAGAGCAAGAAGCCGACCGTCGAATTTGACCAGAAGGGCTGCCAGTTCAAGCCGCATGCCATGGTCGTTCGAATGGACCAGCGAGTCGTGGTGCTATCGGACGATCCGATTCCGCACAACACGCACTCCTTTCCGATTCTGAACAAGGGTGAGAATTTCATTGTCTCGGGCAACGATCGAATCGGGGTTACGATGCCCGCGTTCGTCATCAAGGAACCGCTGCCGTTCGAAGTCAGGTGTGACATTCACGGCTGGATGTCGGCCCGCTGGCTGGTCGTCGATCACCCCTACGCGACGGTCACCGATGCGGATGGCAAATTCAAACTGGAGAACATGCCCGAGGGCGATCTGAATGTCACGATCTGGCACGAACGTGTTGGTTACATCAAGGACCCGGACGGCAATAAGTCATTCAAGGTCACGATAAGTAGCGACAAGACGACGGAACTCGACGAGATCGCTGCTCCGGCGAAAAGCTTCGAAGACGACTAATCAATTTGATTCACCGGCCCGTCTGGTCTGCAGGCGGGCCGGTTTGCTTTTTCACCAAAACGACCGAGTTCATTTTCACTTATTACTCACGGAGAACGGCAGATGTCATCGCGATTTACTCGTCGTGAAATGCTCGAACGATCGATGCTGACGGCCGCGGCAGCAGCGACCGCCGGTGGAGTTCCGCAGTCCGCACTCGCCTGGGAAGGCTCGAAGAACGCGAGTGAGAAGCTGCGTTCGGTCGTGATCGGCGTTCGCAGTCGCGGCAAGTCGCACATCGGTGGATGTCTCAGTCACGGTGTCGAAATCGCGTACATCGCCGATGCGGACGAGTCGATTGGTCAGAAAGCCTGCGACGACATCGAGAAGAAGACGGGCAAGCGTCCGACTTATGTGCAGGACATGCGCAAGGCATTCGACGACGACACCGTCGACTTCGCCAGTATCGCGACGCCGAACCACTGGCACGCTCTGGCTGCGATCTGGGCCATTCAGTCCGGTAAAGACGTGTACGTTGAAAAGCCTGTCAGCCACAACGTCAGCGAAGGTCGACGCATCGTGCAGTTCGCTCGCAAGTACGGCAAGATCGTGCAGACGGGGACGCAGTGCCGCTCCATGGGCGGAACGATCGAAGCGATTGATTTCATTAAGGCCGGCAAGATCGGCGATGTGAAGATCGCCCGTGGCCTGTGCTTCAAGCCGCGTGGCTCCATTGGTGCCAAAGGCAATTACGACGTGCCGGCGTCCGTCGACTTTGACGTCTGGACGGGACCGGCTCCGATGAAGCCGCTGGCCCGTCCGTGGCTGCATTACGACTGGCACTGGGTCTGGGACACCGGCAACGGCGATCTCGGCAACCAGGGCATCCACCAGATGGACATCGCCCGCTGGGGACTGGGTGTCGAGGGTCTAGGTCAAGGCGTAATCAGCTACGGCGGACGTCTGGGCTACGAAGACGCCGGTGAGACGGCCAACAGTCAGGTCACGATTCACGACTATGGCGACAAGAAGCTGATCTTCGAAACCCGCGGCCTGAAGACCGGTGCCTACAAGGGATCGAAAATCGGCGTGATCTTCCACGGCAGCGAAGGCTATGTGTCGCTGTCCAGCTACACCGGTGGTGTGGCGTTCGACAAGGACGGCACGGAGATCGCGAAGTTCAATGCGGGCGGCGATCACTACGGCAACTTCCTGGCCGCCGTTGAATCGCGTAAGCACACGGACCTCAACGCGGACATCGAGGAAGGCCACCTGTCGAGTGCTCTGTGTCACCTGGGCAACGTCTCGCTGCGAACGGGGGCTCAGCTCACTGCGAAGGAGATTCAGGATCGACTGGGCAGTGTGAAGGATCGACAGGAAACCTTCGAGCGGTTCTCAGCCCATCTGGCCTACAATAAAGTCGACCTCGAATCGACGAAGTTCGGTCTGGGACTGGCCCTGGACCTCGACGGCAAAAAGGAAGTCTTCACCGGTACGCACGCGGAAATCGCCAACCCGTGGCTGACGCGTGAATACCGCAAACCATACATCGTTCCAACGGCCGACCAGGTCTGAATCGGGACGCCATGTGACTGTAATACTCTGACGCGAAGGCCAGCCTCATACGGGGCTGGCCTTCCTTAATTTAGCTGACGTGAGCGATGTTCGTTTGACCGACGCTGCCTGCGACCGACAAGCGAACCCCACCGACCCTGTGTCGGTGGATCCATGATCGGCAGCTACGGCGCCGTTGTGGTAGCTGCCGGTCATGTTTCCACCGACGCGGGGTCGGTGGGGGAGTTCGCACATGCGCGCAGGCGAACAACAAATCGACGACTGGTAGTACGAGCCCCAATACATCGGATGCAATTTAATGGCGGTTTTCCAACAGGACATTGATTTCATTTCCAGCCGCGAACCGCAGCCTGGGTCGGAAGAATTCGCCCGGGGCACATTTGCCTTCGTGAGTCTTGGCTGTCCAAAGAACCTCGTCGACAGCGAGAAGATGCTGGGCACGATGGCGCTTGACGGATACACGCTGAAGTCCGATCCGGACGGCGCCGATTTCGTCATCGTCAACACCTGCGGGTTTATTGAAAGCTCACGGCAGGAGTCGAAAGACGTCATCGAGGAGATGCTCGAACTCAAGCGGGCCGGACGAACGAAGGGCGTCATCGTGGCCGGCTGCCTGCCGGAACGACTCGGTGGCACACTGCTGCAAGAGATGCCCGAAATCGATCACGTCGTCGGCGTATTCGGCCGGGATGAGATCAGCCGTGTCGCTGATCACCTGATCGGCGGAGCGCGTGAGCAGAGGGAACTGTTCCGACCGGCACCGATCAAAGCCCTCGACGACAGAGCCCGATTGCGAATTACTCCGCGGCATTTCGCCTATCTGAAAATCTCCGAAGGCTGCGACCGCACCTGCACCTTCTGTTCGATTCCGTCGATGCGTGGGAAACACATCACGAAACCAATAGAGATGGTGATTCAGGAAGCCCGCGAACTGGCAGCCGACGGCGTCCGCGAGCTGATCATCGTTGCCCAGGACACGACCTATTACGGACTCGACCTGTACGGTCAAGTTCGACTGGCGGAACTACTTCGCGAGCTGGAAGCCGTGGAAGGCCTCGACTGGATCCGGCTGATGTATCTGTATCCGGTCCACTTCAACGACGAGCTGATCGAGACGATCGCAGAATCAAAACTCATTCTGCCCTACCTGGACATGCCACTGCAGCACATCAGCAGCCCGGTCCTGAAACGCATGCAGCGGCGAGTGAATCGAGACCAGACCATCGAACTGGTCAAGAAGCTGCGGAGTTCCGTGCCGAATCTCGTACTGCGCACAACGTTTATCACCGGCTTCCCCGGCGAGACCGACGCCCAGTTCGAGGAGTTGAAGGACTTTGTGCGCGAGACCGCATTCGAGCGCATGGGCGTGTTCACGTACTCGGTCGAACCGGGTACACCGGCCGTGAAGCTCGACGGTCATCTGCCCGAGGAAGTCAAAGAAGCCCGCCGCGACGAGCTGATGGAACTCCAACAGGACATCGCCTTCAAGTTCGGTGAATCGCTCGTCGGCTTTGAACTGGACGCCATCATTGACGAGAAGCTCGAAGACAACGAGCTGGAAGAAGACGTCTACCTTGGCCGCATCTTCGCCGACGCGCCCGAGATCGACGGAAACATCTTCATCATGCCCGGAGACGCAAAGGTGTCCGTCGGAGACATGATCCCCGTCGAGATCGTCGAAAGCCGAGATTACGACCTGGTCGGCGTCGTGGCCGTCAATGACGATTGAGAGGCTATGGGAACAGCGTTCCGGGCGAGCCGATAGACTGAGTGCGGCAGTCTTGGACTGCCATTGGGCAGATGAGAACTTACGGCCACTTACCGATCACTATCCCACGTGTAAGCAAGGTTTCCCCTGTCTTCGGCCTGAGGGACGAGCTTCCCATGGCTGCGGCACCCGACCACAAGCCGTGGGGCCACCGCGCGGTCCATCCTGAACGGGTGGTGACGGTTGCTGGCAACCGGCATGGCGCAGCCACAAGAGGTCACGGCACGTACTTTGTTCTGCCTGCCTGTTCGGTCAATAGGGGAAAGGACGTCCGATTGGTTTCGGACTCCCTCCCCTCCGAACCGGACGTGCAGTTCTCCCGCATCCGGCTCTCCGGTTGATGGTTTTACCTCAGTGAGGATCGACAGGCCGTCGTGTGGGCCGTTGCCAGACTGAAGAGCCCACGTTTGGCGAACCAGGCATTGGGCCAGGTGAAGCTGGCGCGGTGGTCACGGGCGACGCCGTGACCGCCGGAGCGACGACGCAGAAGACTCCGCAGTCGCATCCGTAACCAGCTATCCAGATCGCGATAAACCGAACGCCGCGTGCTGTGCTGGAAATAATGGAACCAGCCACGCAGCGTCTGATTCACGTCGGCGATGATCCACATCAGTGAATCACCACTCGTCCGACGCGTCTTCTTCCGAAGTGTGTCCTTCAGCGTCTTGAGACTCTGGTTTCGCGGCCAGTGCTGTGTGCCGCGAAATTCGTAGCCCAGAAACGCAAAGCTGTTGGTTCGCGAGTCGACCATCCGTGTTTTCGTCGGGTGCAGAGTCAGACCATGTTCTGACACCCGCGCCCGAACGATCTCCAGAGCGCACACAGCGTCATTCGCTGAGCGGCACAGGATCACAAAATCATCAGCGTAACGGACCATCTCGAAACCTGACTGAGCCATCAGATGGTCCAGAGGAACGAGATAGATGTTGCTCAGCAAGGGACTCAGAACAGCCCCCTGCGGAGCACCAGATGCCGGCGCCATGTTTCCGTTCCGTCCATGATGCGGGCCTGAAGAAACGATTCGATCAGAGACAGGACTCGCCCATCCGCGATCTTCGTTTTCAGACACTCCATCAGAGCGGCGTGCGGAATCGAATCGAAGTATCTCTTCAGGTTGGCGTCCACAACGTGGACATAGCCGGCCTTCAACAGGGCATCGACCCGACGCAATGCATCTTTAGGCTCTCCCACGGAATGAATGGGTAGATTCACGCATTCCGACCTCGGCTCAGGATCAGCAGAAGTGGGCCGCCCCTTCCGCCTCACCGTCGCTTCGGCC
>Ga0302123_10000448_pt1 | contig 32863 bp, 49 predicted proteins | sample CB21_321_MG_FD_203109 | JGI IMG/M metagenome (GOLD analysis project Ga0302123, IMG submission 203109) | Marine microbial communities from Western Arctic Ocean, Canada - CB21_32.1 | ecosystem: Environmental > Aquatic > Marine > Oceanic | place: Canada: Western Arctic Ocean | collected 2017-09-28 | reverse complement strand
GCACAAAAGAGCGATCGACTGGGGTGCCGGCGAGGAGAACGCGTTCGTGATGCTCTGGGGATTCCGCGACTCGCTTGGATGCTGGTGGATCTACGACGAATACTACACCACCGACCAGACGATGACATGGGAAGATCATTGCGACTTCATTAAGAACGAAAAGAGCCATTGGGACGAAAGCGACCCGAATTACCACGAGACTTACGCCCCTCCCGATCGCCCCGACCTGTTCCGCGAATTTGCCAAATACGGGATTCCATGCTCTGGAGCAAATAACGCCGTTTTCGACGGAATCGAGACCGTTCGGAGACTACTGAAAATCACCAAACACGGATTTCCGCGTCTCTACATCGATAAGGTTCGTTGTCCCAACCTAGCGCGGTACATTAAGACCTACCGCTGGGAGCGATCGGCGGCCGGCCCCCGAGCAGTGAACCCGCGCGACGCCAAACCGCAACCGTTGAAGAAGGACGATCACGCGCCAGACGCGCTTCGCTACCTCGTTCACTCCGATGTCGCCACAATCACGACCGGCGATATCGTCGCGGCCAGGAACGACCGAAAAGAGCATTTGGCGAAGAGCACCGGTGGCCGCCGAGCGAAATGGCTGGCCATGGGTGGCGGAAAGAACCGCGTAAGGGGGATGTAGCAATGAGGAGAGCACGAGCGAGTCGAAGACGACGCCCAGGCCGCTTAGAGAGCGCGGCCCTTAGCGAGGCTATGCGGTACGCTAGGACGGGATCCTCAAAGGGGCTCCTACGGCGGTTGGCGAGGCGATTCGGGTTAATGGGCCAGCTTGTCGCCGATATGCTCGATATCCTCACGAACGGATCCCCGGATGACGTGACGCCAACGGACATCGGCGAGGCTATCGATCTCCTGGAGCGGTCGGGGTACGACGTGACCTCTCCAGGTTCAATTACAGCTCCCCCAGTCGCTGGCGCAGTTCCCTCGAGACCTGGGCCGCGACCACCGACTCCTCCACCGCCTGGGCGATCTGGGCATGCGGGCGGAAAATCACCATACAGTGGGCATACGGGCGGAGAATCACCATACGGCGATCCAGAGGACGATTGGCCGGCCGAGCACCTCGTCGACACCCGCTTGCGGCTACGCGGCGGCGAACATCCTAATGCCGACAGCCACGATTATCTCCCCGAGGTGCAGACGCCCAGTTCAAGCAACGTTTACGCGTTCACGTACGACAAGTACGCCGGGATCTTGTATGTCTATTTCAAGGCGCCAGGAAAGGCCGACAAGGACGGCCATCGTCCGCATATTCGCGGCCCTCTTTATTCGTACGGTGGAGCCGCCAAAAAAGTCCCCGAGTCCCTCTATCACGAATTCAAGGCAGCGTCGTCACGTGGTGAGTTCGTTTGGGATCGACTTCGGATCCGAGGGACGATTCACGGTCACCAATATGTCTATACACTCGTCGCTGCGAGCATGGCAGGTGGCCGAACGTATGTCCCGCGAAAAGCCACGGCGAAGGGATTTCGTACGCGAACGATCCCAATGACGAATCGCGTAAACGGCGTCAAACGGATTACTCTGATGCGATCGACTTTGCCGCCGACGATTTGAAAACGGTTTGCCCTATCCGCTCGTCCTAATCCCGCTTAGTCTCGCTGTGTGTCCAGCACCGTGCCGTGGGCAGAGGTAGCAGGACAGAGAAGACAGTCACGACGACCCAAGTCACCACGATCACAATCACAGCTAGCCCGAACCACATCACGTATTTATCGCCCGCCATTAGTGCCGTCCTCGACTAGCTTGATGCACTCATATCCCAATTCATCCGATTCCCTGCGTGCGATTCCTTCGTCGCCTCGCAACCACCGAATCGAGCCATCTGGATTCAGCACAGCCCATGCCTCCACCGGTTTCCTTGGTTCTACCCAGTGGCCGACGATGTCGTCAGGTCCTGGATAGGTACTGCAATTCATTCCACCGTCGCTCCACGTCGAGCAGCCTGGGAAGGGATCATCAATCCAGCCTATCCACGCGAAAGCCTCACCTTTGCCGGGCAGCTTGAATTCCACCTTAGCTCTGCGTCCGTCCCGTGTGACGTACTCGCCATGTCCCGTGATCTTGAATTCGCTCACTGCTGATATCGCCTTTCCGTATTCGCTCACTTCTTCATCCCCCAATATTGATCCCGTTGGTGGCCGCAGCTGTTAATCTCCGAATCCGATTCACACCGGCACATCCTGCTCAGATGCGTGGACAGTCTCAGAGTCGTCGTGTTCAGCGGTCACTATAGCCAGCCTTGCATCGACCGCAGCTTTAGTTACGCTGGCTCGATTCGCGGTGTCGAGCGATTCCCAAGCAGTCTGTGAAACGCCAACTAATGCGAGCGACGCTTCGCCTGTGTGTAATCCGAATGAAACGGCCGCAATTGCGACTGTCCATCGTTTGCCATCGGACAGGCGATCGTATGGTTCAGACTCTCGCCCATCTTCCCCGTGTCCAGTGTAGTAGAGTTCGCCGTCAAGCAAAGTGAAGTACGGCGAGTCGATAGCATCTGCTAGCACGGAATCAAGGGCCTTCGCGCTGGCACGTAAAGCGGACGATGTCTTCTTAGCTTCCTTCGACGATGTGAGCAGCTCGTTATGTCGTTGTTTTAATCCCGCGATTTCCTCCGCGTTCTTCGCGGAATCAACAACGCTCTCCGATGCCGTCAATGCTGCCTCGGCTGCGCTGATCTCGTCGTCGGACGGGCCTGATTCTATTGCTGCATTCGCTGCCTCTTTGAGTGACTTGATCGTGTCACGTTGGGCTTCGATTGTGACTAGCATTTCGCTTGTGTTCGCAATTCGGTCTTCCAACCGACCTTCAGTCGCCCGCAATTCTCGCGACTCTTCTTGCAGTGAAACAATGCGACGTTCGTTGATCTCGATCTGACTCCGAGTGTCATCGAGTTCGGTGGTTGCCTGCTCTAGTATCCCTTTGGCTTCCGCTAACTTCGCCGTCTGATCTTTGGCCGATTCGATCGCCGCCTCGTATCGTGCGCGAATGCCAGCGTGCTTTTCTTTCCGGCTCTCGAATCGTTCTCGCTCCGAGAGCAATGCGTCGTGTGTTCGCGTTCTCCCTCGTCGCTGTGCCGTTGCCTCTTCGACGGATGGACACCCGGCTGGCAGATCCCCTAACGCTTCGAGCGATCCCTTGACTCGACCGGCGTCTTGCACGTATTCACGCGACCGGTCGGCGTGCGATCTCGCCGCTGCCTCTAGTCGCCGTTTCACTTTTCCGTGAGTCGCTATCGGATCACTGACGTCGATATCGTCGCTAGGCACGATTCCATCCGGGTCGTGCGATTTCCATGCTGCCGCTGGTATTTCCGCTTGCGTCAAAGCGAGTAGCGATTTAATTCGCGCCCTGGTTCTTGCTGCCGCATCTTTGAGCGACGGATCAACGAGACTCGCCAAGTCGATGCGATCGTCAACCGATTCAACGGTGAGTTCTCCAGACCGGGTATTGCGAGCGGTTCGAGAAACGACCAACGTTACTCCCGGCCCTTGAATCGATCCAACCGGCTCGCCGTCTCGTGCTTGCAGTTCGTGCTTGCGTCCCGTGAGCGCTCCGACTGCATTGATTGCTGTCGATTTCCCTGACTCGTTCCTACCACGGAGAACGGTAACGCCAGGCGCCACCGAAAACTCTAGCGTGCGGATCGGGCCAACGTTTTCAATCTTAATTTGTTCTGCCATTCGATTACTTCTCGTGTAGTTAGATCGGTTGAAATTGTAAATGCAATCCGATAGTCGATCGGACTCGCATGTCATGTCGTCGCATGCGAGCGATAGGTTCGCTCCAGTGTTCGGTGATTAAAGTCGTTTAGGCATCCTCGTATCCACATCACGGCCTTGTAGATGTCTGGTGTTTCCTTGCGTCCACCGGCATGTGCATTCCATTCGACGTCTAGGCCGTACTCGTCGCAATGCGTCCAGTTGATTCGCTTTACAGAACCTCGTTCGTACTCTTCCCAAAACGGGTGGTGGACGTGAACAGGAAACGCGACCGTTCGAGCTGGCACCGTGGACGCCTTCAATTCGCGCGGCGTGAAGTGGATAAGTAAGAACGTCGCCACTCCAAATGTCGAACGCTCAAGTAGGTACGGTATCTCTCTCTTACCTCGGCCGCTCCCTCCTTGGCTGTCAATCGAGAGCGACGCGGCGGAACATACTTTGGCGTCAAAAATGAACTGGCGACCGTCTGGGGCGGTGACGCCTTCGAAGTCCGGTGGTGACGATAACGGCTGATACACCATCGTTTGAGTCGCGGAGTCGAACCGCTGTGAGCAATGGACGCCAGAGCGGTTCATGATCGCCAATCCCCGATTTCTCTCTCGCTTCATCCTGAAAATACAAAGCTCTTCAAGATTCTTTCCGTTTATCCGTGACAACATTATGGCTCCCTCCTGGGATATTCCTTCTAGATAAGATCAATCACGTATTCAGCCATCAGTAGGGTTCCTCCTGTGCTTGAATCAACCTTCCGGAAATTCCGGATACTTGCTCTCGTCGATCTCAATTCGGAATAGCCACGCACGGCAATCAATTGGATCACCACCCTTACGGAATTCCCGTCGAGCCCTGACGATGGTTAATTCCAATGCCGCGACACGGGTCTGTAATGCGTCGTCGGACAACATGTCCTGCCATCTCCTGACATGTGAGTCGGATTCGCTCATCAGTAGGGTGCCTCCTGTGATTGGGTTGATTCAGTACCAAGGGATTCCGTCATAACCCGCACCCTCCCTCGCATTCGAGGTCGAATAACGTCGGTTGGTCAACGCCTAGATTGACTTTACTAAGAGGAAGACATGACCCGTGAACGTACAATTTTCCGTCAAGATCCCTACCAGCAACCGCGTCTTCCCGTAACGCAGCATCTACCTCGACCGCTCTCGCCCACCCATCGGGATCATTGTCCCGCAACGCTCGCCACTCCTTGTTTGATTTGTAGGGGCAGAACACGCACGCAGAACGCGGCACCCGGTGAGGCACTCGACCTTCGAGGTAATTCCTGCAATCCCCCCGAGACATCCATAACGCCTCATCGAACAGCGGAAACGCAACAGACCATTGCTGCCCCATCTGCTGCTCGTATCTGATCCGAGCATTTCCCGCCCGCTTTGGTTCGTCGGTTGAGAATCCGAACAATTGGTTGATCTTCACGTCTTTGGGGATTCGTTGTCTTGGCTTGAGCTTTAGTACCTCGCGACGAATCACTCGCTCAACCGCACATATTTTGTACTCGTATGTACATTGCCGGCGAGTCATACCCCTATTCGCTGCGTCCCCTTCAATCGCAGACGTGAACGCTGGAATTGAAGCGAACCGAGTATTTTTGTTTTTCGTCCATGTGCCCTCAATCAAGACGTCACCTAGCTTGCCAGATGTCCCTTTCAGAATCGGCGGCCCACCTTGGGATTCCAACCACGCAAGATGGTCGTACACCGCGCCCGGCTCCTCTTGGGTGTCGGCAAAAATCGCCACGTCAGCCGGTTCAATCTCCCCGTCGATCATCATCATGTAGATGGCGGTCGACTGGACGCCGGCGCCAAGGTTGAGGATTCGCCATATCTTTTGTTCAGCCATCAGTAGGGTGCCTCCTGTGCTTGGGTTAAAACGGGACGTCCTCGTCGCCATACACGACCTCTCTGTCATTGGCCGCATTCGTTTCAGCCGGCGGAGGCGTAAGGTTCTGGTCTCCAATGTCTCCAATCATGACGACGCGGAAAAAGAATGCCTCGGCGTTTAGAAAGAACTTCACTTCACTGTCTGCGTCGCGCTGCCACTTGCGGCCGTTGAGCTTATAGTCGACTTCGATGACGTCGCCGACATTGAGTTCATCAGCCGTTTCACAAGAGTCGTTCGTGAACTCCACGGGGATGTAATTTGTGAATCGGCCGTTATCGTTCTCCAAAACCACAACGCGTTTTCGGAATCCTTTTTGGCCGTAGGTTTTCGTTGGTTCGATCAGGTGAACCGTTCCCCGTACTGTTGCTGTGTCGCTCATTATGAGCCCCCATTGTTAAAGTCATCGAATTCAGAAATGCGATTCATCTTCCGGGCCTCGGCGGCGTCTACGTGCTTCACTAGAGTATCTATCTCCGCGTCGCTTGGTGAGCTTCGCTCGAGAATCGGGACCATCGTGGATTCGCTGAACTGTGGCAGCGCACGAGTCTTCGAGCCCTTGGATGGAACCTGTGGGTTCGACCATCGGTCGCCCTCCGCACACTTACAGGCGACGTTGCACGTCAAGCTTAGTTTCCGCCGCAAACCAATGAGCTTGATTTCGGCTAGCCGGGCTTCGTCGCCCTTGTTATCGGATTCGGGATCATTGTCCTCGTCCTCGTCCTCGATCGGCTCGATCGGCTCGATCGGCTCGATCGGCTCGATCGGCTCGACCACTTCGGCGACGGGTTTGCGTCTTTCAACTGGTACATCGATCGGCCAAGCTACAACCGCCCGCATCGCGATCGGGTGAAAGACCAGCCGAACTCCTGAATCCTGACAATGGTGACAACGGAAGGTATCCTGACCGTAAATAGACTTGGGCCCCCTGTTGTAGTTGCTGTCTTGGACATGGCGACACCAGCGAATGACGGCGGCCGGATGATCGGTGTAGCCTGTCGTGACGTGCGTACCCTGGAACATCGCATCTGTGGCTTGCTTGGCGTCCCGAAGCCGCAGGGCCTGTAATGCCTCCTGCCATGCGATCAAGGTGTCGACGCCATCCTGGCCCGCGCCGTTCTGCTCGAGCCATCCCGCGACGCCCGTAAACCTCGCCGTGTGATAATCCCACCAATCGTTAAATTCAGACGTGTTCACATTCGGGCTCCTTTGAAAAACCGCCGGGCAGAAAACCAGCCGAGAATCCACCCCGAGAGGATGCTCAGACTGACGATAATCACCTCTTGGACCATTTCTAACCTTCCACGTGGACGACGCTCAGTGGCATTTTAAGGGCCTCGCAGGGCAACCCGACCCCTCCGTCGAAATCTCCCGCCAAGCCTGTTAGGCGACGCGTGGGCGTCACTGGGCCGCCTCTTCGGCTGGGACGGGAAGTTTCACTATCGGTCGCTGGCTTCGGGGGAGTTGGGTTTGCTGTGATCTGGTGTCCTTCCACGCCCCGGGGTCATCCTCCCATCTGGAGGCCCTGATCCACTTGCCGGCGTGGGGTACGAACTCGCCCCGCCCCTCGTCGCTGTCTCGGTAAAGTTCGCAGGATCGGATGATCTGGGAGTCGCTAGTGGACCGAACCGCGATCTTCCAGGCTTTCCACGCGTCGCCCTTGGATTTCTTCTTTGGGTACGCCAACCAGAATTCTTCAAACTTGGCACTGTACGCGCTCGCATTCGGTCGAACGTCAGTTTGACCAAGAGTGTTTCCCTTCCCTTCCGTTCCATTCCCTTCAATTCCCTTCCCTTCAATAGTCACCTGGGTGCGCGATTCCGGCACCTGGGTGCGCGATTCCGGCACCTGGGTGCGCGATGGGTGTGTGACTTCTTCTGTAAGTTCTTCCACTTCAATGACTTCCAGCCACCCGATTTCTATCAAAGTTGGTAGTGATTTTTCGATATCGGACTCTCGCAAGCGGGTTCGCACTGATATCGAACGGATGTTAAGCGGGGTGCCGTCCGATTTTGCTAACGTGCCTCGATCGGTAGATTTCGATGCTAACTGCACGAGGATCACCCACACGCCGTAGATAGTCGCGGAGTCTTCGTGCTCCATGATCGTCCCAAAACCCTCGCCATCGTGGTCGTTCGGGATCGGCACCCATCTCATGTGCTTGATGGTTCTGGTGCGGTTATTTTCAAACCGTTCCATCCATTTCGCGATTCTGTATGTTGCCGTCATTGATCGGCACCTCCTGACGGATGGACCTGAAAGAAAGAATGGACGGCAGGCGGTTCAGGAGGCCGCTTTTCGGTAATGAGCCTAGCCGTCCAAATCAGTGTACCAACTTCTCCCCACAGAACGGGCAGTACGAACAGATGACCAGGGGCAGACTGAGCATCCGTTTTGCGTCTGGAAGCTTCGCGACCGTGACGTACGGCCCGATCAGGGCGGCCTCTCCTGTGTCAGAGTCGAGCTTGAGGCCAGATTTGATCTGGACCCCCCCTGTCGGCGAGTTCCCTGTCGACGACCGCCATGCAGTTACATCGTTCGGGTTTAGCCATCGGCGGCCTCCTGGTTGATTTCTTCGTTGGACTGGCGGCGCTCCTTGTCGTCGGAGTAGCCAACCTCGCTGGCTAGCAATAAATGGCGGGAAACGTTGTGAAGCGTAACCCGCCCGTCCTAGTTGGTCTCGCAAACAACTAGGAACCGTTCACGGAAAGTAACCGATCACGGGTCGCTTCAGGAAGGTCGGAATACTCAAGGCCAATCCGAATGGCAGCCTCTTTAGCCTTCGAGATTTCCCGTTCACGCTCCGCAAGGGTGGCAGCTAGATTGCTCTTTTCTTTAGCCACGCTAGCTATCTCCTTGTGAAGCTTTTGCAATTCGTCCGCATGTCCATCGATGCACGCACGAACTGCGACAAATACGCGACTCATCGCTTCACAGTTCCGGTGTTCCTTCGCCAGATACAAACCACCCGAGGAAAGATCAACCTTCGCTTGTCGAAGCAACTGCTCAAACGTAACCATCAAATCAACTCCTCAGAAAAGTAGTGAGAGCCTTCGCCTCGTTCCTGACGCGTGTCAGAACTACCGAGGGGATATCCTCCCATTGCTTAAGGTCAATCTGCTCAAGCGATATCCGCCATTCAACGAGCAGGTCCGCCAATTCTCCTAAGTGCGATTCGAGGGATGCTTCTTGCAGCTTGGCGTCCTGCCTTTTTCCTGCTGCACCAGTCTCGTCATTCCCGTCGCGCACTTGAGCAATCAGTTTCGCTGTCACTCGTTCTCCGGTTTTCTTCGCTAGGGCGATCGACTTTTTCGCCACACGTTTAGCGTCTCTCTCTGTTTTGCACTTGCACAGTTCCAGCATCTGAAGGACGGTGAACTCCGCTCCTATAGGAGCGAGTACGGGTCGCAGTTCACTAGCCTGAATGTACTTGTTCGCTTGTGCTCTTCCGTAATCAATGCGACCAGCTACACAATACAGCTCCCACGTCTTGAAACCTGCCGCTTCATAGCGATGGTTTTTCTTGATGTCGAGCAACTTCTGCCCGATGTGATAGAACGCCTCAAAAGCCGTACTGTTAATTTTCGCTTCGATCCGTTCAAGTTCCATCAATCCATTGGTCTTGGTAGAAACTGCGTGAGACATTTTGTACTCCTAATGTTATTCGGTTGAGTGTGATTAGTTCGACAGCTCCGTCTTTAGCTACTGACTTCTTCGAGTCGTTTGCTTATCGCGATATCCATGATCTGAGTCGGGATCTTCTCTTTCCACGCCGTGTGCGCTTTCCCGATGCCTTGGGCGTCCTTGCAGGCTTCCAGGGCCTTGATGAATCCCTTGGGGATGTCGAGAAAACGCCAGTCGGCCGAAAGCTCCGCCGTCGGTTCGTCCGTGGATTTTCCTGACTCTTCATCTTCCGTCGCGGCGTCATCCGTGGCCGCCGTCGTAGACTCAATCACTTGGGCCTCTTCCTCTTCGACTTGCAGTTTGGCCGTTAGGTCGTCCAGGTTGGCCTTAGCCGGCGCGGCGGTGAAAGTCGCTTCAACGGTCGACCTCTCATACTCCTCTTCTTTAGTGGTCATTGAGATAATTGACGCGGACACTGGCACGAGCCCCCTGGCGATTAGGCTACGCAAAACCGTCTTGCGACACGCGATGTCTAAATTGGAAATCCAGCAACAATCTTTTTTACCCCTCATATAGGCGGGGGAGAATTTGCGACCGTGGGCTTTTAGTTTTTGGATAGGCCAATAGTCTTGGACGATTGAACCGTTGGTCAGTTCGAATTGAGCGTACGCGCCGAGTATGTTAGCGTCTGAGTAATGTGCGTCGGCCTCCGCATCGGATTCGAATTCGCATTTAGGATTGTGAATCAGCACGGCCGGCATTTTCCTGTACTGCCACTCGTCGCCCCCCCTCACAACGTCGTGAGCGATCGCCCGCACTTCGCCCGATTGGCGAGCCATCTTGGTTAGCCCCTTGTACCCAAGTACAAGCGTCGCCTCTTCGCCGTAGGGGATCAGGTACGCATCGCCGCTGTACCCGTCTAAGAACAGCCCCAGGCTAGAAGCGTCGGAGATAGCCGCTAGTAGTGAGTCTCGCCGGCACTTCGCAAGCGCTGGCGTTCGGTGGAGCGTGAGAAGCAGAACTTTCATGTACGCTTCTCGGTTCTGGTGCATGTGCTTTGGCAGCGCGTTCAAGAATCCTTCTTGCTCGCTGATCAGGAAATCCTTGACAGTGACGGTGGTTTTCTTCGCGGCGTCTTTCTTAGCTATTGTCGACATTGTTTTCGTCTTCCTTGTATTCGGGTGAGGGAGCGTTTGCAGGTAGCTTCTTCAGGAAACGCAGTGTTCGGAACTCGGAAGCTTTCACTACGTACGATTCACGGGAGGTGTGTTTCCAACTGACGGCCGACCCGTTTGGTAGTTCGCCGTACGTGGCCTCACCTAGTTCGGCTTTGATGTGGTTCTCGGCTGACCGCGCGATCAACTCGAGATCTTTGATTTTCTCCTTCGCTTCGGCTCGCTCGATGGCCAGCTCTTGGAGTCGCGGCGACAGGTAGACCGCCTCGCCGTTGTCCAGCGGGTGCAATAGCTGTAGTGTGCCTGACGTGGCCTTGAGGCCGTCCACTGGCGGCGGCTCGTTACCGACGACGTGGGTAGACCACCAGCGATCGAGTCGAGCAATCATCGACTTAATGAACGGCTCGTTCCGGGGGATCTCACGAATCATCGGCGGGCGGTTTCCATCCCACCCCACTAGAAAACCAGACTCCCAGCCCGTCGCGGCAAGCTGGCTTTGGATCTGGATGTGATGCTTCATCGGGATGGCGTCGTTAAGCCAATCACCCTGAGCGCCGAATCCGACAAACTTCGCTTCGATGACTCGGGACGGCTTAACTGCGTATGCGTCTATGGTCACCCCGAGCCACGGCCAACACTTTTGGTAACGAATCCGGGGTTGCTTGTCGAACTTCACGTTTACATCGGGACGAGCCATCTTGAATAGTTCGATGGTCAGCTTCTCAGTGACGTTGCCGAGGTCGAAACGCTGTTGCGTTGCGGCGTCAACTTCTTGCTCGATGTCGTGAACCTTCGAAGCCCATACGGTATAAGGGCTCTGGTTCGCATACCCGTAGCCAAAGATGGCCGCGATGTCAGACGAACCGAGGCGGGACCGTCGGCCGGCCAGCCACTCTTTGCGTGTTTCGTAAACTTCATTAGGCATCTGGCGTGCTCTCTTTCAATTCTTGAATCCAATCCTCAATTTCTCGTTTCCGTCGTCCGCTTTCTTTTGCTGGCCATTCCTCTGAATTCGACACATGGCCGCCGTTAAGTTCTTCAGACGTCTCAACTACCAGTGTTGCTGCTAGATCGCCGGAATATGGATCATCCACAGTGGGTGGAAACCAAGTGCGGGAAACTACCCGACACGTATAAAATTCCGATTCTGCCTCGAATGGCTTATCTGGTTCGGACATTTCTAGAAGTACATCGTCTCCAACCGCTGGGATATATGCCAACCAGAAACCCCATTCGTGGCTCCCCAATTCTATTCGAACGAAGTGGGTTCTTGGGGTTGTCTTACTCACCATGGCGTTTTGTCTCCTTTCGAAGTGTTAAGCGGATTTATAAAAGCCTTGAAGCGACCGCAACCGATACAGTCGACGCGGTAGCAGTCGGGCAACATGCACTCGAGCGCGACACCCATCGTTTCCTGGCATCGGACGCAAGCAACGCCGTTGAACGTGTCTTTAATTAGGTGCTCCGGGTGCCACTGTGACGTGCCGAATGTGTACAGTTCCGATCGGGGAACGAACCAAGACGGCTCGCGGCCGCCATAGGTCTTTACCCAGTCGTTGTTTTTCCGCGCCTCCTTCGCGGATATCCACCCGCATATGCAGTAGTCTCGATTTGAACCGATGACGTGCAGCACTCGGCCAGTGTCATCGTGACGAACCAAGCAGTCGTAGGTAGATTTACTGCGCCGGCGAACTTCCCAGTCGGGCGGCAAGTCGGGGATCTTTCGGAAGGTGTCCACGTGGCCGGGCCACTCCACTCCAATCGCCATTGACGCGGCCAGTTCGGCCGCAGCGCCGTAGACGTGCAGTTGAATGCCGGTTTCTTTGGTTCCCTTGAGGCCGTGGGCGTTCTTAATGCCCTGCCCTGGTCGACCCCGTTGTTTTCCGACGGCTTCGGCGGCGGCGAACTCTGCCAGTGTGAGCTTGACGTATATCATTCGTCCGCTTCCTCTGCTTCGCCACCATTGATGTTACTTCCTAAATTCTCTATCTCGTAATGGACCAAAAGAACTCCATCCTCGGAACGTACCAAACGACGGCCGCCCCGAGTGCGTAGAAAATGGGAAGCCACAACAGCGGGTTGAGGACGAAGAAAAGCAACGAGTTCACGGTAAACTTGCACCAGTCCATGGCGGCGTGCTCCTGTTAAAGACCCAGCGGGGCTACTGTAAACCTGGGCGACAAGCCCACCGCGCGAATTCTAAGGACACGCGGGCCGCTGGGCGAGTTCCATTTGCGACGCGGCAAGGCGGCGCTCAAGCGAGCGGATAGCGTCCTGCGCCATCCATAAATAGCCGGAGATGCGACCGAACGCGTACGGGTAGCCGTCTTGCATTACGTACGGTTGACCGCTTACCGGGGCGTTCGCCTCGTTTTTTTTCCGGGCCAAATCCTGTCCCGTCGCTAGAACATCCTCGGCGCTAACGTCAAGTATTCCCTGGTATTCGCTGGGCTGTTGGTCTGTCGTCATCGTGGCGTGCTCCGTGTGTGGTGGTGTTTAGGAATCGGGAATCGAACTTTAAGAGCCTGTGCGCTTCGTCAAGGTCGGGCGAGTATCCATGCAGCCTTCCGGCCATCGCTAAAACTCTTTTGCCGACTTTAGCGTCGTCGTCTTGGTCCCAGTATTCAAAGGTCTGCTCTGCGTACAGTAGGATAAACTGCAACGCCTGCCCGGGGTTCGTAGGTCGTTCACCGCGTAGGTCACTCATCGATACTTCTTTCCAGATGGTCAGTTCTTTCTGAGTGCGGGCTTCGGTGTGGGTGGGTGGGCTTTGAATTTTCTAGCGACCGGGTGAACGTTGGCCCATATCGCCAAAGTATCCAGGTGGTCGGAACGTATCCTTTCGCCGTCAAGGAATCGCCAAACGCTGGCGTATGGTACACCGGTCTGCCGGTGGATTGCGTGCGCGCTACAGCCGCTATCCTGCATGGCCTGCCGTAGGGTTTCGGTCACGGTTGTCATCGTTTTCGGATCTCCTTTGGTTGATATCCGGGGTTAGTGTATCGGGGTCAACGGCAGGTGGCAAGGGCGAGTTGAGTATCTCTTGCAATTTCGCCCGCTCGGCAAGTGCGTTTTCTATTGTCTCACGGTCTTTCGTCATTAGCCCCATTCGTAAAAGCAGTTCGGCGTGTTCCCTGTCGATTCCGATGAGTCGCATGGAATTACGGATTGCGATCTGGGTCTTGTAGGGTAGGAGGGGGTCAGTCCTCTTGGGTATGTTTTCCTCTGTGCGGGCCTCCTGTCGTTCTGGCGTGCGGTTGGTTGTCTTCGGCGGGTGTGGTGTCGTTCCGTTGATCCAGGACTTTAAGCACCGCATGCAGACAGGGCCGCCATTGCGCGAAACAGACGGGCGGCCGCATTGGCAACTCCGCCGGAACGGGTGTAATTTCGGCTTCGTTTTTTTGGTTAGGTCGATATCCATATCGGTCCTTAGTATTCTGATGGCAATAGGATTGTGGTATAGGATTTATCCCACTCAGTCATGATCCAGACCTTCACGGCTGGCGTGAGTTGGTAGACGCTCATCAGACGGCCTTCGCCGCTGGCGAGGTCTTCGTTATTCATCTTCGCATCTTCTGCGCAGATATCCCCCCAATCGCCGCTGACGTGCCGATCTAATAAATGCGTGGGGTTGGTTCCCGTGGCATTCATTGCTTCAATCGCTCCAGGTGTTGCGACGATTTCGCCTAGTTCGAACTCGGGGTTTGGTTTGGTGTTAATCATCGTGCTTAAGTCCTCTTCTTTCTTGGGAATGTCCATATCGTCAACGTACCGCACCGACGAGGTTGTCACGTCCTGCCAGCCCGATCCCTCTTCTACCCATATGCTATTCATCGCACGTATCCCGCGCCCCCCATCCCGCTTCCTCTGGGGTGCGTCCTCTGCCAATCAGGTCACCGTCTACGTCGTACACGACCCAATCTTGCCTGTCCTCTCGGATCGCTGCGTCTTTGCAGATTGAGCAACCGTGCTCGAATAGCCATTCGTACATTTCGGTTTTCTTGATTTGCTTTTCGGCAGTATCGAACATCCGTTCGTACGTTTCGATTTTTATAAGTAGCTTTTCCGCGTCCGTCCATTTGACGCACTCGCCCTGGGGATGCTGCACCATGCCTACCGGTTTGATCGTCGCTCTAGTCACTTGCTCTATTTCGTATCGTTTCATCTTTTCAGACCCCAATGTCTTCGAGCCAATGAACAAGGGTATCCATGCTCTCTTCGAGCCGCGAACAGTCGGCGGCGTCGTGCATTTCTGTCTCAGCGATGTTCATTATGTCTGCGCAACCGGACACGTCCTTACCGTCGACTTTTAGCACGGCGATAGTCAACTCAATCGGTTCGCCGCCGCTGTGCCTTACCGCGTCGTAGGCGTCACTACCAAACAAGTCGCTAATCCCGTCGATGTGGCACGAGGCCCAAGCGTTATATCGGGCATTTATCCCGCTGGCATTTGCCGGGGTGTGGTCGCCAATCATCACGGTGTCGCCGTCGTATCGTTCTCTCCAGATGTGCACAGTTGCACCTTCTTTCTTGTTGTTGTGGTTTAGAAATGCTGCACCGTGGCCGAATGCCTTCAATCGGTGCCGTCGTCGTGGTTGTCGTACTCAGCCTGGAGTCTGCGTATCGCGTCGTAAACCTCTTGTCGATGTACAGGCAGATCCTTAGGAGCATCGATCCCGATCCTCACCTTTTCTCCACGTATGTCGACGATCATAATCTTGATATCGTCGCCAAGAAGGACAGCCTCGCCGATTTTTCGCGATAGAACTAGCATTCGATCTCCAATTTGTTTTCGTAGGGGTCAACGGCGATGTCTGCGCGGTCGATTGTGACAAACACTTGATCGGAGTCGAGTCGATACGGGGTGTCATCGCCGCCGAACTCACACGGTACGACTTGGAGAACGATCCCGCCCGGCTTGAAGTTGGAGCGGGTCGGTTTGTCAACGAGTTTGATTTTTCGTGATGTCATTGTTTCGTCCCTTTGCGTTGATTGAGCATTGAATCAGCGAAGCCGTACGCTTGTGCGGCGGCCTCGTCGTCACTCCAGCTTGTGCGGGCCATCAGTCCGGCTAGCGCCTGGCCGGCGAAGTAGTCCCGTAGACTCATTCCGCACTCGGGGCCGAAACCACCTTGCGGAGGGTCGGGGAACGCTGACGGGTTCGGGGGCTCGCTTGGTTGGCTAATGGACCAGTCGGGGCAGTGGTCCCACTCTTCGCGGGCGGCCATTACCGCGTGTCCGACCGTGTCGCCGGCAAGCCCTGAGCGCTGCCCGGGTCCGCCTCCGATCAGTCTGTCATACCACCGGAAGCAGTCGTCGTCTCTGTAAAGGTCAATGGTCACCTTGCTTCGACCTACTGGGTGAAGGTGATTTATGACGGCCGTTGCGAAAATCCTGGCGGTGCCGGTCATTGCGTGCGCTCCTTGAGTGCGTAGGGTTCAGGGTCTTCGGTGACTTGGGCGGCGGCGGTCTGGTAGCCTTCAACGTCACCGTTGAGAATGTGGCAAAATGCAGACATGAAAGACGCGCTACCGGGGCAGCAGTCCCATACGTTCAGCGTAAAAACAATCTCGCCGTCGGTCATTTTTTCGCTGAGTCGATCCGTCCAAGGTCCGTAGGGGGAGGCCGCGCGGGCTGCGTCTCGCATTACCTCGGCGCGGGCCGGGCCGTATGGCGTCGGCTGAATGAGCTGTTTATCGGGGTTGGGCCATGATCCGGCGACGCCTCGGACTGGGCGGGCGTACAGTCTCGCGGCGGTTGATATCTCGGTGAACATTCGATGGGCTCCGTTGGTTATTACCGGGTTGGCTAGTTCTGAGCTACGACGCTCTCGCCTTAGTCAGCCCCGACTTCTGTATTCGCACATCGCGATGACGGATACCGTGGCGATTTTGAAGTCACCGTGTTTCGTTTCGATCGTCGACACTGGTCCGTTAACGGCGTGGACCATGCCGGGGCATGTTTGGCCGTTAGGTAGGATAGAAATGATATTCGCCCAGGTTATCGGGACAACAACGCTGTCGCCGGCGCGAACTCCATAATCAAACAGCATGCGTATCACTCCGTTATGCGCTGTTATGCGTCAAAAAGGTCTTGTTGTCCGGGCAGGCAATCCAGGCCGGAGAATAGCGGTTTTTGTTTCTGTTTCTCGCGGTCGGCCGCGAAGGTCGGGTTTTTGGGCGGTGCGGGTAACGGCGTGGAGTCCAGCTTGAACGGCGCGGCCTCCTTGGCCTCGGATCGGATAAACGCTAAGACGTTGATCCTTTCCGCCTCCGTCTCGCATTGGTCTAGTCTGTCTTGCGTGTATCTATCCACGGGGGGGGTCCTCTCGTGCTGGGCGGCGGGGTGACGGGGCGGCGGAGTCTTAGCGTGCGGCTAGTTTCCGAATCCGGCGGACGGCGGCGGGGCGTAGGCCGTGGCATGCGGTGTAATGCCCAGCGATGGTATCCCATACGCGCAAAGTTCCGTCGGTCTCAATTCGGAATCTATGATCTCTGACCGCCTCCCCCGAAAAAGCTTTAGCGCGGGCGGTAAGCTCGACGGCCTCGGGCTGCACTACAACGACAAGCCGGCCATTGTGCCACCGTTGGCATCGCACGGTGCAGGTGCCGGTGAGGTCGTCGGCGCGCTCGTAGCATCCGTTTCCGTATCCGCTGGAGAAGAACACCCAAGCGGCACCCGTGGCGTTGGCGCGGTCTTGTGCGGCGATACTGGCGGCGGCGAGTGTGGCGGTGGTGATTGTGTGCATGGTCTCGGGCTCCTCGGTTGGGGTGGGGTGGCTGCCTCATCAGGCCATGCCAGCCACGGCACGGCGACGGGGCGCACTGGCCCCGTTTCGGCTAATTGAGCATTTCGGCGCGGGTGGCCTCCGCGTCTTCGCGGTCGTCTGTGTAGTAATCGGCGGCGGGGATTCTCTCGTCGTTTTCGTCGTAGGCGATGACCATAAATTCGTCCGACGAAAAGTCTTTTATGATGTCAGCGCGGGCGATTCGGCCGGGCTCGGCCGTCTTCTCGATCGCGGGCGGGGTGGTGTCTTCCAGGGCGGCGAGAAGTGCGGCGGGGTTGCTGGCGAGTCGTGCGATCGCTTTTGATGTGTCGTTGTTCATGGCGTGCTTCTTTCGTCGTTTGGGGTGGAAATGAAACCGAGCGAGCGCCCCGCGCTGGGGCACTCCGTCGGGCTCACTTAGTGCAGGTCGGCACAATCGGCGGCGGGCGGGCTGAGGTGAAACCATGCCTCCGAGTCGTCTAGAATCAAGTCGCGGCCGACGTCGTAGTAGCGGTGTTCGGCGAGAGACTGATTCCAGCAATATAGGAACGTGCGGCCGGTCCGGGTGGCAAAGGGCTCCTCGCTGCCGCCAGACGCGGGAAGCCATACGTTCAACGGGCGGTGCACGCTTTCGAATTCGTCGGCGCGGATCAGTTGCGATTGGCGGCCGGTCGCGGTCTCGATGGTCACGGCAACGTGCCGCGATGTATGCTCGACTTGCAAAACGATCCCGTCCCGAAGTTCGTCGTTTGGCCGAATGTCGCGGGCTCGGGTTTTCGTCCAGACTTTCTTCGCTGTGATTGTCGCGGTCGTCATCGTTGGCGTGCTCCAGGAAAAGACGGGGGGGGGGAAAGGGCCCCGAAGGGCCCCCGGTCGCGGTCTGTGGTCTAGCGGTCGGAGAAAACGTGCAACTGGCCGTCAACGTCACGGGCGCTCCAGAATCCGTCTAAAAATAGCTCGTGCGTGTAATGGTCAATGTCGAAAAAACTCCATATCCGGGTGTCTCGGAGTTCATAAAATTCCCATTCGCTCTGCTCTTCTCCGAAATCCTTCTCTGAGTCGTACGCTCCACGATAGCAGTCCTCGAATCCCTCGGGCGTTGCGTACGTCGTGCCGATGGCCTCGGCATAAACGCCGTAGGCTGGCCCGTGTTCGGCGATTAGGTCGGCCCACTCGGCGATGTGTTCAAATGACGAGTACTCTTCGACCGGCAACCCGGCGAAACCTTCGAAGTCGTGGATGGCCCATTCTTCGGAGCCGGGCTGGGTCGAATCGTCGAGCATGGCCAGCACTTCCTGCTGGATCTCGTCGGCGTCTTGGGCTGCGTCAATCCATCGGCCGTGGAGAATGCCGGCGTTGTACGAGGACAGGCAAGCAACATAGATACGGGGTGCGGTCGGGGTCGTGGTCTTCATGGCGTGCTTCTTTCGTTCGTGGGGTGGAAGTAAAACCGAGCGGACGCCCCGAAGGGCGCCCCGTCGGGCTCACTGGCTAATGTATCCACTCATTGCCGATGTCGTATTGATCGCAAAGATCGACGCAAACTTGCTGGAGATCCTCGAATCCAGCGCGATTCGGGTAGGTATCGAACAACCAGCATTGAGCCTCGTTGGCGGCGTCGTCCAAAGTATCGCCGTCGACAATGCCTTGCCGACCTTCGCGAGACTCGCCGTGTAGGTATCGGTTGATAGTGGAAACTGCACGACGGGTGACTAGTTCGTTCGTGTCTCGCTCGACTCTATCTTCGTGTGAGATAAAGCCGGCATGTAGTTGATTCGCCATTGTTTCGTCCCTTGCTTCGTTGTCCGCGTTTGGATATCAAACAAACTCACTACACCCACAACAATAGAGAGTTCTTCGGCGGGGTCAATAGGTAAACGCCATCAAATGCCGGATATACTCGAAAATAGATAAAATGCTTTGACGCGCCCCAGTATTTACGGGCTCGCCTGATTTATCGTCAGATAATAAGCCGTTTTCGGCTATCAACGTATTGACAGGCTGGTAGGAGGTCGATAGTCTCCATAGGAGACGTGCAACGTTGCACGCGAGACGCGGGAAACACAGGAGAACACACGATGACGAACGACGCGAAGACACGCGAAGACTGGGCGAAAATCTGGGCACATTTCAACCGACTGCAAAAGAGAGTCATGGCCACCGAGACAACGCGGAAAGAGTTTTTTGCACAGTCCGAGACTGACCGCTTGGAGTTCTACAGCTGGGTACAAAATCAGTGCGGCGCGTACTCGTGCTGGATGTGACGCGGCCAATCATCGCCCCTCGGAGACGGGGGCATTCTGGGAGAAGAACGAATGAACGCCACAACAACAACAACGACAGCGACAGCGAAAGCCCTCCACCCGTTCGAACGCGCCGGGCTCGGGCTCGCCCCATTCCGTTTCGTCGGCGCGTACGAAAGCCGGGGCCCGATCAAGCGGCCGGACGGGTCCGAGATTGGCGCCCCTGGTCAACCAATGGGCTGTTGTCAGTACTGCGGGCAAGGTATCGCGATCTGCTGCACGATCAAGAGCAGCGACGGCAAGCGGTTTACCGTCGGCAGCGACTGCGTCGCCAAGGTCGACCGGGACAGCAACCGGAAGTCAGACGCGACGTCTCGCGATCCCCTCGCCCAGGAAGTGCGCCGGGCCGTCAACGCGATCAAGCTGGAGAAGCGACACCAGCGTGAAGCCGAACAACTGGCCGCCGGTCGAGAATGGATCGCGGCCAACCTCGGTACGCTCGCCAGTCTACTAAGCGAGCGAGACGGAGAGACGCTGGCCGATCGCTGGGAATGGTTCAGCGCGAACGCCGGGACAGCCGGAAAGCTGCGACTGCTGAAAGAGCTACGGGCAGCGGTAGACGCTGCCGACGTCACACCCGAGGCGATCGCCCAAGGTAAAGCCCAAGCAACAGCCAAGGCCGCCAGGGTCGCCGCTGACAAGCTGTGCGCCCAGATCCGGCACGATACGCGACAATGGGCCAAAACGCGTAAGCGAGCCACTGCGGCCGCCGAGAACGCGTGGCTAGTCGATGCCATCCAAGGGCAGCCGGGCGATTTTGTCGCGGACATGTGCGAGAAACTCCAGCGCGAACCACTCCGCGACCTGTCCCCCCGATGCGTTGACATCCTCGGCGACATATTTTCTAAGACGTTGGGACGCCGAAACTCGAAAGCCTACAACTCGGCACGCGACGAATTCGACGAGCGGGCCGGGCTAGAATGCTGATCGTCCCAATTACTAAGTGTCCAACTAGAGAGTTTTATTCAACCTTTTTCGGAGTTAAGACCATGACGAACCAGGAACAACGCGAAGCCCGATTTTCCAGGACGCGACAAGTCAACCGACTGCAGCGCCGGCACCCCGGCACGCGACGACAGCGGATCAACCACGGGGCGGGCCACTACTCCGTCCAGTTCTTCGACCGGCAAACGGGCGCACTCGTTGCAGATTACGACCTTTCCCGCTAATTGAACCTTTTTGGAGCTAAGACCATGTCCGATTCCGATTTCAAAGCGACTCACCGAATCCACGTTTCACCATCCGTCGAGGTCATGCTAGACACGCTATCACCCCTCGGCTACGGGCCGGCATACCAGCGATGCGAGTGGGAGACGACGACGCCCGCCGACTACGAATACAACCCCAACGGCTGGACATTCCAGGGGCAGGCATTCACGGGACGCGTTGAAGAACTCCATACCGGGCGCGCCCAGGTGGGCGAATTGTCTATCTGGGTGGAGGCGCTAAAAGCCTGCTCCATCCGCGACACGGGCGACGTCGAATGCTGGGTGGACGCCACTTTACGCGTCTGTTGGGAGTCAGACACGACAACAGGATGCGCCCTGGTGACGATTGCGGCAACGCCAGGCGCTACGGATTGGCACCCCGAGAATGAGGGGGCTATCATCCTCCAGACGCTACTAGGCAGCCGGACGGACAGCGCCACCCGGATAGACTGCAACACGGCAGGCGACCCCATCAGGCTGGCATTTCCTGAAGCCTGCGAAACACTTGGACAAACAGCCTATCAAATGGCACTCGAACCCGTAAAAATCAGCGCCAGACGACTGGCCGACCTTGCCAGGATAACCACACGCGACGAGAGCGGCACCCACTTCTCCCAAGTCTACGACGACGCGGTCGAACTCCTAGAACGCCTCCAGTTGATCAGGATACACAGACCCATACACGCCACCGGGATACCCTACGGTCAAGAGCTGTGGACGGTCGGAGTCACCGAACTAGGTCAAGACCTATTGGCCACCAGATACGACGCCAGTAGCTACGGAGACATCCTGCCGGCGGGATATTGCGAGGATTGTGGCCGAGCTATGGAGACCACGCACGGCATTTGTAGGCCCTGCGACACAATCGACGATTGAAACCTTTAGCGCGCTAAGACAAACCTTTAGCGCGCTAAGACAAAAAAAACGAAACAGGGAAGCGCGCTAAGACATGGCGAGCTTCCCTTTTTGTCGTGGTATCGTCTGGTGAGATGGGTAACGCGACAAAGGGGGACAGGGCCGGCACGGACTGCCACAAATCCACCCCCGCGCGAGAGCTTGCCCTATGTCTTACCGCGTATTTTAAGGGCCGCCACTCAGCTATAGAAGCTCCTCACCCTATCCGTTGTCGACCATCGCAATTAAGCTGGATGGCCGCCGAGCTTGGCCACTGGCCTTGCTTGTCGGATTTACTGCGGGCATCTATTCGTGACTTTGTTCGTCCGAGGGCTGCCCAGGTGGGGCGATCGTTTCGCCTTGCCGATTCTTCCCTAGCCGGTATTTGTTGACCCGCCGGCGCGGTTACTTTGTTGGCTGCCATTGTTGCTTCCATCTTCACCACTTGCAAGGAGTCTTTAAGTGAGGCCAATGATGCGCGATAGATGCGGCGACTGCTCCGACGTCCTGATAGGCCACTTCGACGACGACCCCAGCGGGCGGGAGGCCACGACGTGTGCGCGATGCGTCGCGGAGCAGGGCCACGACTTCGACGCTGAACCAGGCGCGATATTTCGGCGAGGTGGCGACAGAATGGCCACTTGCTCGTGCGGGCGGGCTGATCGACCAGACGGAAGCCTATACTGTGGGATCTGTCGAGCGGAGATTGAGGCCGGCGACGAACCGGAAGACTCGCGGCCGGTCACTAACGAATGGCTCCAGACTATGGCGACGCTGCAAAATGATCTAATTCGCGTTGTGGCGTGCGCTGACTCTGTGTCGCTGTATCGCCACAAGAGGCCGGCCAACCGCATAAAGGTTATGGCATCCAGAGGGAAGTTGACCCGTGGCAAGCTCCGTCGTATCTGTGCAGCGTTGGGTGTGCCGATGGACAAAGCGTAAACGTAAACCCTTGAGATAACCACGCCCAGCCGGCACAATGCAGGGATAACGTACGGGCATCGAAAAACGAACCCGCGCGAGATCCCACATAGGGAACCTTCGCGCGGGTTTTTCCATGGGCTGCGGGAGGCTGGAGCGTGATAGCACCAAAAGGCGGGCTGAGAGTTGGCGGCGTGGATTACCCCGAAGGTGCGGAGGTGCCGAACGGCGCGACACAATACCGCCAGTCGCTCCAGACTTCAGCGCGTCAGCACGACCCTGCGTTTGAGAGCGACAGCGCGCCGAACTACGGGCGGCCGGCTGTTCCGCATGTCGCGACGTTCCAGGGCCGAATCACCGGGTTAGCTCGCAACTACCAGTTCAGCGATGAGGCACTCCGCGACTCCGTCGTCAACGCCCACATGATGCTGAATGACCCGGCAATAGCGGGACCGCTGTTCGCGCGTCAAATGATGGTGGCCCTTCTTGGTTGGTCGGTCGAGAGTGAAAACGACAAAGATCCCCGGCTGAAAGCGGAGGCAGAGCGCCTTCAGCGGATTCTTGAGCGGACTAAGCGTTTTACGGAATATCGGCGGTACCTTCTGGAGGCTGTCTGGTACGGCAGGACAGGCATTCAAAACGTATGGGGCAAGAGGGTGAACCCTTGGGACAAGCGGACGGAATATTACGTTCGTAAGTGGGTGCCGACATCCGGCGACAAGATATTGTTTCGGTACGACGACGGGACCGGGCGATACGACCCTGACCAGATCGGTATCAAGGTCACGGCCGGCCTGAACCATCCTGACTACATCACGGGAGATAGGCGAGTAGAGCCAACGGGGGAGGGTATCGCTTACTTCCTGGAGCCATGGGAGCGGTCATTATTCACCGTTCACAAGCATTTCTTGCGAGATGGCGAGTACGAGGACCCCTACAGCGCCGGCAGTATTCACGGCGTCGGGCTGCGAAACTTCTTGTATTGGACGTGGTACCAGAAGCAGGAGACCCTCGCCCAACTGGTTGACGTGGTCGATCGTACGGCGTCGGGTATTACGATCATTCGTTATGCGATGGGCAACCCGACGGCAAAGAGCGAAGCCGAGCAAGTGGCGCAGAACATGGGCCACCTGAACACCCTGACCATGCCGGTCGATCCTACGGGGCTAGATACGTTTGGCGTGGACCAGATCCCCGCGAACACTCAAGGCATCGCGGCGCTTCAGGATCTCTTAGATGACTACTACGGCGACCAGATCACCCGGTTTATTCTGGGGCAGACGCTGTCGACGAAATCCCAAGCGACGGGGTTAGGCTCTGGCGTGGCTGACTTGCAGCACGACTCATTGATTCAGATTGCGACTTACGACGCGATTAACCTTGAAGAGACGCTGACGGATGACCTCGTGACGCCTTTGAAGAACTTCAACTCTCCAGAGCTTCGTGGCGCGGAGTTCTTCTGCCGGATCTCAACGCAGACGACGCAGCCGGAAAAGCAGTTGGAAGCGATCAATAGCGCGTGGTCGATGGGTGCGAAGATTAAAACGCGGGATCTAATGGAGACGGTCGGCCTTTCAATGCCAGACGCGGACGACGAGTTTTTACAGAATCCACAATTTGCGTCCATGTCGGCTTCCGACCCTTTAGGACAGCAGGCGCAGGGGATGATTGACCAGAACGGCGGCGATGGGGGGAATACTGGCCCGTCTGACGCGGGGCCGGGCTTTGACAGTCCAGGCGGTCCAGACGAGAATCCAGACGGACCAGATGCGGCGGGCGGATTACCAGGCGCGGGACCAGACGCGGGCGCTACAGCGCCGACCCCGGAGGAATTGCGGTCAATGTTTGGCCCGGTGCTGAATCGCAAGGTCGGATACGTGGTGAAGTACGGCCGGGACGTGATAGGTCGAGCGGCCGGCCAAGCCCGGTACACTAAGCACGCGCCCGTAGGTGGCATTACGATAGCGGGCAAGCGATTTGAGGGCGGGCAGTTCATTAGAAACGAATACGTAGAGGCGGCGACGCCTGCGGAGGAAGCCAAGCTAGTTGATCAGGCGCCTTCGGATAGTCCGGCGAGCCCTCCCCCTGGTGACAAGGGCGGCGGCAAGGGGTCGTCAGCTCCAGACGTTAGCAGTTTGGGACCAGCGGCGGCGGAATTGTCCCAACATGCCCAGACGGTCGGGTTTGACCCTGCCCGGGCTGCGGAGGTTGGCGGTTGCGTGGATGACTCAGTGCAGCCGGAAGAAATCAAGCGAGAGGCGATAAACGACGCCAAGACGCAAATGAGCGAAGGCTCAGCGGATCAGGCGGGGGACGATGGGCCGGGTCTGGACTTCAGCGACGAAACGCCGAACGATCCAGGGGAACAGCCGGAGGAGGAGGAGGCAGAGGATGACGTGCAACCCGATGAGGCCGGCGGCGAGGGCGAGAGCTGGGCAAAGGACGCGTTTAGAACTTGGGGGCAGACGGGTCGACATGGTGGCCATGGTGATAAACCATCGTGGGATTCCGAAGAGGCCGGCGCCCCTAGTGATGAGACGGGCGATGAGACGGGCGATGAGACGGACCCTCAGACGCTACAGGGGATTCTCGAGCAGATGCCGGTTGGCGACTACCCGGACGGATGGAGAAAAGACCATCACGATGCGGTTGGCGACATCTGGACGAAAGGGAAGGCGGGTCACACCAACAGGCAGTTGGCCAACGATACGCCCTTGGCGGCGCAGATGTTGGTTGACCATCACGCGCAGCAATCAAAGCCGAAGAACGCGGTTCTTAGCGCCGACGTCACTAGCATCGCGGCAGAGTTTGGGCTTGGCGAATTTGGCGCGAAGAACCCACAACGTGCTAACATGTTTGTACAGCATGCCGCTAAAGCTCTGGGTCATGTTCCTCGGGGCGATACGCCGGAAGAGCGAGCACAGGACGCGGCGGCGCACATTGCCGGCAAGGCTCCATATTTACAGTCGATCGAGGATTTGGCGGCTATGCACGGATACAAGCCGCCGTCCGGGAAGAACTTGGCAACTCGAGCGATGGGTGGTGCACAGCATTTGGTTGACGCGGCACGCAAGACGGGATACTCCCCGCAGGGAAATGAGCAACAGCAGATTCTCGGCGCTTTCCAGCACTTAGAGAAGCAAGGGGGCGGAGCGGGTTCCGAAAGTCCATTGATGAAAATATTGAGTAAGTACTTGCCCGGATTAAAGGGCGGCATCAAGCCTGCCCACATTGTCGGGGCGTTGTTCGGTTTTTGGCTAATTAACAGTATGGCAAAAAAATCTCGGAGATGAGAACATGCCTAAAGTCACGTTTGTGCTACCTTCCTCGCCGCCATTTCAATCTGCGTTAGAAGAGTGTCACCGCAAGAAGAACCGTAGGCCGGTTACGCTTGGCGGCGTTGATTATGCGGCCGGCACGGTGACTCTGGATCTACACCAGGGTCAAATCGTGAAAGACGGCGATCAATTCATACATCGCGGTTTCTTGTCGTTAACAGTGCTAACTGAAGGGAGCCCGGCCGCGTTGGAACTTGAGGACTCCGACGGGTTCACTGTGATTCATACGATCTTGGGTGATTCACCGGAGGCGGTGGACGAAACGGAAGACGACGAAGACGAAACAGAAGACGAAACAGAAGACGAAGACGACGAAACGGAGGAGTGAGTTGTCCGGGCGGTGGTATCGTCCCGTTGTGTCGAGCATGATTCTTGCTCGTCACTAGTGTGGTTAGAGCCCGAGGGTTAGTTCGGGCTGGGGGGCTACCGAACGAGCCCGAAAAAAGCCTCCCGCTCCTTTTATTCAGCCAGGAACACGAGCATGAGCAATATTCTAAATCCCAGTCAGCCGACGTTTGAACCGCTGGTTGAGATGAAGTGGACCCAGCAACCGATCCCGGGCACCGATGGGGAGAACCTTGTTTTGATGTTCCGCCAACGTGGTATCGCGACATCTGGGGGGAACTTCATTGGTTTCAGTGTGTTCAGTGAGTGGACTCTTGTGGGTCTCGAACAACCGACGGACGAGCCCGTTCCGGTTGTTGAAGGGGTGATTGGAGCAACCAATCAATGAAGGTGGAGCATTACCCAACGTGGGACGATCTCCGGCGTCGCGAGCGGGAGTGCATACGTAAGGACATCAAGGCAAAAGTTATTCTGGAGTGAGACCCTATGGCTAATCTGATAATCACGGCCGCGAACATCATTGTCCCAGTTGCCAACACTGGCGCCATTGTCGGCGCTGCTGGCGTGACAATTACGGCAGGCGACATGGTCTACTTGGACACCCTGACGACGACTTGGAAGCTCGCCAAGTGCAACGGGACCGATGCCGAGGCGGGGGACGATGGTCTAGCCGTGGCGTTGAATGACGCGGTGGTCGGCCAGCCGTTCTCTTACTTGAACACTGGCAATCTCGATTTTGGGGCGATCGTAGCGGCCGGATCGGTTTATGTGGTTTCCAATACGGCTGGTGCTATCATGCCGATCGCGGATCTGGTTACTTCGACATGGCGATTTTCCCCGGTCGGCTATGGCACCGACACCGATACGATGGCGCTGTTGTGCAGCACGATCGGCGCGACAGGCGTGGCGATTCTTTAATGCAGAAGCTTCGCACTAGCCTACGGCCCGACCCCTGGAAGCTGTTCGCTATCGAGCTTGGCATTTACGCCGTCGCTATTTTGTTGATCACTCTCCTCGTTTACTGGATCAGACATGGGTAACTGTATGCTCGCTTATCTTCGGGGTATTCTGGCCTTACCGTTCACGGCGCTAGCATTGTTTTCCATCTACGTGAGTGGTGTTGTTGGCGGCCCAAAGTATCGAGAGATCCTAGTTAGGAATTTCGATCGGCATTTTGCTCAGGAAGAAATCAGACATGGCTGAATGGCAAAACCTGGAATCCGGCAGCGCGACCTACATGGACGACGATGGGAACACTCTCATTGATTGCGGCGATGGTGGTGGTGGCGGCGGCGGCGGTCAATCTAGCGGCACGCCGCTATTCGATCAAGCCTCGGAGGGGAACGTCCAGGACGGTGGGGACGCCGCCCCGTCTTCGCCTCCTGGCTCCCTTCTCGGTTCAACCATGCGGACGATGGAAGCCAATAAGTGGAACCCGATGGATATCCACGAGCGACTTGGTGAAAAGCTGCATGCTGAGATTCAGGGTTTGATTGACAGCGGTGGGGACGGACACGGCGAAGCGTACGACATGAGTTCCGTATTGGGCCCCGGTGCGGTCGGCTACCTGTCTCCGAGCGGAATGGTCACTCTCGAGCCACCGGTTCAGGCTGATGACGGCTGGATGGTCAAAGGGTCTGGCCCAGGTGGCGAAGCCCCCTCTGAAGCTCCTGAGCAGAAGCAACAGGGCCTTTTCGACGGCGAGAATGAGCAATCGGACCAAATCGGACCAGAATCGGACCACCAGGATACCCCTGAAAACACGGCACAATCAGAAATCGGACCACAATCGGACCAGATCGGACAGGAAACCGGGCAGGAAACCGGGCAGGAACCGGACGACGGCGACATCCAAGCCCCCGAAGAATCCGGTCAATTGCCGTCAATTGGCGGCAACTCGCTTCAAAGCGTCGATCCTGGGCAGGAAGGTGCCGCCTCCCAGCCAGACCCCAAGGAATCGCACGACAGCGCCACGGTAGACGCGGCCAAGGAAACTGGATGGGAAGCTCCAGCGGGAGACGGCTGGGCGGATCACGCACAATCTGCACGCACCCACAACGCCGTAGAAGCCCTCAACAACGAGGGTGGACCAGGAAGTACCCCCGACGACGGGATCCCGCGACTCTCCAGCGAGGAGTGGATCAACGCCGGCGATTGGGATCAGTCACACGCTGGGCTGGCGACCGAGACCGTTCAATCCAAGATCGCCAAGGGAATGGAGGGGATCGACAACCGAGATTACGCGATCGTTGAGAACAAACCTGGAAAATGGCAGCTAGTCTCCCGGCCATCCGACCCCGAAAAACGGATGAACGCGGGAGGAAAGGACCCATTGGCGGACGACGAACCGGAAGACCCAACCGATAGTTCGGCCGGATCAGACACATCCATGGATCTCGATGCGTCACAAGCAGATACCAGCTTTGACTTCAGCACTGAAGGGGATGCTGCGGCATCCGGTCAGTTTGACGAGCTAGAAGATGACACGGACAGCCCGTGGGCGTCAATGCACACCGACGAGCCGCATTACCGGTGGAACAATCGTGCCAGCAATAAACTGGATCGGTCGATCACCGAGGCGTTTGGCGAGGGCATTTCTCAACACCAGGCAGAGGGAATCAAAGGGAAGATTCACGACCTTTGGTCGGCTGACCACGACGAGGCCGATCGCGTAAACAACGGCTACGACACGGCGTTTGACGCGATGTTGAGCGTCGGGGACGTTGAAAACCGCCAGCGGGCGGGTGGAATGAAGACTGGTGTATCTAATCGGATCCGGGACTCAGAAGACGCGGCATCGGCCAAGGTGGCTGGACTTGGTCTCGACACGATCGCGCCGAGCATCGCCAAGTCGCACCCGGAGTTCTTGGCACCCTACTACGAGAAAAACAAGGTATCCTACGACGACACCGATCACGAGAACGCGTTATTGGAGGCCATGAAGGCCGGAAAACAGGACATTCCACAACCGCACGATGACAAGTACATGCAGCAGGTGCTGCAACAGGCGTCCGAGGGTGAAGGTGGAATCGACACCAAACCACCGACTCAGGATGAGTACGACCAGTTCAGCAAGGGCGGGATGGCGATCAAGTATCGCAAATGGTGGGAATCGAATCAGCGTCGCGCGGCCTTGCATTACGCAGGCAAGCGAAAGAGCCGACAGGGGAGTCTCCTCAAGGATCCGCAGCAGAGCCTCCTTGGCAGCGACAAAGACGAGACCAAGTGGATTACTATCGGCGGGCATGCTGAAGGCGGGAAGAAGCATGCGGGCGGGACACATGTCAAGGTGAGCGGTTCAGGCACCATCGTAGGCGGCCCCACGGCACTCCAGGGCAAGAAGGTCGACGACATCGATAAGAATGTCGCGGGTACGGACAAGGACAAGCGAAAACCACCGAAGCCGAAGCAGAAGCAACAGGGCTTGTTCGGCGGTGGTGGGGAAGCCCCATCCGATACGCCGCTGTTTCGCGGCAAAGAGCATGACGACACCAGTAAGGCCGAAGTAGGTGACGAAGAACACGGGGAGACCGAACCCGAAGCCCCAGATGACCCAGATTCCTATCGGGGCTGGAAAATCGAGCACTCCGACAACAGGGAATTCGGTGGCGACGATGGGTTTAATGTCTTCGACGAGTCGGGGGGTATTTCGGATCGATGGAGCACCAGGGAGGAGGCTGAGGCATCTATTGACAGCAAGCTGGGCGGCGGTGGCGAACAGTCTGAAGCCCCGTCAATTTCCGAGATCCCGGACAACATCCGTCTCCAGATCGAGCGGCACGTCGAAGACATCAACGAGCTATCGGCCGACCTCGAGAAGCACCGAGGCTTCGACAAGGATATGGGTTCGGACGGCCGCTATGAGTTCGACGTATGGGACAAAAAGGCGTCCCAGCAAACCCTTGAGAACTTCAGCGAGTTCCGTGAGCGGTTCGACGAGATCGCCAAGGGAGAAGGCTACGACCCGGAAGAAGTGTTCTCACACTTCGGTCTGAAAGGGATGCCGGAGTTATCAGACGCGGCGAAGGGATGGGGGCCAGAAGAGGAGTCAGAGGCGGAAGACGAACCAGATTCACCCGAGGGCGCGCCCGATAACACCGAACAATCAGACGCGAACATTGGTGAAACCGAAGCAAGCCGAAAAAGTGAAAGCGAGTGGATGGAGTCAGCCGCCGACATGGAGCCACCGGACGATTGGAAAAACAACACGTTTGGGCAATTACAAAGAGGAGAAGACCCCAGTGGACTCGGTGAACTCCAGTTTATACCGATTGGCTCGATAACTTCGCACGAACACGACACGCCGGACCAAGATATGGTCGATATGATGCGGATCTCGGACGGGATCCCATTGCCACCAATCGTCGCTGACCGCAACTCTGAAGGCGAGTGGGTGGTCGCAGACGGAAGCACGAGATTGGCGTCTGCACGGGAGGCAGGACTCCAGAACGTGCCGATTCGTCCAGTGGAATATTCACCCGAGGGCGTGCCCGAGGGAGAGGCTGCACAGGACGAACAGGAAGAACCCGTCGAGGAGGAGACAAGTGTCGACCGAAACGACATCGCCGAACGAGTCTCCGCCGCCATCAACGCCGAAGGTTACACGTCGAAAATATGGGATGAGTACGACGAACTTCGCGTGTATGTCTCCCGCCAGCTCAGCAAGGGCAAGCAAGACATGGGCTACATCGAGATCGACGAGGATGGTGAAATCAATCCGAATGGCCTGTCAAGATCGAAGGCTACCCTGCGAGACATCGCCACTACGGCAATCTCGAACGAGATGACGCCTCACGAGGTTGAGCAAAGCGAGGATGAAACGCCGCCAGTACCTGGAGAGTACGATTCATTGCTGGATGACTCCCCTCAGCGAGACGAGGGCGAGCGCAAGGCCACAGTCGAGAATGCTATCGAGCGAATGAAAGGTGGTCTACACGGCCCCCAAACAGACGAACAATTGACGACAGCGGCGGGGTCGCATTTCTTCAACGACTCGAAAGCTAAGGAACATTTCGACGATCACGAAGACTTCAAGAACGCAGTTCAGGATCATTTGGCTGGACAGAAGAAGCCCGATCAATCTGAGCAGCCTGAGATGGATGAGATGGTCGACGCTGCGCACGACTGGAAGTACCTAGCGACGAAACACTCTGGGACGCTCGACCGAGACCAGAAATTCGAACACAACAGGGCAACGACAAAGGGCGACCTGGATTCGTGGCTCAAAGACAAGTTTGGCGTGGACGACTCGACCGCCCGATCGGTCAGCAACAAGGCTGGTGAAGATCCGCCGTTTGAGATTGGCCGAGATGGAGTTTCCTGGAAGGGTGACCGTCCCGAGCCTGCTGCCGATGCTCATGATGATCTGTCGTGGAACCAGAAGAATGGGTCCTCCGGGGACCCAGTGGCGAGTGGTGGAGAATCCCTGCAAGAGAGACAAGATCGCGAGGCTGCGACGGAAGCCAAAGATTCCGGTGATGAAATTGAGATCCCCGAATCAAACGGCCGATATGACTTCAAGCTCAAGCCGACGGAATCAACGAAGGAAGGGCACAAAAGTTTCCGCATGAATACCCACGACTCAGGCTACGCCCAAACTCTGGACATCCCGGACGACGCGGTGGAACATGCAATTGCAGACATGAAGGGCGAGCCAAACTGGTCTGAGGGAAGCGGGAACGACGCGGTTGACGCTGCCGCGAAGGGAGACGCTGAATTCCTTGGCCGAGGAAACGATGGGGCGGCGTATCGCGCTGGTGATAAAGTCGTAAAGGTTTCCAGCCCCGTTTCGTACAACCACCAAAACAACTTCTTTGATGACATGGAATCAACCAATCGAGTCGCAAAGAGACAAGCCGACATCAGCAAGGAACTCAACGACAAGGGACTAAAGGGTATCGCGCCGCTAGAGCATGTCGAGCATGACGGACGAGCGTTCACGATATCGGATCACTACGACCAGCCAGAGAAGGTCACCCGAGAGCAGGCCGAAAAGGTCAGGGACAATATCAAGGCGATGCACGAGGCTGGGTACAGCTACAACGACGAGTTCGACGTAGGATTCGACAAGAACGGCGACCCCCAGTTCTTCGACGTAGCCACCGTCAATAACAACGTGGACGAGCAACACAAAAAGGACGATTCGGACTCTTTCCGTCGATGGGCTGGAAAGCATGGCGTAAACGACGAGGATCTTCACGTTCATCGAACCATCTTTAATGAGATGAAGGATCAGGGGATCGACTACAAGGATCGCGACGTGCGAGAAAGTATCGACCAAGCCCATGAGCATCTTGGATTTGTGGACGATGAGATATTCGGTCGCACCCTCAGCGATAGCGAGAAGAACCACTTGGCCGTTAAGGCTCATACTTCGGGCGAACGCATGCCCGATGACGCCCATATCGACCTGGACAAAGGGACCGAGTGGCTTCGATCCAAGATTGGACCGGATGCTGGTGTAGACCCGGCCAAGAGCGAGCCAGCTACACCACCTTCTACACCAGTCGGCGGCAACCTGTTCGACATGAAAGAAGAGCCGATTACGGTTGGCGCTCAGGACGAGAACAAGGGTCCGGCGGCCACGTACGACGATGACGACGAGCCGTTTTCGCTATCGAACGAACCACCGAAGCCGAAGGGTCTAA
>Ga0302123_10000445_pt1 | contig 32975 bp, 26 predicted proteins | sample CB21_321_MG_FD_203109 | JGI IMG/M metagenome (GOLD analysis project Ga0302123, IMG submission 203109) | Marine microbial communities from Western Arctic Ocean, Canada - CB21_32.1 | ecosystem: Environmental > Aquatic > Marine > Oceanic | place: Canada: Western Arctic Ocean | collected 2017-09-28 | reverse complement strand
GAGACCGTTTGGGCCAGGGCAATGAACGGCGACGTCTTGGCTCGCCCTGTTAGGCGCGAACCATGTGCGGTAGGGGATCGAAGGGCTTGTCCAACGGCAATTTGACAGCGCCGGATCGTGCGCTCGGCAGTCTGTGGGTGTATAAAGGAACCGTCCGGAGGCAGGCGCGACGGACGTACCGGCTTGACACGATGGCGTGGCCGTGTCAGAACTCGATCTCATCGGCCACGTAATGTGAATTCCATCACCAATCATCTGGAGGAGCAAGTGAAGCGCATCTGTCGTCGTCACGTTGGAACCGCGGCGGTCGTGTTCAGCTTGGCGCTTGCCGTCGCGTTGGGCTCGGGAGTCGGAGCCGAGAACAGGCAGTCCCCGGTCGCCACGGCCGACTGGCCACTCCACAGTCTCGACCAGCACAGCACGCGTTACTCACCGCTCAGTGAGATCGACAGCTCAAATGCCGATCGCTTGGTCTTGAAGTGGTCCGTGAAGCCGGACTTTCAGCCGGGGGCGCTTCGCTCCGGCACGCCGCTCGTCATCGACGGCGTGATGTACATGAACGGTGGATCGACGCTGCTGGCTCTCGATGCGGACACGGGTGACGAGTTATGGTCCGCCGAGGTCGATCCGGCCTTTCGGGGCGGCGGTCGCGGACCGGCGTACGGCGACGGCACGGTCTACGCGTTCGGCCCGTCCCTCCTGTACGCCACTAACGCCGACACGGGAGCGCCCGTCGAGACATTCGGCGATGGCGGCGTGCTCCCGATCGTCCGCAACGCGTTGTCGTTCAAGTACCCGGACAGGTACCCGCCGTCGATCGATCCCACGACGCTCGGTTATTCCATGACGACTCCGCCGACATACCACGACGGCACGCTGTTTGTGGGGGTGCCGTTCTCCGACAACGTCCTGCCCGGCGGGCTTGTGGTCGCGGTCGACGGGACCACGGGTGAAACGCGCTGGGTCTTCAACACCATCCCGCAGGGACCCCAGGATGACGGATGGGAGATCGCGAAGGATACGTGGAGCCAGGATGCGCGGTATGGCGGCGGCATCTGGAACCAGCCCGCGATCGATGCCGAGCTCGGGCTCATCTTCTTCAACGCCTCCAACCCGTCACCGAACTACGACGGCTCGTCACGCAAGGGAATTAACCTATTCACCAACTCGATCATCGCCCTTGATATCGACACTGGCCAGCTCGAGTGGTACTTCCAGACGCTTCACCACGACATTTGGGACTGGGATCTCTCAGCCGGACCCTTGCTGTTCGATATCGAAACTGATGGCCGGATGGTGAAGGGGATCGGATCGTTGGGGAAGAACTGCTACGCCTACTTCCTCGACCGCGAGACGGGAAAACCTTTGAACCCCATCGTCGAGACCCCGGTGCCGACAACGACAGATGTGCCGGGCGAGGAGCCCTGGCCAACGCAGCCGATACCTCACACTGCCCGAGGGGTGCCGCAGCAGCCGTTCTGCGCCACGTATCCGATCGTGACCGACCCGGAGCTGATCGATCGCGTCAGACCGACTTTTCATCCGCATCAGGTAAACGAGTTCGTCATCGTCGCTCCCGGGCTGATGGGCGGCGCCAACTACGGGGCGCCCTCATTCAGTCCTCGAACAGGTTTGCTCTACGCGACCGGCAAGAACGACGCCTGGTCGATCAAGGTAAACCCGGTGGGCGATACGATGGAGCCCGGTTCCGGCAACCAGGGGCACTTCGCGGTGTTCTCCGAACAGGGCCAGACCGGCATCACCCCAACCGCGACCCTGGCAGCTTACAATCCGGTCACCGGCGAGCAGGCCTGGTATGCGGAAATGACCGGCACCACGAACAGCGGCAGTCTGGCGACGGCCGGCGACATCGTGGTCCAGGGAATTGGCAATGGCGACCTGCACGTGTTCGACGCGGCCTCGGGGGAGTCGCTGTTCACGTTCCGCGTGCCACGAGGCATCAGCGCCAGCCCGCTCTCCTACGCGGTCAACGGACGCCAGCTGATCTCCGTTATCGCGACCGATACCGTGTTCACGTTCGGCCTGCCGTAGGACGTTGGGGTAGGCGTTGGAACTGACGTGCGACTGTCTTCACTGACCGGGCTGGTGGCCGTCGTCATGGTCACCGGATCTGTGCTCCAGAACGGCGGAGCCGCCGCGCGTCAGATCGAGGTGACCGCGCAGACAAGCGGCGTCACCTGCCGCACTGAACAAGTGCCGATGCGCGACGGCACGTTGCTGGCGACCGATGTGTATCTGCCCGCAGCGCCCGGACGCTACCCGGTCATCTTACTGCGGACGCCGTACGGCCTGCGCCTCGGCCAGGGATGCTTCGAAGGGTCCAGCGCCTCGATGGCGTTCTGGGCAGAGCATGGCTATGCGGCAGTCTCGCAGGACGCGCGTGGCACATTCCGGTCCGAGGGCACCTTTCGTCCCTTCTTTCAAGAGCAGGCTGACGGGTACGACGCGATCGAGTGGGCCGCGGCGCAAGCCTGGTCCGACGGACAGGTCGGCATGACCGGCAGCTCGTACATGGGCGTGACACAGTGGCAGGCAGCCGTGACGACGCCGCCCCATCTCGTCGCGATCGCGCCTGGTCAGACCGCGATCGATTACCACGACCACTGGACGTACGTGAACGGCGTGTTCGACCTCTGGTTCGCGCAGAGCTGGCCGCTCGCCTTCTTCGCACCGGACCAGTATCGACGCCAACAGATCGCGGAGGGAGTGCCTCCGGCGGACGCGTTGAAGGCCTCGAATGAGTACCTGGCTCACGCAGAGCAGGAGATCTTCAGCAACTGGGTACGTCAGATCCCCTTGGCGGACTTCTCGGAGTTCCGCACCCTGGCCCCGTACTACTACGAGTGGCTCGAACATCCCAACTACGACGACTACTGGGCCACCGTGGACGTCTCGGCCCAGTGGGAAAAGATCCACGTCCCCGCGCTCGTGACCGGCGCCTGGGGCGACCTGTTCGCGATTGGATCGGTGCGGGGCTTCGAGGGAATGCGGGCGCAGGCCGGGTCAGAGACCGCCCGCGACGACACGATGCTCGTCATGACCGGCGGGGGCGGCCACGGCCGCGCCGGCGCGCTGAGCTTCGGTAGTGCGGGCAACCTGAACCTGCGGAACCTTCAACTCCGGTTCTACGACTACCACCTGAAGGACGCCGACAACGGCATCGACCGGGAACCGCGCGTGCAGCTGTTCGTGCAGGTCCCGCCGGACAGCGGAACCGAGGGGAGTGGCTTCTCGGTATCGGGCGAGACGTTCCCGCTGGCCGGCACGGAGACGGTGCGGTTCAATCTCCGCAGCGGCGGCCACGCGAACACACGCTGGGGGGACGGCGTGCTCGACGCAATCCAGCCCTCGGACGGTCCCGACGACACCTTCGTCTACGATCCGAATGATCCGGTACCGTCACTCGGCGGTGGGCTCTGCTGCCTGACCCTCGGTTTCTACTTCCGTTCGGGAGTGCAGGACCAATCCACACTCGAGCTCCGCGATGACGTGCTCGTCTATACGAGCGCGCCCCTCGCTGAAGACATGGCGGTCGTCGGGCCGGTTACGGTCTCGTTCTGGGCCAGCTCATCCGCGCGCGACACCGATTTTACAGTCAAGCTCGTGGATGTGCACCCGGATGGGTTCGCGCAGAACACGCTCAATCGTGTCGTCCGGGCGAGCTTTCGCCACGGATCACAGTCTGCCCCCTCCCTGATCGAACCGGCGACGCCGTACGAGTACACGATCGACTTGGGCTACACGGCAAATGTCTTTCAGACGGGACACCGGGTCAGGCTGGACATTTCCTCGTCGAAGTTCCCGCACCTGGCCCGAAACCAGAACACGGGGAACGCCCCCGCAACCGACGGCCGGATCGAGGTCGCCGAGCAGACGATCCACCACAGCCCGACCCACCCGGCGTACGTGGAGTTATCGGTAGCCCCAGGCATCACGATCTCACGGCGCCAACAGTGAGATTGTCGGGCACCGCGCGAAGACCGACACCGTTCGGAGAACCTTCTCGAGCGCAGATCCGTTACAGGGAATAGAGCCTTACACGGGCTGCATCCAGGCTACCGTGGCGCAGGCCTTCAGGCTGCGAGGGCACGGCTAAAGCCGTGCCCCACAACTTTGTCCTCGGGCGAATACTACCCGTATGCTCCCTCATCGCGCCTTGCGCTGACCGGACGCGGCATCGATCACGACCTCAGATAGTCATCTGTGCCGTCCAGCCAATCTTGCCGTGGCGGAGCCCAGGTGTCGATCTCTTCGACGTCGCCGACCATCAATGCCTCGTGCGGCAGGTCGGGGGGAATCACGACGAGGTCGCCGGCATTCAGCTCCACCATCTCTTCTTTGTTCTCGCCAAACCAGAAGCGCATGGTGCCGGACAGGCAGTGAGTAATCTGCTCATTCTCGTGACTGTGCAAGGGCACGACGAACCCGTCCTTGAACTGCATCCGGGCGATCATCGTCTTCTCGCCAGCGATGATCTTTCGGCGCATGGAAGGATTGACTTCTTCGCTCGTCACGTCGTCCCACCTGATCTTCTTGACCACGTTGAATGCCCCTCTGAATGTCACTGTGCTGGCACGAACTAGTTCTGGACGATGTCCAGCAACTCGACCTCGAACACCAGCGCCGCGTTTCCCGGGATGCCGGGCCGTCCTTGCGGTCCGTAGGCCTGGTCGGGAGGACAGGTCAGGCGGCTCTTGCCGCCCACGCTGATGCGCTGAACGCCCTCTGTCCAGCAGGGGATCACCCCGGTCAGCGGGAAGGTGGCGGGTTCGCCCCGCTCAACCGAGCTGTCGAACACAGTGCCGTCACGGAGCGTCCCGTGGTAGTGCACCTGTACGGTGTCCTCCGCGGCCGGCCTGGAGCCGGAGCCGGCCGTAATTTCCTGGATGACGATCCCAGACTCCGTGCGTTCGGCCCCCTCAACACTGGCCTGTTCATCCATGAAGGCGGTCGCCAGCGCCAGCTCGCCCTCGGAGGCTACCGTCGCTCGCGACTGCATGAAGACCTGTATCTGCGGGCCATACTCGTCCAAGTCGACGAGCGAGTCCAGCCCGAGAACGGCATCGTTCAGACCGCGCTGTACGAACGCGAGCTCGTCCGCCGAGAGACCGGCGGGGATAACGTTCTGGCCGAGAGCCTGACCCAGGGCGTTGAGGATCTTCTGGTCTTCGGTTTCCGGCTCACCCCCGATCGCGCCTGATGGGGCCGGGCCAGCACCGGGCATGGACTCCGACGCGCAGGCCGCCAACACACAGCACACAGCCAAGAGAAACGGGTAACGGACGATAGCTCGCACGACACTTCCTTTCGATAATCGAGAACGAATCCCAGACGCGACCACGCTGTCACAGAGCGACGCGCGCGTCCCGTCATTTCCTCTACTAATCACGCAGTGCGAACGAAAAAACCGCGTTGCCGGCGGCAATAGCGACGTGCTGCCGCCCGTCGACCGCATAGCTCATCGGGCCCGCGTGGATGCGCCCGCCGATGTTCTTGTGCCAGAGCTCCTCGCCCGTCAAGGCGTCCAACACGAAGAAGAAGCCGTCGGAGGTTCCACCGAAGACGAGATCGCCGGCGGTTGACATCAGACCGGACGTACTCCCAGAACTGACCGGGAACTCCCACCGCAAATCGCCGGTCTGCGGAGAGATGGCGCGCACGGCGCGGTGATACGTATCGGCTGCTTCGGGCGTCTCGCCACCGCCGGCACGATAGCTCTCGCCCTCCTGGTAGTCCTCCGGGCGGATGAAGTACTTCGTTTCGCCGTCATAGGCCATGACGTAGAGGAGGTCGGTTCGTGGGCTGTAGCTCGGAGACCACCAGTTGGAGCCGCCAATGATGCCGGGGGAGACGACCGTGCCTTCGACCGTCGGCGCCTTGTTGGGCAAGAGGATTGGCCGCCCGTTCTCGTCGATGCCCTCAGCCCAGGTCTGCTTCGCGTACGGCTCGCCGAGCAGAAACTCACCGGTCTCGCGGTCGAGGACATAGAAGAAGGCATTCCGGTTCGGAAAGAGCATCAGCTTCCGCTGCTCGCCGTTGAACGAGGTGTCAGCGAGAATCGGAATCTGCGTCGAGTCCCAGTCGTGAATGTCGTGCGGCGTGAACTGAAAATACCACTTCATCTCGCCGGTGTCGGCATCGAGCGCGACCACCGAGTCGGAGTACAGGTTGTCTCCCTCGCGCACGCTCCCGTCGTAGTCGGGACCCGGGTTCCCGGTGCCCCAATAGACCAGATTCAGCTCGGCGTCGTAGGAGCCGGTCATCCAGGTGGACGATCCGCCGGTGCGCCACGATTCACCCGACCACGTCTGGCTGTCCGGGTTGTCGGCACCGGCCGTCGTGTAGAAGCGCCACTCGCGGGCGCCGGTGTTGATGTTGTACGCGTCGACCACACCACGAATGCCGAACTCCCCGCCTCCAACGCCGGTAAATATCTTGTCGCCGACGATGAGAGGCGCCGCGGTCTTGCTGTAGCCTGCCGCGGCTTCCTGGACCTCGGTCTCCCAGACCACGTTGCCGGTCTTCGCATCGAGCGCCACCAGATGCGCGTCGAGTGTGCTCATGATGATGTGATCCCCCTGGACGGCGACACCGCGGTTGTTCCGGCCGCAGCAGAAGACCATGTCGTCTGGCAGCTGGTGCTGGTAGCGCCAGTAGGGTCGCCCGGTTGCCGCGTCGACCGCTATGACAGTGCTGGGCGATTCGGTGATGTACATCACGCCGTCGACGACGAGCGGCGTCGTCTCGGCCCGGTCGAGCGCCCCGAGCTGGTAGACCCACTGAATCTCGAGCTCGGTGGTGTTCCGCCGGTGGATCTGGTCGAGGCCGGTGTAGCGCTGACTCTTGTAGTTACCGGAGTACATCAGCCAATTCTCCGGCTCGGCTTCGGCGTTGAGCAGCCGCTCCGATGTCACCGGAGTAAACGGGCGGACCGGCGACTCGTCCGACTGCGTCTGCGCGCGCGGTGCGGTTGCACCGGCCACCAGGAGTATCGCTACGACAAACAGGCACCTTTGCGTCATCATCGATCCTTCTCTTCGGCTACACGCGTCACCGCGTGTCATCGATCGCGGATATGCGTCGATTGCGTCTCGAGGAATCCAGAATCCGGGTTTCACTCGCCGGATCAGTATTTTATACACTGGCGCCCTCTCCGCATGGCCAGATTTCTTCATTGCCCGTTACGGCGTATGATCAGGTAGTGTGCGGACTCCAACCGACCCGACGATGATCGCATTCGATTGGTCCGTGCCTCACGTATTAAGGAGGACTGTGATGAAACGCCGAACTTCACCGTTACTTATCACACTGGCGGCCGCGGTGGCGATCGTGTCGCTCCTGCCGGTTCCGGTGGCGGGGCAGTCGAGCTTTACCGTCCCCGCCGATTGGACGATACCGCGCACAGCGGATGGCCAGCCCGACCTCCAGGGCGTCTGGTCGAACAACGGCACAACGCCCCTGGAACGCCCCGAGATCTTCGAGGGACGAACCGAGCTGACCGAGGAGGAGGTGGCACAAATCGCGCGCCGGGCCGACGAAATCCTCAACGGGACAGACGAGCAGGCTGGCGATGTGCTCGGCGATGCGCTGTTTCGACAGGCGGTGGACGATCCGACGCTTCAGCGTTTCGACGCAGTGACCGGCAACTACAACACGTTCTGGATTGCCGATCGGTCGTTCGACAGCCGGACGTCGCTGATCATCGACCCCACGAACGGACGCATCCCCCCGCTGACCGAGGACGCCCTCGCCGCACGAGCCGCCGGGGCCGCAAATTTTGCCCGTTTCCTGACCCCGGAGGGCCCGGAGGACACCGGGTTGACCGTGCGCTGTATCTCGTACGGCGTGCCAAACCTGCTGACGGGCTACAACAGCTATTTCCAGATCGCACAGACGCCGAGCCACGTCATCATCCTCCAAGAGCTGATCCACGACGTGCGTGTGATCCCGTTGGACGGTCGGCCTCATCTAGACGAGAGCATCCGTCAATGGCATGGCGACTCGCGCGGACATTGGGAAGGGGACACGCTGGTCGTCGAGACGACGACTTTCGCCGCGGCGAGCGGATCGCTCACCGGCGGCGGCGGGAGCGACAGCCTGCGGGTGGTGGAGCGCTTCACGCGGGTCGGTCCAGACACGGTCCGCTGGGACGTCACATACGACGATTCGTCGACATGGACGCAGCCCTGGACAGCCGCAATCGCACTACACAAGAGCGATCGCGCCATCTTCGAGTACGCGTGCCACGAGGGAAATTACGCCATGGAAGGTATCCTCGGCGGTGCGCGCGCCAACGAGCACGCCGAGTAATGACCTCCGAGCGGAGACACAGAAGATCGACCAGATGAGCGCGGTCATGCAGCGTCCGGACGCTGCAAGGACGACCGGAACATGTGCGGCGGGGGCTGACCGATAGCGGTTGTGCTTCCGACGCTATCGCGTCACGGTGATGGTGACGTCGTCGTAGTCAAGCAGGCCACCGTCGTGAGCAAGCGCCCGCAAGACGTAGCTGCCCGGTTCGCTGAACGTCGCACTGACGGTCCACCGGTTGTCTGTCGGTACCAGCGGTGTCTCCCAACCGGCCGACCACGGTGAGTGCCCACCATCTCGACGGTCCTGCCACACCTTGGTCTGCGGAGGATCGAACGTGACCGCGCCGGGCCCACGATAGCGGAACCACGACATGCGCAGTCCGGTGGCTGATTGCGGAACGAAGTGACTCTGACCGAGCATGTAGATTGGTATTGACCGCGGCGATGGCTTCCCGTCATCCATTGCCACCGCGCTCAGCGTCACCGGCTCGCCAGCGCTGACGGTCATCGTCTTCGGCCCCTCGATCGTCAGCTTCGGGCTGACGTTGTCCATCATATCTGGATGAAAGCCGGTCTGTCCGCCGGCCCCAAAGTTCGCCTGCATGGCCGTCTCGTCGACCACGTATTCCGGTCGTAACGAGGCGTACGCCTTCTCGGTAACGCCGTTGCTCGTAAGAGACCAGACAATTTCGCGATCACCGAAATCAGCCGGGACCGTCACTTTGAACACAAATTGGCTTCGCCGCGGGAAGAAATGCGTAGGTTGCCCGAGATCCGGACCTCCGGGATCGAGGTGGTTGTCGGGGCCGACCGGCAGGTCGATCTCTTCCTCCCAGTTCCGGTTGTAATACCCGAACCAGAGATCGATTGACCCGTCGTCGTGCCGCCAGAACCCCTCGTAGGCCGGCGCAATGTTCTGACCTCGGGCCGGCGCCTGAGCGCCCAGCTGTACCGGCACCACCAACATCACCGCAAGGCTGATCGTGAGTATCGCGACAGCAGTATGGAGCGGTTTAATCGTCATCTGTAGTCACCCACATCATCCAGCTACTGATCCTGACCGGCCCCGCCACTCGCTAGAGGGGAGGGGGGGGGGCTGCCCAGCCCCGGAAGCTCCTCGAAGCCGCACAGAGGACAGCCAATGACGGCCTCACCCTTGGCGAGGTTGAGCCGTTCGCGTCGTGTGGCCATCTCCTCCTGAAACTGCTCGTCTGTCAGCTGTAGTGGTGAGGCGATGAGAATCGCCATGTTGTCGATTGATCGATGCCCGAGACCTCCCCAGTTCCGCGGATCGACAACGTTCTTGTTGGTGGCCCTGGTGTCGAAGTACGCCGTGATGTGAATCAGTGTCCCCTTCGGCAGCAGCGGTGCTGAATCCTCGTCGTAGTAGTAGACCTTGACCCAGTTGTGGTCGTAGCCCGCGCAATTGAGCACTTCCGTCCGCCCACCCCAGACCGCCTCCATACACATCCGCACCCCCGCCGCGTGCATGTGCGGCTCGAATGTGGTGAGCTTCATGTGGGAGGTCAGGGTGGTGTAGAGATGTACCTCCTGGTCGGCCGTGTTACCGCGAAGGTCGATTTCGCCGTTGCCAAGCGTCAGGTTCCCCAGCTGTCGCCGCGGCTCATATCCACGGGGATGGAACTTGTACGCGGCTCTCAGGTGGGCCGTCGTGTCTTCGCCGTTCGCGTGCATGTGAACGGACGGAAAGACCAACTGAGAGCCGGCCTTCAGTAGCCGTCCGGCCAACGGATCGAATATTTCCGCGTTCCGCCCAACCTCATGCGGCGCTCCGACCCCCTGGCCAGGATTCCCTTGCCCATCGATCATCGCGTGGATGGCGTGGTGGAAGATGAACTTGCCGCCCGAGCCACCCTGGACGTCGCTGATTTCCTTGAATTCGACCGCCGCGACATACCGATCCTCCGTCAGGCCCGTGGGCACGGGCGGGAGCGCCCCCCACCAGTCCGGGGCTATCGCGGCTATCGAGACCGGCGGGCTGTCGACTACGAGGTCTGGCTCACCGATGCTCCACTCGTCAGCGGCCGTAAAAATCAGCGGCGCCGGCATGTCGGCCGGGTTCCCCCGAAGCGCGCCGCTGTCCACCCATGCGGCGATCGTCTCGATCTCTTCCTCGTTCAGCGAGATGTCCTCTTTGAAGCTCTGGATGCCGACATCCTTTTCAATGAACCAGGGTGGCATCACGCCCATCTGGTCCCGGAGCCCGGTCCGCTGCTTGATGCTGCGCGCCCAGGGCCGCACCTCGTCATAGGTGATCAGCGACATCGGAGCGACCGAGTTGGCGCGGTGACAACTCTGACAACTCCGCTGCAAGATCGGAGCAACGTCCTTGGTGAAGGTGACCTCGTCGCCGGCCGACTGACCGGCCGACGCGACTGCCGGCACCGCAATGACGACCAGGCCCGCCAGCGCAACGGCCTGTAATCCCACACCCCAGCTCATCCGCCACAACTGTCTATTTGAGGTCATCACTCATCACCCACTCTTCTGTTCTGTGAAACCAGTCGATCTCATACACGATGGACTTAAGCTGAAACAGTTAGATCGGACCACTTGGCGTAAAAGATGTCAAGTTTAGACTCCGTCAAGCATCGACCCTCAGGCATAGAATGCACGGCACAGAGAGGTAGGATGACGCAGCTGGGTCGGCCGATCTCGTGCGCTGTCGGAAAGTGCCAGGGCGCCGGACAGGGGCGTTCCAGGACAATTTCCGAACCGCGCAACAACGCCTGAGCACAAGCTGGCGGCAGAAGAGGGGACGTGAGCATACAGAGCGAGCTAAACGACGAGCTGAAGGACGCGATGCGGGGACGCGACCGGAATCGCACGGACGTCCTGCGTCAGATCACCACCGAGGTGCAGCGCGCTGTGAAGGCACCAGGCTTCGAGGGCGAGGCGGATGACGCGCTCTATCGCACGACCATCGCGAGCTACGCCAAGAAGATGGGGAAGGCGCTCGTGGAGTACGAGCGGCTCGGCCAGGGCGAATCCGAGGCGGCGGCCAAGCTGAAGTTCGAGGTGGCGTATCTCGGACGATGGCTCCCGAAGGCGCTATCAGAAGGCGAGCTGGCAGCGCTGGTCGACGCCGCCGTCGAGGAACTCGGCGCAACCGATATGAAGGCAATGGGTCAGGTGATGGGGCACCTGAAGCAGGCGCATCCGGAGATCGATGGTGCCGTCGCGAGCCGGCTGGTCAAGGCACGGCTGGGGCAGGGCTAGACGGCATCGAAGCGGTGGCCGGCGTTGGTGCACGGCTGTTCCCGCCGCCCGGGTCTGGGCCATCGATTCGCTCGCCCTGTTGGCGGGTCGTGGTCCCGCCGGATAAGACGGCCCGGGTGTCTCAACGAAGACCACGGTCGAGCGCTCGGGATCACACCATCACGTCGGTGAAGGCGATCGGACGACGCCGGTGGAAGAAGGAGGCTGGCTACCATCAGCAGGCCCGCGTGGAGAATGCCTTTTCCCGCTACAAATCGATCATCGGGGAGGCGCTTCGAGCCCGGGATCCAGGCGGGCAGGTGGTCGAGTTTGCGCTCGCGTGCAACGTCCTCAATCGCATGACCGAGCTCGGCAGATCGGAGTCGTACAGCATCGGACGGTGATCGGTCTACGTTCGGTAAGGGCGCTGCGGGTCAGCACCGATTCACGCACCAACGCCGAAGAAGAACGACAAGTTGAGGTTTGTGAACCCCTGCTCGAGCGCCGAGACCACACGATCGTGATTCGTGCCATCATGGCTTCCGGCCATGGCACTCGGATCAACCATCTACAACTTCGACGTCGAGCTCGCCGACACCGACCGCGGCGTGTACGAGACGCTCGCGCTGCGTATCCCGCAGCACCCTTCGGAGTCCAACGAGTATCTGGTGGCTCGGCTCCTGGCGTACCTGCTGGAGTTCGCCGCGGGCATCGAGTTCTCCCGTGGTGTGTCAGATCCAGACGAACCAACTATCACCATTCGCGATCTCACTGGAGAGATCACGACATGGATCGATGTCGGGGTTCCGGACGCGGCGCGGCTTCACAAGGCATCGAAAGCAACCGAGCGCGTGGTGGTGTATACCCACAAGAACCCGACGCAGTTCCTGAGACAACTCGCAGGTGAGCGCATCCACGGCGCCGAGTCGTTGGAGTTGTACGCTATCGACCGTGTCTTCGTGGACGCGTTGGTCGAGCGGCTTGAGCGACGCGTTGCCTTCAGCCTGTCGATCACCGACCGCGAGCTGTACCTCTCGATCGGTGCCGACAACCTCACCGGCGCGGTCGTGCGGCTCGAACTCGTCACCTGACGGATCAACCGCGAACGGCGCAAGCACCCGTCGATCGGACGGCAAGGTAGGGGTGGAACAGGGAAGGGGCGGAGGCGGCGTCAGCCGGGCTCGTCCGCGCGTGGGGCGCTCACGCTTAATGCCTTAATTCAGGACGTTTCATGAACTATAAAAACCATGTGGTCAGACGGCGTGACTTATGATGATTGCAGGAGGAAATCGGTTTCCGCGATAACTGGGCGGCTGGCTTGTCATCGGTCTACTCTGCCACTCACAGCCTCAACTTGACAGTGCCCTTCTGTTGCCTTCGGGCCATGAAAATCGTGTCCACGCGTTCAAGGATTTTCGCATCCGTCGTGCTCTGTCTGCTCGCCAAGTTGTGCGTCCCCGCGGTTAGCCTAGCCGAGGGCGGTGGCTCGGTGAATGGCCGCGTGGTCGATCAGACCAACCTTCCGTTGCCAGGGGTCAGTGTCCAGCTCCGGCCGCGCATGACCGGGGAGTTCATCGAGAAGACCACCGACGGCGACGGGACCTATCGGTTCTCAGACGTGCCCGTGGGCCCGGCCGAAATAATATTCCGGATGATCAACTTTATTACGATCCGGCAGGAGCTGATCGTGACCTCCGGCGGCACCGTCACTGCCGACACAATGATGATCATCGCGACGAGCGCGGACATCACCGTCACGGCCCCTCGGACGTTCCGTAACCTAGCCGAGCTGGAGAATCCCTCCGAAAACCTGGTCGGCTTTGCCAACGCCGGCAGTGAGGGCGCGATCACCGCGGCGCAGCTGTCGCGCCGGCCGGTCAACCGAGCCGCGGAGATCCTGGAAACCATCCCCGGCATGATCATCAGCCAGCACAGCGGCGAGGGCAAGGCGAACCAGTACTACCTGCGCGGCTTCAACCTCGACCACGGCTTCGATTTCGCCCAGACCATTGCCGGCGTTCCCGTCAATATGCCGACCCATGCCCACGCGCAGGGGTACGCCGATTCGAACTTTCTCATCCCTGAACTCGTCAGTGGCGTCCAGTTTCGCAAGGGTCCCTACTATGCGGAGAGCGGCGACTTCTCCTCCGCCGGCTCAGCGAACATCAACTACCTCAACGCGCTCGACCGCCCGATCATCAGCCTCAGCAGTGGGTCCTTCGGCTACACCCGGTTCCTGGGCGCGGTGTCGCCGACGGTCGGGCCTGGCAACCTGCTGGCCGCGTTCGAATACGAGAAAGATGACGGCCCCTGGGACAGCCCGAACGGTCTCGACAAGTACAATTTGGTAGCGCGCTACACCCAAGGCAACTCGCGGACTGGGTTCTCCGTGACCTTCATGGGCTACGAGAACCACTGGCATGCCACCGACCAGATTCCGCAGCGGGCCGTTGCTAGCGGACGCATTGGCCGGTTCGGCTTCATCGAAGAGACCGACGGCGGCGAGACGTATCGGTACAATGGCGTGTTCGACTGGCAGCGGTCGGGCACCAACAACTCCACGCGCGTGATCGGTTACGTGCAGCGCTACGGCGTCCAGCTCTTCCACAACTTCACCTACTTCCTGAACGACCCGGTCAACGGCGACCAGTTCGAACAGTTCGAGGAGCGCTGGACCGCGGGTGGCAAGATCACCCACCGGTGGATAAAGAGCGTGGCCGGCTACAGCACGGAGAACCTGTTCGGGGTAGATGTCCGGAACGATTCGGTCGGCGGCCCGCTGGGACTGTACCTGACCCGCGCGACCGAACGGTACTCAGAGGTGCGCGCCGATGAGAGCGACCAGACCTCCATCGGGGTGTTCGGGCAAACCGAGGTCGAGTGGAGCCCGATACTCCGGACCACGGTCGGTCTCCGCGGGGACGTCTATCACTGGAACGTGCAGGCCAGCAACCCTCTCAACTCGGGCATCGAGACGTCCGGCATCCTGAGCCCGAAGGTGTCTACAGCGTTCGCCCCCTGGAACGGCACGGAGCTCTACGTGAACTGGGGGCTCGGGTTCCACTCCAACTCGGCGCTGGGCATCACGCTCGCCGTGGATCCATTCACGGGGGACCCGGCCATGCCCTCACCGACATTCGCCCGGGCCCAAGGCGTCGAGTTCGGCGTCCGGACCGTCGCGATCCCCAAGCTCCAGATTACGGCCACGGTCTGGTATCTCGGCTTCGACTCGGAACTAATCTACGTGGGCGACTCGGGCAGTACGGAGAACGGTCCGGCGACCCGGCGGGTAGGCATCGAGATCACCAACTACTTCTATCCGAATCCCTGGGTGGTCGCGGACCTGGACCTTTCCTTCTCGCGAGCCCGATTCGTCGACATGCCGCCCGGAGAAGAGTACGTCACGGGCGCGCTGAACCGGGTCTTGTCGGCTGGCGCCACGTTTCAACCACCAGGATCCGTGCCAACTGGGCCGTTCGGCAGCCTTCGAGTTCGCCACTTCGGTCCACGTGCTCTCCTCGCAGACAACAACATCAGGTCCAATCAGACGACGATTATCAACGCGGAGGCCGGCTACAATTTCAGCGACCGCCTGCAGCTGAGCCTCGAGGGTTTCAATCTGCTTAACGCCAGGGTATCCGACATCGAGTATTTCTTCGCCTCCCGGCTGCCAGGCGAGCCCGCGGGGGGGGTCGAAGACACCCACTTCCATGCAGCGATTCCACGTTCATTGCGCATGACAGCGCGAGTGAAATTCTGACGAAATTGTTACCTTCAGGCCGCAGGTGTTAGGGTGGCCTGGGTGCTTTTTATTTCGAGGCGTTGGTGCATAAATACCGCATGGACCACGGATTTCCCAACGAGCGAATCCTGATTCCGCGTCTCCCCCTCGATCTGCTCGACCAGCCAGGCATCGAGGCAATTCACATTAGTTGATTCTGCTAATCCTAATGTGATGCTGTTCTTTCTAGTGTGATGGCCTCCAGAGATCGGTTATCAGGAAACCGTTCGAATTGGGCTTAGATACGCCAATTCTGGAGAGATCTAGGCCTTTTTGGTAACCAGAACGGCCCCGAAATATAACCGTCTTGGGATAACCGATCCGACAGCGGACCTTCTAAGCCGAGGGTCGCAGGTTCGAATCCTGCCGGGCGCGCCATTTCCTAAAGAATTCGCACATTTCCTTCGCCAGAAAAACCGCTGGCGAAGGTTCATCGAAAAAAGTGATCAGTCTGGCGAGTTCGCGCCAGAATCGCGCGTTTTTGAAGAGGCCATGTTTTCTTGGTCCTTCTGCGACGCGAGGATTCGTGTTGTCCACAATTCATGCCCAAAATCGCCGATGGTCATCGGCCCTATATGCCGAGGATCGCTTTACAGCGATCGCGGCGAATGGCATCGTGTGATGCCATGCACGCGCTTCGTGAATTGCGCCGCACCGCTGGCTTGTCGCAGCAGGAGTGCGCCGACCTCATGGCGACGCCTCTCAAGACGTTTCGCATGTGGGACAGTGAGCTGCGACCTGTTCCGGCTCCGATGTTGCGACGCGCCCGAGAGGCGCTCGAGCATCGCGCCCATCAGAACGAGTTATTGCCGCTCGATCGACTCGCGTCGGAACTCGGCGTCCACGTCCGGACCTTGCAGGCGGCGGCCAGGACGGGGCGGCTTGAAGTTCAGTTTTCTACCAGATCGGTGTTTGGCAGGCCCATGCGGTTGGCCACGCGCGCCGCGGGGGAGCGGTTTAAACGCACCCACTACCGCCGCTTCGCTGGCCAGTCGATCTGCGCCGCGCCGCTTCCATCCGTACCCGTCGACTATGACCAGCAGCTCAAGCATCTTCGTCGTCAGCTGCTGTTGACCCAGGCAGGCCTTGCGCAGCGCATTGGTGCCGCCCGCAAGGCCGTCGTCTATCAGTGGGAGTCGAGGAAGCGGACGCCCTCACCGGTCTTCTGGCAACGGATCCAAGAGCTGCGTCGGAATGTGTGAGCCTGAGACTGGCAGCACAAGTTGGCTCGCGTCTGCTGGTCAGTAGACAGTAGGCGACAAGGCAGGAGCTATCGGCACATCAACATGGGTTCGATTCCCGAGCGGCGGGAGCACACCGCTCGTAAGCCGTCATCAACCGCTGGTTCTCCACCGGATCGGCCGCGGCGTACAGCGTCACCGATGGCACGAATAATGTCACTCTGACTGCGCCTTGCTCACAACCAGCGTGTCCTGTAGCCTTAAAGTCTCACTGGTCACAGAAAGGGGTGCTATGCACGAAGGTTTCACGCGACGTGGACCAGATTGGCGCACGTGGATCGTGATTCTCACGGTCGCGCTGATCGGGGCCACCTCCACCGCGCCTGCCTGGCATGGGGAGCACCACACCGACGACAATTGTGTGGTCTGCCAACTGCGACAGCATGCGGCGGCCGACCTCACGGGAGTGCCCCAGGTCAGGCCGGTGGCCTCCGTTAAGTCGATCACAACCGCTTCCCCCTTTAGCTGGATCTCTGCCGACCACGGCCACCAGATTCCTCCTCGCGCCCCGCCCGCCTAGTTTGTGTGCACGCTCGATTGACTGAAGTTGTGCGGCCGTCACGCATCTGACGCTGGCGCCGTCGGGGGGCCCCTACCCGATCGGCGCGAGCGCCACGACCCGCGTCGCCGCATCACGGTGAAACGAACAAAACAGTGCGCGGAGGATGTGATGTTTCCACTCTCGAATAGTGGAGCTGTGCTTCTAGCGGTCGCCCTGCTGTCGCTGCCTGTCCGGGCTCAGGGGCAGACCTACCGCGTTGAGGGACAACTAATCGAAACGGACTCGGATGCCCCGGTAGGGGGCGCCACGCTATTCATTGAGGAGATCGGTCAGGCTTCCACGTCGACGTCGGATGGCCTCTACACGCTGTCCGATCTCCCACCCGGAACCTATCACCTCATCGTGGCCGCGCCCGGGTATGCGACGCAGCGCCTCGAATTCGTCGTCGCTGACGGAGACCTGATGCTCGAGATCGTCATGCCGGTCGAAGTGCACTACACGGAGGTGGTCTCCGTCAGTGGCGTGCCGCGCGATCGATTCGACACGTACCAGCCCGTAGCCGTTCTCGCGGGACAGGATCTCTCGAAGCACCTCGAGGGCTCCCTGGGGGCCACCCTTGCCACACAGCCGGGAGTCGCCCAGCGTTCACTCGGGCCTGGGCCTGGCCGGCCCGTGATCCGAGGCTTCGACGGGGACCGCGTCTTGATTCTGGAGGACGGTCAGCGGATGGGCGACGTGTCGAGTCAGTCGGCCGATCACGGGATCACGATCAACACGGCCAGCGCCACGCGCATTGAAGTGGTCCGCGGTCCGGCGACGCTACTCCACGGCTCGAGTGCCATCGGGGGTCTCGTGAACGTCATCACGGAAACCATTCCGACGCACGTGGTGGCTGGCGTCTCCGGTTCGGTGGTGGTCGATGGGGGAACGGCTGCCTCCGAAGGCGGTGGTGCGAGCGACCTGTGGTGGGGAGACGGTCGCTGGACCATGCACGCCTCGGGCGGGGGTCGTCGCTCGGGCGATGTCGACACGCCAGAGGGACCGATTGTGAACACGCAGTCCCGCGGGGGCTCCGGCTCGGTTGGCCTGTCGTATATCGGGAGTCGAGGCTACCTGGGCGGCTCGTACGGGTACGAAGACACACGAAACGGTATTCCGTTCCTCGAAGAGGGAAACATCACGTTGACCCCGCGCCGCCACCGCGCCGGCCTGCGGGCGGAGATTCGTGATCTCGATGGGGTCATCGAATCAGTGCGGGGCTCGTTTGGCCTGCGACGGTATCGGCACGAGGAGTTAGAGGGCGCCGACGTCGGAACGCGCTTCGAGAACAACGAGGTCGAAGTCGAGATCCTGGCTAACCACCGCCCGACGGGCCGATTGACCGGAACGGTCGGCGGGTGGGGACAGACCCGCCAGTTTAGCGCGGTCGGAGCCGAGGCGTTGTCGCCCCCGGTCGATCAATCGGGTGCCGCCGTGTTTGCGTACGAAGAGCTCACGTGGCCGCATATCACGTTCCAGTTCGGTGGTCGTCTCGATTACGCCCGATTCGAGCCACAGGCCGGCCTGCGCCAACGGGACTTCACGGAGCTGTCGGGATCGGTCGGCGTACTGTTCCGGCCTGCCGTCGCATCCGACAACGTGACGGTCGCGCTGAGTGTCGCCCGTGCGGCCCGGCATCCCGCGCTCGAGGAGCTCTACTTTTTCGGGGAGCACCCGGGAAACTTCTCGTTCGAGATCGGCAACCCTGATCTCTCGGCCGAGACGGCGCTCGGGGTCGACGCGTCGCTGCGTTGGCGCTACGCGCGGGTCTCCGGTGAGGCGACCTACTTCGTGAGTGACATCAGCGACTTCATCGCCCGGCGCGAACTGACGGCGGATGAATTCGCCGAGCGGTTTCCCGATGAAGATCCCGGAGAATTCGTAATCGTGGAGTTCATCGCCGCCGATAGCCTCGTACAGGGAGTCGAAGTCCACGGCGATCTGATGCTGACACCCTGGCTGTTTGCCGAGCTGGGGATGGACTGGGTGCGTGGCGTCCAGCGCGCGACCAGCGATCCGTTACCTCGGATGCCCCCACTGCGTCTCCGCACGGGGCTGCGCTACCAGCGCAGCGCCCTGCAAGTGGGCGGGGAGGTGCTGACCGTGGCGCGCCAGGACCGCGTCGTGGGTACTGAGACCGAAACGCCTGGGTACGGATTACTGAAATTGTTCGCGGCGTACTCGTTCGTGTCGAGTGATGTGACCAACACACTTACCGTTCGGCTCGACAACGCCACCAACACGCTCTATCGCAACCATTTGTCGCTCATTAAAGATGTCGTGCCTGAAATGGGACGAAACCTCAAGCTCTTGTACAGTGCACAGTTCTAACGGTGGTTAGGTAGCTCGGCTTCTGATTGATCGGCTGCACTCGCGATAAAAGCCGCAATATTTAAGAATCTAGGAGTGGACGTCCTCTGGGGCACAGGGCTCAGCCCCCTTGTCGCCCAAGCGTCGGGCACGGTATAAAAGGATAGTCAAAAATAAGGCGCTCCGGCCCGTTGGCCGGGTACCTTGGTCATTGGGAGGATTCAGATGCGACAAGCAAATGCACTTGGACTGGTTTTCGTCTTCGCACTCGCGGCCGTCTTCTCGGGGGCCAGCCTGGTCGCCCAGCAGAACGCCGCGCACAACCACATCGGTCATGTGACGGACGGCTGGCGCGACACGCCGGACGGACAAGGCCTGCTGCCGGCCGCCATCGCCGAAGCCCGGATCGCGGCACAGCACGCGGCGCTCGCGGCGAAGGACCCGGCCAACCTCGATGCAATGAAGCTGCACTCCGCCCATGTATTGCACGCGGTCGACCCCGAGCAGATCGAGAACGGCCCCGGTCTGGGCTACGGCGTGAAGAAGGCCGCAGCGGGAGCGGCGCAGCACATCATGGCGGCGTCGAACGCGGAGGGTGCTTCCGACGCCGTGAAGGCCCACGCGAACCACGTGGCTACGTCGGCCCAGAACACGGTGTCGCGCGCGGATGAGATTGTGATGCTCGCAGAAAAGATCGCGCTAGCCGGTTCGTCGACCGATGCCTCAGCCCTGGTCGGTGAGCTGAACTCGCTCGCACAGGCGCTCTTGGTTGGCGCGGATGCCAACGGCGACGGGCGAACCGGCTGGCAACAAGGCGAGGGCGGTCTCGAGGTCGCGCAGACCCACGCCAACCTGATGAAGAAGGCCGAAGGGCTTCCATAGGGCAACCAGTCCCTTCGTCATCGCGTCGATCATCGGCCGCTCTGGGTGTAGCTGGATGCCACGTGACCAGCGTGGCCCAGTGTCCCTAGTGTTCTCGGAGCATGCGCGGAAGGAAGGTACGATCCTGATAGTGGCGTAACGGCACTGTCAAGTTAACGAAGAGAGGGCGTGACGATCCCGGAATGGCTCAGCGTCCAACAACATTCAGCAGGGGCAGGTCACCTCGTCTCAGACCCGGAACGAACGGGTTCTGACCAACCGGTGGTGAACCGCTCGGAGCAGGTGACGGCCGACGCGAAATAGATTCTTCACGGGTCCGTGCACCGAGAGAAAGCGTTGCGCTTGCGCGGCGGATTTGAACCGGCGCATCCGCCGCCCGCGTTGTCTCGTTGGCTGGTGCGAAAGCTCCGCTCGGTTGTTCTCGTACTGCCTGGAGCTGTGGATCACGGACGGCATCACGGTGCGGTGCGCCGCCGAGGAGATCTTCGAAATCTCGGAAACTCAGGCCGAAGCGGTGGTAGAGCCAGACGACGTGGCTGATGATGTCAGGGGGAAATCGGTATCCGCGGTAGCTGGGCGCGTGGCTGTTCATCTGCCTACTCTGCCACCGGCGGCCTCAACTTGACAGTGCTTCCCGAAGACACTACTCGGGCACGGCAGTGTCCGACGGCTCCTCGTTGCTCTCTTCCGCCCCGGCCCACGGCAGGAACGCGGCATACTCGATGCCCGCATCTGGCGGATCCCCGCGTGGACCTTTCAGATAGTGTTCCATCCAGCGAAGTGTCCGAAGCGTGTAGTCCAATCGCCCTGCGGACCGGGCGTTGCCGTGCCCCTCGCCGGGATAAAGCACCAGACGGACTGGGGCTTGCTGGACGAGCTTGAGCTGTCGATAGAGCTCTAGTGACTGGCTGGGGTGCACGCGGGGATCCTCTTCACCGTGGAGGATGAGCGTTGGCGTGCGGTTGCGCGTTACATAGTAGATTGGGCTCGCCTTCGCGAAGTATTCCCAGTCGTCGAAGAGCTGCTTTCGGTGATGGACGTCGTACATTTCTTGTGGAATGTCGGTCGTTCCCATCTTCGAAATGGCATTGCTAATCCCGACGAACGGAATCGAGGCGGCAAATCGATCCGAATAGTAGGTGGCGCCCCAGGCCGACGCGTAGCCCCCATACGATCCGCCGGTGATACCGACCTTGTCCTGGTCGACGAGGCCGATCCCGATCAGATGGTCGACAGCGTCCACGAGGTCGTCAAACTCGGGACCGGTGGCATCAGCCTGGCTGGTCTTCGAGAACGCGACGCCGCGACCGGTGCTCCCCCGGTAGTTGGGATAGAACACGGCCATGCCACGAGCGGCGGCGACCTGTCCGGGTGCCGAGTAGCCGGTGAGCCAGCCGTTGCGATCGTGCGCTTCGGGCCCACCATGTACGGAGAGAATCAACGGGTAGCGCTGCCCCGGCTCTTGATCCAGCGGGTAGATCAGGATGCCTTCCAGCTCGAGGCCATCACGCGCCTCATACTGAGCCACTTCCTGAGTCGCGAAACGTAAATCGGCGAGCCACTCGTTGCTATCCGTTCGGCGCGTCACGTCGCCCGAGTCAAGTACGTAGAGCTCGTTGGGATGACGCGGTGTCTGAGCCACTAGGGCGATCCCTCCTCCGCTGCCAACTTCGAGCCCAACCGCCACGAGCTGGCCCTTGGGGACCAGCGTCTCGTCCACCGAGCCATCGAGTGAGATTAGCCGGACCTCAGTCTCGGACCCTACGTCCACGACGTACGCCAGCCTCTCGGCATCCTGCCACTCGAACGTGGAGACGTGACCTTCGAGAGCTGGAAGCAAATCCCGCGGCATTCCCCCGGTCGCCTCTACGACCATCAGGCGCCCCGCCGCAGGATCGTTCTGGTCGACAGAGCCGATGAGCGCGACGTGGCGGCCGTCCGGGCTCCACTCCGCCTCGCCGAGCTTGCCTTCCGTCTCGATGCGAGCCGTGACGGCGCCGTCGCGATCCACGACCAGCAGGCGCTGAGCGACATAGCTGTCGTCGACCAGCGGTGTTGGCGTGACGCCGATCAACAGGTGCCGTCCGTCCGGCGCGAAGCGCACCGAGCGGAGCGAGCCCTCCAGTTCTAGAAGCTGTACGTCGTGCCCGTCAGGGCCTTCTCCTGATTCCAGGTCGACGATCCGGAGCCGCGCGTACCGTAGATCCTCCTCGAAGATCCGTTGATTGAAACCCTGGCCGCGGAGCTTGTCGGCCTCCGGATCTGTCTCGTCCAGAGCGAGGAAGGCCAACCACCGTTCATCCGGGCTCAGGTCGAAGGACCTGACAGCGGTCTCGTGCTCGAACAGCTTCTTCGCCTCACCGCCGCGCGTGGAGATGCGGTACACCGCCCGATGCTCGTCACCCTCTCGCCTGTCCAGAAAGGCTAGCTCGTCCGTGGCGAGCCACCGCGGGCGACCGACGTTCACCTCGCCGGTGACGAACGGGACTTCGCGGCCATCAGCGTCGAGCACGTACAGCTCGACCCACGCCGGACCGCTGTCGTCGTCGAGGGGACGTCTGGGTTGAGACCGTAGGAACGCGATCTGCCGGCCGTCGGGTGAAATGTCCGCCGAGAGCACCGAACGGTACATGACGGCATGCCACGGCTGAAACGTGTCGTCCGGGGTCTGGGACTGAGCGCCGAGTGGCACAGTTCCCAAGGCCACCAGGACCATCCAGCGGCCGGCGTATATAAGATGTCGTCGCAATGGTCGGGGGCGGGACCCGGTTCTCATGCGCGTACCCTCCTAAGAGGTCCTAGTCTATCGCGGATGCTCGCTGCGTCAGTCGATGCGCTGTGGGGGGTTCCATCCGGCGCAATGTGAGCCCCATCGACGCACATGACGATCGGTTATCAGGTGAGCGTGCGGAGGGAATTGAAATCGATGGATTCTGGCCGAAATCTGGCTTTTCAGACCGCCAAGAAGGCGGCGACGATATAACCGTCTTGGTATAACCGACCCGACATCGGGCCTTCTAATCCAGTGATCATCGACCGGAGTGGTTGATCGTCGCTCGGACACCGGGCCTTCTAAGCAGAGGGTCACAGGTTCGAATCCTGCCGGGCGCGCCATTTCCTAAAAATTCGCACATTCTGCGAGTTCTTAAAATGCAGGGGAAAATCGGTATCCGCGATATCTTGGCGGCTGGCTCGTCATCCACCTACTCTGCCATCCGCCGCTTCAACTTGACAGTGCCCCTCCAGGTCTTCATGTAACAACGCCTCGTACTCCCGCCAATTCCCGACGCGGTATTTGGTTTTGTACTTCGGGTAATCTCGCGAGTTCATGCCGAGATCGTGCTCGTTCGGCCGTCATAACGGCAAGGCATCTCGACAGCGCCAGCCGGGAGGGGCAATATTTGCGCACCAACGCCGTAGGGCACTATCAAGTTAATGAAAACTCGGCGGACTGACCCCAAGATGACGGGATCGAGTCCTGTTGTAGACCCGGCATGTTGGGGTGAGGTCGGCCCGATTCTCCTTAACTTGACATTGCCCACCTGCAGCCTCAAGTTGACAGTGCCCCTGACCATGCTACCGTCACTCCCTGTCACGCTCACGTGACACGAGAACGTCATCATCAGCGTGACTAGGACTCGCTCCACCGGTAAGGCCAACAACATCTTGATGCGGAGGATGGCCGAGGACGAACAGTCGTTTTCATCGACGGTGTTCATCGTCGATGGTGAAATCACTCTCATACGAGTGTTCGAGCGGCGCGACAAGCCCTGTGAGCCTCCGGCCCAATACCGCCAGGGACGCTAGGCGAACGCCGCGTTCCGCAACTGAACAGAGGGTAAGGAAGACCCGTGACTGTCAAGCCATCGTTGTTCGTGCTTCTGGTGTCTGCGCTCCTGGCCCTCCCCACGGCCGCCACCCACACAGTCTTGGCGCAGCGGTCTGACAGCGGCGACCGAACGGTTGAGAACCTCATTGCAACGACTCTGAGTGAGATCGGGCTGCCTGGCCGCGTCCGCGTTGTGCGCGTCACGATGGCGCCGGGGGCGGTTCGCGGCGACCACAAGCACGACGGCCGCTCCGCCTTGCAGGTGATCCTCCAGGGAACGGTTACTGAGTACCGTGGCGATCAATCGTTCGTCCGCACTGAAGGCGATGTGTTCACGATACCCGAGGGCGTCACACATGCCACCGAGAACACGGGAACGACGGCAGCGGTGTACATCGAGGTCAACATCTTTCCGGAGTAGCGACCACGGATACAGGCCGGGCACGCCGCCGCTGCGGGCGCCCGTTTACGGAGTCGTTTCACCTTGGCGCCACATGGGGATTTGTGACCCATCCAGCCCAATCCTGGGACGGACTACCGCGCGGGATCTACGAGCGCTTGATACACCAGTGACCGATACCTGTAGTGCAGATCCGAGGTTCCGCCGTAGTTCGACAGTTGCACGAAGAAGAGCGCGAGCAGCTGTTCAGCTGGGTCCCCCCAGTAGCGGCTGAAGTAGGCGCTGCGGTATCCGAAGTCGCCCGGCGACCCGAGATGGTTGGCGGTTCCCAGATCGAGCGTGATTTCGGCGCCGTAGCCGAAGCCCAACTGACCGAACCCCGGGTGCCGGTACATGTCACCGACGTGATTGGAGAGCATGAGTTCGACGGTCTTCGGGCCGAGCAAGCGGACGCCATCGAGCTCACCCCCGTTCACGAGCATCTGCACCAGGCGTGCGTAATCGGTGGCCGTCGACAACAGCCCACCGCCCCCGGAGAAGGCGACCCGAGGGCCGTCGACGTAGTCACCCTGTCCCCCGCCCCACTGGCCGTCGGCGCGCCGGATCGTGCCGTCCGGCTGGGCGGCGTAGACCGTGGCCAGCCGATCGGTCTTGTCAGGAGGTAGGTAGAACGACGTATCGACCATCCCGAGCGGCTCGAAGATACGTTGCCGGAAAAACTGGTCGAGGCTCATGCCGGATGCGCTCTCGACCACCACGCCGAGGACGTCGGTCTGGAATCCGTTCTCGTACCGTTCCCCCGGCTGTGAGGTGAACGGCAGCTTCGCGATCTGGTCGATGATCGATCGCATCGGCTCGGCTTTGTCGGCGAAGTAGAAGAAGTGCAGGTCGAGCGGCGCGTAGGTGTCCCTCAGGTACGGTGTCGGGTACCCCATCCCACCAGTCTTCGTGAGCAGGTCGTGAATCGTGATCTGGCGAGCGGCCGGGACGACGGTGAACGGCCCGGTTCCGGCTGGAGCGTCTTCTGGGGGCGGCACCGCGACCGTCGTGTGCGCAAAAGACGGAATGTACTTTGACACGGGATCGCCGACGAGGAGCTTGCCTTCCTCCATCAGCATCATGGCCGCCACCGACGTGGCGGTCTTCGTGAGTGAGGCGACCCGAAAGATCGTGTCGGTGCGCATCGGGACGTTCCGCTCGCGGTCCTGTTGCCCGTGCGCCTTGAAGTGCACGATGTGGCCATGTCTGGCGATGAGCGTCACCACACCTGCGATTCGGCCCGCGTCGACCGCGTCCTGCATCGTTGCATCGATGCGCGCGAGTCGCTCACGCGAGAAACCCACCTCCTCTGGCGCGGCAGGGAGCTGTGGCTGGCAGGCAACGGTCACGATAGTTGCCAAGCATGTCGCGACAACCAGACTGATTCGATTACACGAGCGAAATCTCACGGCAACATCCGGGCGCGGTATTTGGTTTTGTACTTCAGGTAATCTCGCGAGTTCATGGCGAGCTCGTTCTCGTTCGGCCGTCATAACGGCAAGACATCTCGACAGCGCCGGCCTGGAGGGGCAGTATTTGCACACCAACGCCGAACCCAGGCGTAACGCTCTCTCAGATCGCCGACCCTGCCAGCAAACGCCTGTTTTTTGATAATTGGCGACGTCTGACTTTCACGACGCAGAGGGCTCGTGCACGTAGAACGGCCACTTGTGGAAGAACCATTCGTTCCAGAGCAACGGGATGATCCACCAGAAATTCCACACCAGTGATTCGCCTTCAGGAAACGCGTGCTCGAGGTTGGCCGCATGCTCGTTGCCGATCCCCCAGTGGACGAATCCCAGATAGTAGAAGACGTAGTAGTTGAGCGCCGCGAACAGGAACACGCCTGCCGTCCTGAACCCGAAGGCTGCCCATGAATCCTTGTCGGCGACCGGTACGATGTCGTCGAAGTAATGGTGCCACGCGAGAAACGGGATCAAGGTAAAACCCGCGATCTCAGCAGAGTGGTACCAGAGGAACCGTGTCAGATCGTTTGCCTCCGTGAGCTCGTGAAGCGTGGCTTCTGGCAGCCAGCGAGGAGCCGTGCTGACAGAGAGCACAGCAAGCCCATAGCCGAGTACCACGATGCAGCTGAACGAGAGGAGCCCCCGGAACGGCTGAGGAAGTGACATCGCTGACCAGGGCTTGCCCCTCCAGACATTGGCCGTCATGAACAACAGGATGATCATCCACTCCCAGTACCCGAAAACCCAGTGCAGATGGCTGGTTCCTGCGAGCTCGCCCCACCATGGCGTATTCAGGGCGATAGCCAAGCCGTAGACCGCACCCCAGAAAGGCACGACCAACGCCGTAAAGAAAAACAGCGTAAGGAACGTACACCAGCCCAGCTCGGCGAGACCAGCCTGTGGCTGCGTCAGGTTGCTCGGACGGATCGGCCATTTGGCGAAGAGAATGGTGACGAATGGATAGCTGAAGAAGCCGATGAGCACGAACGCGACAATGGCCCGCTGTCCGAGTTCTTGGGCTTCCATCACGTCGAGCGACACCGCCTGACCGTCGGCCAGCATCGCCTGCCCGCCGGCGGCGAGAGCGTTCAGATTGTCTTGACTCAGGAAATTGAATCCGAGACCCAACAGGTTGTAGAACACGACGTGAATCGTGAACCACACGATGACGAGGTTCGCGATCGTCAAGGCCACACCACGCGCGGGCTGAGTCATGCCGGCGAACGGCCAGTCGCCGAACAGCATGTGCTGCCAGAGACCGACGAGGATCATCATCGCGAGGTACATCACGAACGGATAGGGAAAAGCGCCCACCGGCCCTCGGGGATCGCTAAAGATGAACCAGATCCCCAGTGCGATGACCAGAAAGGTGATGAACGCGATAATGCCGGTGATCGGTTGACCCCAGCGTGGACGAAGAGCGTCGGCCACCTACTCCTCCTTGCGTGTTCGCGATGGGCTGGCTGAACCGGCCAAGTATACGGGAACGGTAGGGTGGGCACTGTCAAGTTGACGAAAAGCGGGCGTGATGATCCCTGCTGGACCGGGTGCTTGCCTCCTGCGCGTCGACAGCCCTTGTCCACGGTAGGCGTGTTCCTGTTCGCGGCGCTCAGCTACTATGTCTTCTACTATCTGGGATTCGTCCACTGGGGGATCGGCAACGAGCATGCGGCCAACCTCGAACACGCGTTTCCTGAAGGCGAATCACTGGCGTGGAATTCCTGGTGGATCATTTCGTTGCTCTGGAACGAATGGTTTTTCCACAAGTGGCCGTTCTACGTGCACGAGCCCTCTGCGTCGTGAAAGTCAGACGTCGCCGACGGTGATGATGTCGTTCGCGGGCGGTCGTCACCGCTGAAAGCCCACGCGTGGCGTGTAGTCTCCAGGCCACAGTGGGCAGCGACGGGGGAGCACGGCAGTCACACGGAGCAAAGCGGCCAAAAAGAGTTAAAGCTCTGGACCGTGCTTCGAGCAAGCCGACGTGAGAGCCGCAGGGGAGGCGAAGTCGTGAAGGCAATGCTTATGTGCTCGGTGGCAGTGAGGGTGAGAATGATGGGTGCCCTCGGACTTGCTGCGGCTATGACATACGTCGTGAGCGGGCAGCAGATCCAGAGTGCGACGTTTACCGCGGAGCAGGCGACCGCCGGCAAGCTCGCCTACGACCAACACTGTGCGACGTGCCACGGGAGCAATTTGGATGACGGGCAATTCGCGCCGCCGCTGAAGGGTGAGCAGTTTCAGACGAGCTGGAGCGGCGGGACGATCGACCTCCTCCTGCGAAAGCTGACCACCATGCCGCCCGGGGAGCCGAGCAGGCTTGGGGTGGATGAACACGTCGAGCTCCTCGCCTACATCCTCCGGTCGAACAAGGTGACGGCCGGAACACAGCCACTGCCGTCCGATCTCGCTGTGCTTGCCGGAATGATATTCGCCGGCGCGTCGGGATCTGGGGAGGGGCTGGCTCCAGGCCTCGATCTGCCTGCGCCACCGCCAAGAAGGAATCCCCTCGATCGAATCACGCCGGTGACCTCGGCGATGCTCGCGATCCCGCCCGCCGGCGACTGGCTCACGTGGCGTCGTTCCGCCGATGCTCAAGGCTTCAGCCCGCTCACGCACATCACGAAGAACAACGTCGCTCAGCTCCGCGTGGCCTGGTCGTGGTCATTGCCCCCTGGCCCAAACGAAGTGACTCCACTAGCGCACGACGGTGTCATATTTGTCCACGGCTTCGGCGACAAGGTGCAGGCGCTCGACGCGGCCACCGGTGATTTGCTGTGGCAGTACTCGCGGTGGCTGCCGCGGGCATCGCGGCCCAGCCTAAAGCGTGCACTCGCCATCGGTGGCTACCAGCTCTTCGTCCCCACGTCGGACGCGCACATCGTTGCCCTCGATGTGAAAACGGGTCAAGTGCTCTGGGACACGCCAATTAGTGACAATCCAGCCCACGGCCTCACGGGTGGGCCACTCGTCGCCAAGGACAAGGTGATCATCGGCACGACAGGGGGCGCGCCGGGGGGGAACATCATCGTCGCGCTCGATGCCGAGACCGGAGAAAGAGCGTGGCGTTTTCACACCATCCCGCGACCGGGCCAGCCCGGCGGTGAGAGCTGGAATGGCCTCCCGGTCGAGGAGCGAACCGGCGGATCCGTCTGGACGGTAGGCAGCTACGACCACGGCCTCAACCTGGCATTCTTCGGGCCGTCTCCGACCTACGACACGGCACCGCTCCGGGACCTGGTCCACGGGGACAACAGCAACGACGCCCTCTACACGAATGCCACAGTGGCGCTCGATGCAGATACCGGAGAATTGGTGTGGCACTACTCACACTTGCCCAATGATCAGTGGGACCTTGACTGGGCGTTCGAACGGCATTTAGTTCGCTTGTCATTGAACGGAGCCACGAAGACCTATGTCGTCACCGGTGGCAAACCCGCAGTCTTCGACGCGCTCGATGCCGAGACCGGGCAGTACGCTTACTCGATGGACCTTGGGCTCCAGAACTTCATTCGTTCAATCGATCCGAAGACGGGCGCGAAAGAGATTGACGCCACGAAAGTGCCGGGCGACGGCACGACGAAGTTCGTGTGCCCCGCGACCATCGGTGGCAAGAATTGGTTGCCGTCCTCCTACAATCCGGAGACTCACCTCCTTTTTGTGCCACTTTTTGAGTCATGCGTCGACTACGTCCCCGTTGCGCCCGGGGAACGCGGCCTGCTTTCAACCGGTGTCCGCTTGTCTCTGAGGCCCAGGCCGGGCAGCGACGGAAACTTTGGACGCCTTGAAGCGATCAATCTCGAGACGAGGGAGGTAGCCTGGATAGCTCGCCAGCGGGCGCCGTGGACGTCTGGCGTTCTGGCCACGGCCGGTGGGGTCGTCTTCGCGGGGTCCCTTGACCGAAGATTCGTCGCCCACGATGACGTGACCGGCGAGGAACTTTGGAGCGTTCGGCTGAACGACATTCCGAGCAATGCGCCCATTGCCTATCTGGCGGATGGACAGCAATACATCGCGGTGGTCGTTGGCGGCGGCGGGCATCACAACGCGAATGTCGCGCCGCTCACACCGGAAATCAGGAACCCGCCAGATCGCGGCGCGGCCGTCTGGGTTTTTGCGCTGCCAACGGACCGTGAATAGCTCAGCCTGGTGCCCCGGAATGGCACTCTCAAGTTGAGGCCGCGGGTGGCAGAGTAGGTCGATGACCACCCAACCTCCCTGCTCTCGCGGATACCGATTTCCCGCTTCGATCATCAGCCACGCCGTCTGGCTCTACCACCGGTTCGGCCTGAGTTTCCGAGATGCGGGTCGAACGCGAGGCCACAGGCGCGACCCCTAACTGACCAAACGTACGCGGATCTCGGGCGTGACCGACGTGAGCTGACGTAGGAACGCCACCCAGAACAAGGTCATCCCGAGCATCTCGAGAAACTCCTCGACCGATCGCGCAAAGTGATCGATGGTATCGACGCCCACGACGCCGAAGCGGTCGTGCGCCCACTGCGCTACCGCCGGTCGGCTCCCTAGCGCTTCGTAGGGCTTCCAAGGGTTTTCGGGCGCGAGCCCCTCAAGAAAATCCAGACCGAGCGCCAGCGCCAGACAGGTGAGCGCCCAGAACACCAGCCCAAAGCTGATCCAGTCTGACAGTTCGCGCCAGAGGAAGACCGCCATTCCCAACCCGAAGGCCACGAAGACCGGACCGAGCAAAAGCTGCCAGGCATAGCTCGGAAAGAAGGTGAGCGCCGATGGGTCGCGCTGCTCGCTGAGCGCGCGGAAGACTGTCCCGAGCCGCTCGTGTACCTGCGCGCCGTCGTCAATCGCCAGGTAGGTGAAGAAACCGGCGCACGGCGGTCCAGCCCGCCGTGCGCCATCTCGGTGCCCCCTGTGCACGCACGAGAAATGCAATCGCCCATGCCGTCAGTCCCACCAGAAGCGTCTGGGTCGCCCCGAACCATGAGGCAAGACCATCCTCGCGTGCAATGTTCGTCATCCGCCGCAGCGCGCCGATGTCGATCAACCTCCCGAAGTTGACGTGGTAGTCGAGGAAAACGAAGAGCAGCTCGAGACTGAGGCAACCGATCAGCACGAGCCTGGCCACACGCTCGACGTTGAAGGCTATCGCGACGCTGGCAGGTGGAGGGGAGTCGGCGTCCGAGCGGGGATGTGCCGACCCGCGGCTCATCTCGTCAAGGTCGACAGGCACAATGGGTCGACGCTTCGGTGAACACCGCGAACACTAGTGCTTGGAGTCATCATCCGCGGAGTCATCATCCGCGGAGTCGTCGCCTGCGGAGTCGTCATTCGCTACGCCGTTGATCGCGCCCGAGTTGGGGTCCGTGCCTCCAGCCAGCGTGCCCTGCGGACCGCCGATTCCAGTCGACGCGAGGGGGTTGCCCGGAGCGGAAGATTCGTCACCTCCGCAGCTCGCGACGAGCCCGAGGCACAGGAGTAGGAAAAGTAGTGTGGTGTGTTTCACAGATGATATGGCTGTCCTTTGACGTCGCGGTACACGAAAACTCGTTCCTAGGAAGAGTCTAGTAAATTCGAGTCCCGGTCAATCGACACTCCTTAAATAAATGGCGGAGCGGGTGACCGCCATTTAATTGTCGTAAGTTACTGTAAATACAATAGTAGTTTGTTTACATGTACTAGTATTCCCACTTCTGTTCCCACATTAATACCGCGCATGGAGCCATCTGGCGTCTGCGTTCAAACACCCGTCGTCTTACTCGTTTGGTTGATCGCGTCTGACGGAGAATGCCAGAATAACGGGACGAGGATCGGACGATTTCCAGTCGAGGAGACGACGGATGAACAGGCTGCTGACGGTAGCGTGTGTGGGACTGGTGTTTGCGTGCGCGTCGATGGGCGGCCTGGCTGAGGAGACCGGCGTAGTGGCGAGTCGGACGGCGCTCGCGGTTGGACAGGAGGCGTCCAGCTCGGTGCTGGACGGCGTGTTCACCTCGGCGCAGGCGCTTCGCGGCGGGGGCCTCTACAACGAGAACTGCGCCTCCTGCCATGGCCAAGACTTCATGGGGGACGAAATGGCCCCGAGCATCGCCGGGAACGACTTCATCGTCTTCTGGACCGAGGTGCCGGTCGGTTCACTGTTCGAGAGAATTAAGGTGTCTATGCCGGCGGACGGCCCGGGGCGGTTGTCGGACGAGGAGTACACCGACGTCCTGGCATACCTGCTCGATGCCAGCAGCTATCCCTCCGGCGAGTCAGAGCTGCCGGCCGACAAAGCGGCCCTCGACCAGATCATGATCGTGGCCCCCGCCGAATAAATCCCGACCACGCCGCTGGAGGCATGAACGCGGGTCCCTCCGGCTAGGCGGTTCTGAGGGCTCGCGCCCCGCCCCGACGCCAGAGGTCATGATGGCATTCAAGTAGGATGAGGAAATATTCGAAAACCGTGTGGATGCCGGGAGGATCGATGGGTCACTTGGCCGCGGCCATTGAATTGACCTGGATCGTCTGGGTCGTGGAGTCCCACGTGCCGACGACTGCTACTTTCATTCCGGCAAACTCTCTTGATTTGTCCTGGTCGCTCAACAGATAGGTTGCTTCGCCGTCAAACAAAACGAACTCGACGGTGTGGTCATCGACGCAAGCGATGGCGCAGGCAGCGTCGGTCGACCCCATCCGCATTCCGGAATGATCGGCGCTGGGGCACTCGTCATCGGTGATCGTGCCTGAGAACGTCTGTCTGCTCTGGGTTGCAAACATCGTGGCGGAGGCAGGAAGAGCGGAGGCAAGAAGACCTATCAGTAGATATTTCATCAAGCTCACGCAAAGCGAAGTCATTCCAAACCTGCGGGAAATCAGGGGAAGGTGTCACACACCTCCCCCTGATTCGTGGTCAAAAACCCCGAGGCCGAGAAACTCTCTGCCGGTTATCGGCCATTTATCATGATGTGGGCGTCCGGCGTGCCCT
>Ga0302123_10000444_pt1 | contig 32980 bp, 20 predicted proteins | sample CB21_321_MG_FD_203109 | JGI IMG/M metagenome (GOLD analysis project Ga0302123, IMG submission 203109) | Marine microbial communities from Western Arctic Ocean, Canada - CB21_32.1 | ecosystem: Environmental > Aquatic > Marine > Oceanic | place: Canada: Western Arctic Ocean | collected 2017-09-28 | reverse complement strand
TGGTCAGCAGATAATCCATTTGGCTCCAGCGATGGTGGCTCAACCGATGATGGGTTCAGTTCAACCTCAACAGACGATGATGAGCCAACCGGTGATGCAACAACCGATGATGGGTTCAGTTCAACCTCAACAGACGATGATGAGCCAACCGGTGATGCAGCAGAGCGCAATGCAGCCACCGCAGCAAATGGCTCAATCTAATTATGTACAATCTTACGAACAATTGCCGGCTGGAGGAAGTTATGATTACAGCATGGGGACGCGCTATTTTGCTCCTGATGGCCGGATTTGGACCCAACAACCCGATGGCAGTTTCAGGTGCTGATTCGGGGCCAGATTTCTAGAGTGGCGAGGTGATCTTTGCGAATAGCAAGGTCGGCTCCACATTGCCGCATACGTTCGTTAGCCATACTCGCACTGCTGATGGCGATGATTTTCTCAGGTCTTTTTGCACCTTTTGCAATCGCTTGAATAAGCCCTTGTAGCACTTGCAATCCAGTGAATGGCGGCATAAAGTGGTCGAGCATGAGTACTTCTGGCTCAAACTCAGAAATTCTGGTTAGATAATCAGAAGAGTCCCTAAATTGACATAGATCCAGTTTTGTTATATCCACTCCACCCGAGATTAGTAGAGCTTCGATATCGAATGAATCCTCAAAGACGAGAACCTTCATCAAATCACTCTCACAACTCCTGATAATCCCACCATGGTAATGGGTCAAACCAAGTTTCATGACCGATAGGTCTGTCGATAAGCGGTAGTCCAAGAGTTGAAGAATCATCTAGCATAACAGTCAGTCCTATAGCAGCACAAGAACTTGGAAGGTAATCCTCGCCACTCTCACTCAATTCAATACGAATATCGTGCCCCGCAGGGATAACCACGTCCATCGGATTGAATTCCATCAACATGGTATAAACCTGTAAGGGGATGACCGGCTTAGCATCATAACCACCGTCTCTATATCGCAAATCCATGGTCGCATGACCAAGGCGTAAGTCATCGGTATCGTCATACATTGTTGCAAATATCTGACCACCATTACAGGTACTCGCACGTACCGATAGATGTAGGGTTGGCAATCCAGAGATATGCAATTCCTCTGAGGCTGCAGGAATAGTGAACTCGACCGATGATAGTGAACTGACCAATCCCCCTTGTCCTTCTGATTGGTCCAATGTTATCATTTTCCAACTCATGTCTGAAGGCGGCCAGGTCTCTTCAAGGTGCCATTGCCCTTGATTGGTTTGAACCGTTACATATGGCTCTGGCTCATCACCGATGCCCTTGAGATAATAGTGGAACCAACCGTAGAGTTCTACCGCCCAATCCATACGTGACATCTCTGGATAGGCCTCTGCACCATAGCCACTTCCTAAAGTTCCGTGTTGTGTGGGTTGGTCGGGATAATTATGAGCCCATTGGCCAGCGATTGCCCTTGCATTAATCCCCACATCTCGTAGTGCTTGATAGGTAGGGAATGCATGGTATGGGTCAACGTTCCAATCCTGTAATCCCCAGACGAGATAGACACTACCGCGATAATTCTCAAGAACATCTGGCAGATGCCTCCTTTCATCCCAGTAATCACTCCAATCAGCGCCACCAAATTCAGCCCATCCCCATGTGCTAAAGGGATTTAATGGCCCGATAATATCGTCCGAACAAAGACGCATATCATCGGTTCCCAAATCACTGGTAGCCGCTTGATATGCTGCATCATAACCCATGGCTCTAGCTTCGGAGGAACCATTACGATAGAACATCTCTTGCACTCCAATAGAACCAGAGATAGGAACTATGGTTTTCAGGTATTCACTTGGTTGTTGAGCCGCTTCCCAATTGGTGGTGCCAGCATATGATTTACCCATTAGTCCAACATTACCGTTCGACCACTCTTGCACTCCTAACCAGTCGACTACGGCTTGAATGCCGGTTTGTTCACCAAGTCCTTTTACATCTTGACAATGAGTTGATTCCCCAGTACCAAAGGTTGATGATTGGGCTAGAGCATAGCCATGTGAAATGAAATTCTCATAAAGCCACAAACCAACTCCACCATCTGGAATAGTATTTGGATTAGAGTCTCCTCCTATGCCTGGAGCACCTTCACCACCAAAGTCATAATACGGATGGATGGTCATTATCACTGGTACTTTTACTCCTTCAGGTACATCTGGTAACCAGAGTGCTACGTGCATTACCGCTGCTTCAGGATATCCAGCATCCTGCTCGGATAATGGTAGGTCAACCTCGACAAAGTGAGTGGAATAATCAAGCACTCCATACGGGCCTGCTTCAGGGAGTGTCGAACGGCTACCATTGAGATCTAGATTCAAAGTATGCCTTTGATCGATTGGAACTTCCCACCAATCGAGTTCTTGTTCAAACTTCTTGGCAAATTCACCGAAATTGATACCGAGAATAAGAAAAATAACCGCTATAACCAAACTTGCACCCAATAAAGCCTGTAAAGTGAATTGACTATTATCACGGAAAGTATCAGCGCTACTTTCCTCTTGCATCATCTGTGCCAAGCATGGCTGCTTGATGAGGCTTGTCTCATTCGGTCTCAGTGCTTGGTAAGGATTTGAACAAGGCGAGGCCATGAGCGAAAATCATCAAAGCCAAAGGTGCGTGAATCATTGGCATCAAGTCACTAACGGTAAACATCTCTCCCAATCCGTATTGAATCAACCACATAGTAGCAAGGCCAAAAGCCATCCCTTTGAGTTTTTTATCCTCGGTTTTGCTGGCGATAATCAGGCCGACTACGGCTACTGATAGCAGTAAGCCAATTTGCGCAGCATAGGTGTGCGATGCCCCTAGCGACATCGTAGTGGTTACTTGCCCCAGTCCAGTTGCCGCTTGACCAACGGTCAGAATAACTACTCCCATAACAGACCATTTTGCATATTTTAACAAATTTGTATTGACCACAACATCTTCGCTCATGCAAATCGCTGCTATGGTTGGCTTTTCAGCATGACTCTAAGGATGGGTTGAAATCAGACGATTTACAGGGTGTTTCATGCGCAGGGCGATGTTGGTGCTGTGTATTCTTGTATTGCTGCCCTTGCCTGTGGCTCAAGGCGGTGATGATGGCGATTGGCGCTCAAGAGAGGTCGATCCCAACACTTGGGAAGATGGACCGATACTCGAGGATAATAATCCTATGAATAATAACACATCAGGAAACCCTCTCATGCAAATCAATGTCAGTTATGTTCCCGGACACGGGCAATCGCGGGTTGAAGGTGAGATAATCATCGAATTATTTGAGCAGTGGGCACCGATTTCAGTCGAGAATATGATTGAGCACATTGAAATCGATCTTTATGATGACACTTTTTTCCATCGGGTAATAGACGATTTCGTCACTCAAGCCGGTGATCCGACTTGTAGGACAGTCGGAGCGTATCCCGTGACAACGCCTACCTGTGGTAGTGGAGGAACCGGAGAGACAATTCCGCTTGAGATTCATGAAAAACTCTCTCATGTCGATGGCGCTATCGGTATGGCCCGAGGTAATGATGAGGATAGTGCCGATTCACAGTGGTTCATCGACGAAACCGAAGCGCACAGTCTCGATGGTAACTATGCCGTATTCGGTATCGTCCGCGATGGCATGACCCATGTACGAGCGATCGCCTTGACGCCGACCTCGGACGACCCTACTGGTAGTTCGATTGATAACCCAGCATCTTCAGCAGGTAGACCCGTTTATGAAACTCGAATCATCGAGGTTTCGATGTTAGGAATTATCGCTTACCCCGAAGAGCCACCTATCGAAGAAGAAGAACCACCAATGGTTGAAGAATCGGTGTTACAATCATTGGTCAATGTTATGCAATCAGAAGCAGGCATGGGGGCTGGAATATTGATATTGTTGCTGATTATCCTATTGATGTTCCTGGCCAAAGTAGAACCGCCTCTAATCTTAGAACAGGAGATATTAGCCGCTAAATTGATCAAATGAAGAATCATTATCGATTGAAGTAATCGCCGAAAGTTCGCGCCATTACAGATGGACACAACTTCTTCAGGAAGTTTTGTCTTATGGCTACTTTACGAGAGGCCCCATTTTCAAATCGAGAACCACATGCGAGATTCCTGGCGAATACGATTTGACAATTTCTAGGTGCATTATCTCGGTTTTTCTATGGGAGTAGTTAGCAAAGTACTCTTTGGTTTGCTCAGGCCAAGTTTTCAATTCATGGTTATGAATATTCATGTGAACGTGAATTACCCCTCCTTTTGGTTTTAGACAATCACTGGCTAGTGACCACGTCTTTTCACTTGAAGGCAATAAGCCAAGAATCACCCTGTCAGCGATACCCTTGAGTTTTGGCATGGTGGTTTGATTATCGCCTTGGTGAATCGTGCATTTTCCCTCTACTGCATTTGCAGTCAATCCTTTTACTAGGCCTTCGATGCTTGCTGTAGTCATCTCACAGGCGTGGACTTGGGCTGCACCAGCCTTGGCCAAGAATGGCAAGGTGTAGTAACCGATACCAGCATAGGCATCGACGATAATCTCGTCTTTTGCCTCAATCTCACCCATCCGTATTCTCTCGGTGATATTCCCTGAGGAGAACATCACCTGAAAAGGGTCGAAAACATAGCTAATCCCGTTTTCGTAATGCTCGACATCACCTTTGTCACCGTGGAGGAGAATGGCTTTTGATCTGCGTGAAGAATCCTCTGCGACCGCTGCTTGTAAACCGATTCTATTCACCTTTAATGCGATTGTGACCGCTTGCCAATCGATGTCTTTTCGGCCAGCGAATGAACCCTCTGGGAAAAGAATGAGATCACCGATTTTCTGCCATTTCTGCGGTAGGTCCCCAATAGGTATTGCCATTCGTAAATCCTGTCGTGGGTCCGGTTTCCTTGGGCTAGTAGCAAACTCCTCATTTCTCTCTCCTGTATAAGTGGGGATTGCTATGCCGGATTCGAAGGGTTTTGGTGCTAAATTGGGGTTTAAATCACCGTTTTTTTTGAGATTAGCATAGATTGCAGAGGCCTGCTCCCGCAAGGCCCATACGAAAGGAGAACTCGGCATATTGGGGCCAAATCCAATAAGCGACATAAATGTCCCAGTCATGTAGGGGGCGTGGGCGTGAAGTCAAGAACAGTAATTATCTTCTCGTGCATCCTCTTGCTGCAGATTATACTCCCCTTTGTTGACGAGGTAGAGGCAGCTCCATCTGGTGAAGGATTTTTGATTTGTGATAATACACCAAATAATGGTGATAGATGTGATGATTATAATTCAGGTGCAGGCGATTTGACCCCTAATCAACCGGATTGGGTTAAGGCGGAATTCATCTTTGAGATGATAGATACCTCGACCATTGATATGAAAATGAATTGGGCGATTTATGAATTCGACCGAGCGACTCTCGGTATGGATGACAATGAATCTTTGACTGAAAATCTGACTTTGCTAGGGATGGCAAATACCTCAGGTGCTCCTGCTGATATGATTCGAAATATGTTCGACGAAAACCTTGGCGGCGATACGGTGAGAAATCAATTAATAGGATCTGTGAACAACACAGTTGCCCAATTATTGACCAGTTTTGGCAGTGTAGATTCAGTGGCAACCAATTATATCAATTCCTTTAATGACGGGGTTACCACCACAGAATGTTCAACCGATAAAACCACAGATTCATCATATGAAGGTAATCCTGGAAGTACGATATTCGACCCACCTATTTGCTTTTCCACCGATGCGACCGTAGATTTGGGTTCTTCGACCTTTAGTTTGGGCGATGTTCCACCCGAGGACTTAGAACGTGCTTTTCAAGGAATGCTGGTGATGGGTGCTGAAATCGATACCAATTTTTCGGTCTTTGCAGATTCTGGTTTTTATTCGACTTTTAGAATAATCCCACCATCGTATTCTGATGTGATTGCTGTCGATGGTAATCCGGGAACTGCAGCATCATATTTCCATACAGAGCGTTCGCAAAACATCAATACCGGATATTGGATTCTAAACAACCTCAATGGTGCGACCACGATGAACCGCACAGTTGAATTGACCATGGGTCACAAGGTGACACAGGTTACTCCGGGGGTTTCTATCGCTAGCACAGATCCTGGCATGGAGGTAAAGATAAGTCTCAATTTAGAGAACGAGGCTGAAGCAACTCTTGAAGTCGTGGCAACACTTTCACACATCGATGAAGCGACGATGACCAGTTGGGGGGTCAATCTTGTCGACAATGATTCAGCAGCATATATTCCATGGATTACTTCAGATGGAATCCGTATGGCATATCACAATGGTTTGATTCCCACCCTTGATGATCTGCTTGGCCAATTCGATATGAGTATGGTTGGCGAAGGCCTTAGTGCGGTAGTGCCCGGCACCACTATTTCGATGAGCGAGATGTCTTGGGCTGAGAGTAATGATTTACCGGGATATAGTGATGGCGGTTTGAACTATACCCATACCAATTGTCCAGATATGAATAATCTACCACCACAAACCCCGATTTACTTCTGTACAACCGGCCAAAACGCCATGAGTAGTGCTTATCCGATATATCTTCGTTCGGTTTCTAATCAAACCTTCGATATGCGATTACTCAATATGATTAAAGAAGCGATTCCTGAAGATCCCACCGGGCTTGTTGAAGCGATCGATGAAAACGATTTGGGGTTGGTGCTCGATGGTGGTCTGACCATCGATGCCTTACTTGGCGAAGGATTCCTCACCGACATGATGGCCGGAAGCGATATGCCCTCGGTCGACATTACTTTTGAGATCGTTTTGCCTAGTTGGATAGCAGCAGAATCAGAGAGTTCAACCATCACTTTGATAGATAGAGTGACTGGGGAGGATGATATGTCTTTGAAGTTAGGAGGCGCCGGTTCCTATAGTTGGAATCATCCCATTTGCCGCTCGAATAATGGGGTTTGTGCCAATCCTCCCGTAGAATCAGATGTTCTTTGTACCGCTTTGGAAAAGACCTGTGTTGTCAGTGAATTGAATTTTAATTTGGCTGCATTTGATATCAACGAATGGACTCAATCAATTTCAATCACCTTTTCACTCGACGCTTCGGTTTCGATTTATCGCGTGGTCGTGCCCGATGAGGTGCGAGAGAATCTTTCAAGTGAAAACGCGTCGATTGACCTCGAGGTATTGCCTGCAGATCTATTGAAATTAGTCCTCGATATTGCTGGTGGTCCCGATGTCAAAGAGAAATTCAACACCTCGATACCACTCGGTGATGATAATGAATTGGTGCTCGAGGTCTCCTCGGATGGATTTTCCAAATTCGCCGATGATTTAGGGCCGGCTATCACCACCATGTTACACCAATCCACTGAGGAAGTGATGGCAGAAAGCGATGGAATGATTACGGAATTTGACCTTTCCTCATTCCTAATCGCAACCACAGCGACGATAGGTACCCCCGGTGCTTCAATCAACGATTTGGAACCGATTTCATTTGGCATTTCTATTCCTAAAGTAACCTTCACCATCGGAGTTGCCAATGGTATTACCGGAATCACAAGCGGTGATCCAAAGATTTCGATAACCACCGATAATCTGCTGATCAATCCGATGCAGGAAATGCTGGGTAATATCGCACAGGGTATGGGTCGCGGTTTAATGATGGGTTTCGCCGATGTCTCATTGTCTGGAGTCTCTGCACCTGAGTTTCAGCAGGCCGTAGACCCAATCGATATGACCATTTACGAGCAAGCAGAACTAGATCTCGACGGTGTGCTGACTTTTACCATGCCAAAAGGAATCGTTCTCGCTGATTTCAGCACTGCGAGCGGCAAGGGTATAGCGGAGATAAACGATGAGGGCAGGCAGGTGATCACCTACCAAACCAAAGCATTACAAGCAGGCGATACCATCACTTTCACATTGACAGTAACCTGGGGTTATATCATCAGTCAAATTTGGATATATCCCGCTATCATGATTTCTTTTATCGTTTGGCGAGTATACAAACGTAAGCAAAAGAAAGCCAAGAAACTCGCAGCAAAAGCAGCGTTGCTTGATGGTAAGTCAAAGAAAGGTGGCCTCTCCGATTCTGAGTTCGCCAATATTGGCGGTTCCTATAGCAGCAGAGGAATAGGTGGTCCCGGTGAAGGCTCAGGCGCAGATGCATGGGCGGATATGGGTGGAAGCGGCTTTTCAGGCGGAGCTGTTGACCAAGAGTTGCTCGAACTATACGATTGATCAATGTAAGGCATCGTAGATACGTATCGCCAATGATTTTCCAATTCCTGGAGTTATCTGTAATTCGCTAATCGATGCGTGCTGAATCCCTTGCCGACCACCAAAATGACGCAGTAAACTCTGAAATTTCTTTGCGCCTAATCCTGTAACCATCGTCAATGGGTCACTCAGTCGCTGACGAGAGCGACGTTTTCTATGGAAGGTATTGACGAATCTATGTGCCTCATCACGAGCGTGAACCAGGACCCGCCCACGACCATCGAGCACTAAATCCGGTTTGTTGGGGCGGCTCAACGTCTCTTCTCTCTTTGCTAGACTCCCTAGTGGTAATCTATCCAAAAGACCGTGTTCTAGCAAGAGTTTTTCGATGATGTCAAGATGGGTATGTCCACCATCGATCAACAATAAATCAGGCCACTGATCTTGACGTTTTAACCATCGTTCAACAACCTCGCGCATCATTCGCAGGTCATCTATCGCTTCGCCTTTGACAATATATGTGCGGTATTCCTTTTTCGCAGGTCGCCCATTGCGCAATACCACAGCAGCACCTACTCTCTCCTCACCTTGCAGTTGTGCCATATCGAAACAGACGATGTGGTCAAGAGAATTAACCGCGAGTAATTTTGCTCCATCATCGGCTGCTCTTTGTTCGAGACTTCCCGCCCGCTTTCGACTGAGGTTGTCAATTTGAACGCTAGCATTTTGGTCGGCCATCTTGCGTAAAACCGCAAAATCCCCGCGCTGCGGCACTCTAACCTCGACCTTTCCCCCCCGCCTAGAGTCGAGCCATTTTTGTAAGACTTCGGAGATTGGAGTAGGCAGTAGTAGGAGTTTTGGTGGTCGACGTGAGGAATAATGGTCTGCGACGAAAGTGGAAATAGTCTGCCCCTGATCATTGTGATGAATCATCGGCCAGGTCTCCTGTCCCTTGACGATACCATCATCGGCGTGAATCACCACGATTGCCGCTAAATCGCCCTGAACTGCGATACCGAGTGCATCGCAGTCACGGTATACCGTAGATGCGATAATCTGCTGACTTAGGACAGTTCGTATCGCCTTGATTCTGTCACGACTGATGGCTGCAGCCTCGTAGTCCATCTCAGCACTGGCAGTATCCATTTCAGCGGCGAGTTCCTCTATCAACCCCAGAGCTTGTCCATCGAGAATATCTCGAGCACTTCTAACCCTCTGTGAATAATCTCCGACTTCGATGCACGGTCCGGAACAAAGTCCAATATGCATGGACAAGCATCCTTCTGGCAATAATTCCTTGCAGTCACGTAATCCCAAATGGCGTCTGAGTAATCCGATTACGGTTTTAGCAGCACCAGCGTTGGCAAAAGGCCCCCAAATCCATGAGTTCTTTGGTGGGTGACGGGTATAGAGCAAACGTGGAATCTCTTCTTTGGTTATTACTATGAAAGGATATGACTTGTCATCCTTGAGCATCGAATTATATCTCGGTCTGTGTTCTCTGACCAATTGGCGTTCTAATATCAAAGCTTCTTGCGGGTTGTTGGTGATTACGAAGTCAACATCTTCAGCAGCAGCGATTAGGCCTGGTATCATTGCCCGGTCTGGGTTCTTAGAGAAATAAGATTTAATTCTCTCTCGTAAATCGGTTGCTTTACCTACATAGAGTACACGAGAACTATTATCCTTGAATAGATAGACCCCCGGTTTGGATGGTAGATTTATTGCGCGCAACTGGACAGGCACAACCTAGGCATAAGGTCGTCTAACATCAATTATGGGATTTGAGCAATGATGGGAAAACGATACAATGACCATGGGATAGTCCCTACTATGACCGGTTCGTCCAGGCAGCGAATCTTGGCGTGGTTGGCCGCTTTTCCACCGAGCATGGAAAAAGCGTGGGATGTTCCACGCGGGATTTGCTTGCCTGGGATCGCCGAGGCGCTCGGGGTGGTGAGATCAGCACTAAATAGCCCGATTACCGAATTGCTCAAGGGTGAATTAATCAGTGAAAGAAAGGCCCACGTTATCGCTGGTGGTTCACGCAAGAGAAAGGTCTACCACCTTACTTTAGCCGGAAGAGAATCGGTTGGAGAGGCCGAAGTGAAAAGCAGTGAAGGTAAGGGAATATTGTATGGTAAGCCACCTGAAATCGTAGAATTGAAAGGCCGTAAAGAGTTCATCGATGGGTTGTTGTCACAGGGCGGGCGAAGAATAATCACCGGATTACCAGGAATTGGTAAAAGTGCGGTCTTAGCCGAATACGCCCGGAGATCGGTTGCTAAAGGAGGACGAGTTCGCTTTGCTACCGCTGTATATTTCAGTGATTTGTCCTCTCTTCTATCCGCTTGGGAAATCGAATATTCCAGTCCTGAGGCCGCATTGAAATCGATTGGTAATGAGACATTAATCCTAGATGGAATTCAGGAATTAAGTAGCAGGCATCTGTCTAAAGTCATCTCTTTTTGTAATAAGGTGAAGAATATCATTATCGCCAGTCGCCCACCTTCACCCTTTCCCGAAGATTTTGAACAGATTGAGTTGCCTCCGCTCGAAGTCGGCGATGCGATTGAATTATTACCTGAACATCTTGGAGATGGGCGGAAAATCATCGCTCAAAGACTAGGTGGCCATCCCCTTGCATTACAATTACACGACGAAAAATCCCACCTTCCCGAAGCGGGAGATGACTTGCTTCAATGGGTTTCGGATGTCGTATTATCTGGCTTGAATGAGGTTGAACTCAATTGCGTGGACAACATGGCCTTGTTACCCATTCCAGTACCCTGTGAAATGTTACGTGATCAAGACTCGATTGTGTTACTCGACGAAAGAGCCTTGATTCGGTGGCTAAACGAATCCGTAGAATTACAACATTTGCTGCGAAATGTTCGATTTGTCGACCTCGACCAAAACACATTTCGTGAAGCATTGGACTATTGGTGTGATTTGCCCGATGATTTGGCTCGATTGATTGAACTCCATCTTCGTGTGATCTGCGATGAGGATAGTGAATCTCATCTACTCGCGAATAGTGAGAAACTCTTGGTCGAGCACGATTCGGCCCTAGCGGTATTAATCGCGGATGCGCTTTTGCGCAATAGCACCCCTTCATTACATCGGTTAGCAGCTTTTATCGCCATCGAACGCGGGGAGAATGATATTGCCAAAGCGCATCTTCAGCAAATAGATGCTCCTGATTTGGATTTACGCTTAGCCTTACTAGAAGGCCGAATGGACGATGTTGAACGTATTGAATCTAAGGTTGATGACCAAGCGAGAATGGTGGTGGCCAAAGCGGTGCGAGCATTGGATGACCGTTTACCACGCCAAAAGCCGCAAGCCGACCTTGATTCAATTATTGAATCACTGGATATCTCCAAGCTAGACAGCGAGTTACGCCCTCATATTCTGGTGGCTCTATCTCACATCAGGCATGCGCAAGCTTTGCTTGAAGGTGACCGTGTCAAGGCTGCTCAAGTGAGAGATGAATTAGCCACCATTTCAAGTGTAAATGATCCTCAGGTGCAGATATTATTACTCAGGTCTGAGATTTCTGAACTTGAGGTAAACGAAAAATCCGTGGAAAAAATCCAACAAAGAATAATGAAAATCTCTGGATTAAAAGGCTTGATGCTCAGTCTTGCGCTAGTGGAAAAAGTAGAACCAACCGATGCAAATATGGCGTGCACAATATTGAAAACCATCCACGTTCCAGAAAAAAGATCACTGAAAGCTCTTACTGCATCGCGCCGTGTCGCAGCGCTGATATGGACTTGGCGAGCTTGGATCGGCGAAGGGAATAAAGTGGCAGCGATGTCTGAAGCAATCTCACTTTGGCGTGGTTCTGGCTGCGATAATGCTGCGCGTCAATTGACCAAGCAATTGCACGAGTTGCTGTGATTAGAGTTCGGCTCCAATCAAAGTCCTAGTGTCAATAATTCCTTCGATAGGTCGAATCTTTTCGACTATGGTTTTGGTCAGGGTGAATTCATCATCGCTTTGAATACGAGCGATTAAATCGAATTCTCCGAATAAAATCCACTTATTGGTGACGTATTCAATCTCGTCCAGAGCATCTCTGACAAATTGTTCCTTACCGGGTTTGGTTGTTATCAATACGAATCCTATGGCCATTTTCTCACCTCAAACATCGACAGCGATCAAAGTCTGTGTATCTTTTACTCCACCTATTTGTCTGATATCATTCATCAGCATCAGGGTCAAAGAATTTGAATCGGGTGCGGAAATCCTTGCAAGTATATCGAATTTCCCATATAAGGCATGAAGTTCTTGGACAGAATCCATTTCAGTTAAACTGAGATAGACATCGCGCTCACATGCAGGTTCTGTTTTGAATAGAACAAAGGCATCAGGCATGGTACGGCCACACGCATACCCTTCTTGATGATACCTCAGATATTTCTTCGCTCACAGAAGGCAAACACTTGAATGATAACGGCATTCACGATAAGGTATGCAACGACGTGATGGTACGAAAACGTATATTCTCGTTTTGCTGGTTTTTCTCTCTTCTCAGGCGAACACAATTGCCTCTGCTTCAGATGCGCGTAGCACCCAGACTTGGTCTGGAAATATCGTGCTTGGGGTCGATTACACAATAGATGTAAACGATGAATTGATAGTTTCCGCTTGTAGTAGTATCTCGATGTCGAGTGGAGTGAGAATTTACGTCGAAGGTCTACTGACAATTGAAGGAACCACTGCTTGCCCGGTAAGTATCACCAGTGATGGCAGTGGCGATCATGAAGGAATCCAGTTCAATTCCTCCTCAAGAGGTGGTGTCAGCCATATCGAAAATGCCACCATTGATAATGCAAAGTATGGGTTGACGATATACGATAGCGACCCTTTTATCGCAAATCTAACCCTCAATAATCCTGATGACGTCGGTATTGATCTCTTTAATTTAGCGAATCCAACCATCAACGATTTAATCGTATTTGGAGCTGGCCAAGACATCATTTCCCCATTATATTGGCGTTACGGAATAGGGGTCTCAATCGGTGCTGAGAGTTCTCCAATTATCGAAAGAGCACATTTCAGTCAACTCAAGACCAGCGCCATCAATGTCTGGGGTGAATCGACCGGAATAATCAGTGATGTGTTGATAGAGAATGTAAGTGGTAATGCCTTAGCAACTGTTTCAGGCATTTGGCTCGAGGATAGCAATACCATATTCTCCAATATCACTATTGAGAAGGCTGAATATGGCGTGGTTGTCAAACACATCGATGACGATATTCGAACCTCGCCAGTCTTCACCGATTTGAGCATTTCCGATGCGACTTGGAAAGGGTTATGGGTCGAGAAGAGCGACCATAGCAATTATTCCAATTATTTACAAGCGACGATAACCGGATTGAACATCTCAGGTACTGGCGGCCCGAATAGCAGCATTCCCGGCCATGCTCTCGCCACTATCGAAATCAATTCAACTGGAGTAAATATCTCCGATGCTCACCTCTTCGATAATGAGGCTGTTGGGCTTGAATTATATTTCGTCGACAGTGTATCTTCATTCAGCGATTTCCTAATCGAGAATACAGGTAAGGCCGGTGGTGGAGCGCACAGTGCTGGTATCGCCATACGCTCTAGTTTCTTCGCCGCTAGTTTTGATGATATCGAGGTGAGCGGTTCCCCTGGACCTGGAATTCACAGCGCTTCTGGCGGTGGCATGCAAGGCAGTGATTGGTATCTGCACGATAATGGTGAAGATGGTTTGTATCTAGAACGTTCTACCGTCGTCGTCGATGGTATGATCCTGGAGGATAATAGTGAATCTGGCGCATTTGTTTTTGATGCTAGATATGTTCTTTTCAGCAATCTTTCCTCTACTGGTAATGACGAGGCAGGCCTTTACTACTATCTCTCGAATGATTTAGAGACTTCATCAGGTGATGTCTCTTGCATCAACTGTATATCAATCGCGGATCAGCGCGGGATTATTATCGAGGATTCAGTTGATATCTGGCTCGATGGAATCGAGGTTCACGATCCGACTGAAGGTGCGGCTATCTCGGTAAATAATTCTGGACTAAGCGGCACAAGAGGGGGTAGCTTCAATCTTGAATCTGTGAAAGTATGGAGCAATAATAGTGGCCCAGCTATTGAGATAATGGCTGCTGAAGGTGTTTTTGATGGCATGGATCTCTACGGAAATCACGAGGGATTGTATTGGGATGGAGACCATAATTTGGAGATGGTTTCAGAGTTGAGCAATGCAAATTTATCAGGCTCTGCTTGTTTGGTGATAGCAAATCACGATCAGATGACCGGATTTGGTAATAGAATAACCAGTGATTGTAATGGTGATTTGAGTTTTGTTGATTCCGAGGTAAACTGGTCTGCACTTTCGGATTCTACAGCAAATCACGTACTATCGTTGGACGCCGATAGTCACCTGCACCTTCACAAGCCTGGAGCAATCGATTTCTCACTTGCTTCTTTGGCCCCTGGCTCATTCATCGAAGAGGCCTACGATATCCATCTCTGGGTGATTAATAATTGGAGCAATGGCTTACCTAGGGCAGACATCGATGTCTCTTTCAGTCAATTGGAGACCGCTTTTTCACAGCAGGCCGACGTTCATGGATACATCTTACTTGAGGATTACATCGGTAGGAAATGGTTTGATAGCGGGGTAACCTCAACTACCGAAGTAGCGATAGATTGTTCATATGATGGTGTGAGTAATACCACAACAATCATCCTCGATGGGGATCATTATTCTTTTTGCACTCTTCCATTGAGTAATCAGGCACCAGTGATAGATTGGCAAACCCCAATCGACCAATCTATATTCTCTTCCGGCCATGCTGTGATTTTCAACGCCAGTGGCTCTAGAGAATTGGAAAATGAGTCGATGACCTTTACTTGGACCAGTAGTCTTGACGGCCAAATTGGCACCGGATCTATTTTTACTGCAAATGATGATTCAGGCCCAACTTTGAATGATGGCGAACATCTCATCACCCTTGAGGTATGTGATATGAGCAGCAATTGTGCATCTGAACAGCGCGGCATCGAATTGGCAAATCAGCAGCCGATAGTCGTGGTTCAAACCACTCCCGGCCAGTCGGCTTGGGGTAATTTGCGCCTACCGGTGACTGCGGATGCATTCTTCGATCTCAGTGGAATTAGCGACCCTGAGGGAGATGCTCTTCAGTGCAATTGGAACCATCCCGGCATAGATAGCGCTTCGGTTATCATGGAGGATTGCCTTAATACAACCATGAACTTTTTCACTGTAGGACAGATGAGTTTCGATCTCACTTTATCGGTATGCGATGATGTTAACCCTTGTGTTGAATGGGTATTGGCAATCGAACTTTACAACGAGTTACCGTATAGTGATTTCATCATCACTAGAGATGATAATTATTCGCAGAATGAAGTTACTTTGAGCAGTACTACAATCGACCCTGAAGCAAACGAAATATCCTATACTTGGACTTCAAACTTGGATGGGATATTGTCTCTAGGATCATCTTGGAGTGGCCATTTATCACGCGGTGAACACATCATTACTTTGATGGCGGGTGATGACCAACCAGAACACATCAATCAAACAGCAGACAAAAGCACTGTCTTGCAGGTTGACGATTCTTCCCCGCGGGCGATATTTGCATCACCTTCGCCGACGGAGGCCTACGATAGTTCTGACGACATCGAATTCAACGGCAGTGATTCCGGTGATTGGGATAGTCATTGTCCCACCTTCCCCGCGGGTAATTATTATTGTAATCCGGTCGAAACCGCTGCTGGAAATCAAATACTAATCGTCAGTTGGAGCAGTGATGTCGACGGGGTGCTAAGCACTGGTGCAAGTAATCCGTTTATCTTTAATCATCAGCTTTCAGCCGGTCTACACAATATCACAATGGCTATTGACGACGGGGTGAATTCGGTGGTGCGTAAGACCATTCAAATCGATGTCGACACCTCGGCGCCGACTCTTATATTGGTCGATGATTTAACCGCTCATGGTTATCATTCAGATGAGATTATTCTCATCGATGCCCGGAATAGTATGGACGCTGACGGTGATTCTTTCACCATGACTTTGACTAGTGATCTAATGAACGAAACCATACTTTCGTCAGTCAGTACCGGCGTTGTCCATCAGATAATCCTTGCAGCCGGTGTTCATCAGTTGACTTTTAACTTGACAGATGAAAGTGGAAAGTCCCGTATCGTCATAATGCAGGTACAGGTGATTGAAAGCGACCCCCATGCGATTATTTATTCCCCTAGTGAAGCTCAATATTTCGACCCAGGGCAAGGAATCCTCCTCGATAGCAATGGCACAAAAGATGCTGATAACGATATTACCTTTAGAGAATGGCGGCTATGGAATGGCATGGGTTTTACTCGTATTTCTGATTCTGCCAGTGATGAGATTACGTTGGACCCTGGCCCCCATCATATCTCACTCTATGTCGAGGATAGAAGAGGAGGCTCAGACGAATCCCATGTCAATATCACCCTTGGTTATAGTTCGCCTAGACTTTCCAATCTCGAGGTTGACCGCACTTTATTTGTACCCGGTGAATTGGCTTCAATCGAGGTAAGCGTCAAACTCGATGATGCAGACGGCACCACAAATATCGTTATCGCCAGTATCACACATGGAATACAGACTTGGGAATTCAATCTCAGCGATGAAGATGAAGATGGCATTTGGACGGGTAACCTTGATTTTACTCCGGACACAGGTGGTCGGCCTTATCTGAAGGTTACCGCTATAGATGGTGAGGGTGATGACGCCAAAACCGATTCCATCACTTTGGAGATGCGGGTCGAGATTAACGATGAGATCAGTAGTGCTGTGATCTATACCAGTGCTGGAATCAGCGGTTTGTTATTGGTGGCGATTCTAACGATTCTCTTTATTCTACGTAAGAAGAAAAAACTTGCAGATATGGAGATGATAGATGATTGGGGGGTATTCGGCATGCCTGAAGATACCCACGAAAAAACACTTGAGGATTTACCAGAAGGGCCTGAAGTGCCAGAAGAGCCCGTAGAACCGCTTTCAGGGCTTCTTTAGTTGCCAACAGAGGTATTATACCCTATTGTGGTTCAACCGTGGACATGCGCCCTATCACTAAACGCAGTGTAGCCTGTCTTGTAACCGCCTTATTTCTGGTATCAGCGATACCCTCTGGAGTGGCTGCAGAAGAACCAGCCGAACATTATGCTTTCGGCATTGAATACGATTGGTCATATCTAGACGACGATGCTACCGCTCTGTCTGGCATTTCGATCAAAGATGTCCTCTTAGATATCTCTAAAGCGGCTGATGATTCAGGATTTGAGTTGCTTCTTGCCCAAGAAACCACCGGAACTTCTAGTATAATATTAGACCAATATGTTGGTGCTGATACAACTTACACCTTCGGTGGCGCAGATGTACCTGCAACTCCACATTATACCCAACTCACCGTCCGTCACGGACTGATGGCTGATGCCGCGATTATGACCGAGTGGCATGATAGTTCAGCTTCTTGGGATGTCACATTTACCGCAGATTCTGAGAATATTCTGGTGATGGATATTCTCTATGTTGAATACCGTAATGCCGACAATAAGATGATGGGAGCGGCAATAGACCAATCGATGACCTTTACCCAGGGACTCGAATTGGGATTGATTGGTACAATAACCTCGGAGGCATTTACCGATGAGGATAGCGGCGAGCAGCACGCTGCAGCATCACTGCCCTTGGATGTTTCAATCGGAGTCGGAATGACTTATGAGATTGTCAGTAGCCACGCAGATTTACTTCTGGGTGAAGCCAGTGACCTGCCAAATGCGTTGAAGGCACTCAATGCAGGAGAGGCACTGGAATGGGAGTGTAGCACTGATATAGAGAGTAGTGAATCTTCAACCGAAACCGAAACCTATACCGAATGGGATGAAGATGACGAGCAAATAGAAGTCAGTGAAGTAATAACTCGCATTAAGGATCCTTGTGAGAGTGTGACCGGCGATTTCTCGACCAAAACCTCACTCAATATCCAGGTCAGTGGTTTACCAGCCGAAGAATTAGGTTTTCCAGCCGGAGATTGGGATGTCAATATCATCGATTCGATTACCGATAGTGGAACCTATGATAAAGATGATTTCAGACATGGGGGCCACTTCTCGTTGGAAGATGGTTCTGCTCAAACCCTGACCATCGATGGTGAGAGCATGGAGGTGCTTCAAGCAGATGCTTCACCTTTCCCCTTTGGCTTTGAATTATTGATGGATAACTCAATGGAGGCGGCGATTGAAGGAAGCGATGATGGAATGACAATTGCAGATATGCTTACAGACACAATCCTTCAGGAAGTTGGTGATGAATGGGCTTCGAATTTAGCAGAAACTAATGATGATGGTAATATGAATAATGAATATTATGACCGGGTTATATTCACATGCGATGATGGAGAAGAGTTAACTGAATGGCTGCGTGACGGTGATAATTACTATGACCGTGTCAATAACGGCTACCCCGAATGTAGTGATAATTCCGATGAAGGTCGGGAAAGGGTCAAGGTTAACTTTAATTGGCATGAATGGGAAGATAGTCCCACAACTTACATTGATTTGGAAAATTATGCTGATGACGACGATGATCCCGCTAAAGATATGGAAAACGCCCACATACTCTTCTCAATGAATTACGCAGATACTTCAATAACAAATAATACCAATTCCTCTGATTACATTTTTACAATAGAAGGAAGTTACGAGCAACTTGAGTTGAGAGACTTATGGCCGGAATATGACTACAGCTCAATGTACCCTGAAGGAATCGGTGGTGATATTTGTCTCACTGTGAGACTGTTTGCTGAAGATTATACTCTCGTCGCTACAGGAACCGATTGCGCTTGGGTTGGAGACCACCCGCCTACAATAGACCACATTGATTTCGAATCAGAAGGTAGTGATTCCTTTACTGGAGATATTCGCGTGTGGGAGTTACAACAAGATGCTGATTATGAAATCAATTGGCAGATGAAGAAGTCTGACGGTACCTCTGTCGATGCCGGTTCCTTTGTTGCATCAGATAGCTATAATTTTGAGGCGTATGCAGATGAGGATAGATGCGATGAGAACGACGACGGAATCGACGATAGCGATTGCAACATACTTTCAGGTGATCTCAACGGCTGGGGCGAATATTGCATGACCGTAGATGTCAACTTGGTCGGCGGCAATGACAATCCATTGGCGACTCGAGAAAGGTGTAACGATATACAACAAGAACCCGAGCCAAGCCAGAAGTTGATTGACTTAGCGATGGCATTCGAGCAATCAACCCTTGAAAATGTCATGGACAGTTTCGAGCAGAACCTTGATAATCGCCTCGAAAAATACGAGGAAGATTTCGCATACGATGACGGCGAAATCTACACTCTATGGTCGAAGGCAGAAGGTAAAGTTGTTGGAATACAAATACTAGCACAGCATGCGGATTCAGGTAATCTATACACCTTAGTTGGCCCTGAATCTAACATCTATCCTGCAGCACCGGTGCCAATCCATGTGGTTTACTTCTCAGGAACTGCGGCAATCGCCCAAGAGGCGGAGATTGTTGACGACACCACCCTCGAGACTTTGGTCGACTTAACCAAGCACAATACAGCAGCGGTCGATGCGGTCGCTGCGGGTCAGGACCCCAGCGGTGTAGACACGAGTGACGGCGCTAATGATGGAACTGATGATATTATTAAAGCAGCTGGAGATGAAGGCCTATTGCCCTTTATCTCACCAGTGGCTACACTGGCGATGATTGCTTTTGCCGGAATGTTCGTTGCTGTTCGTCGTAAGGACTGAACCACGGATTGATTGAAACCGATGATTGGGGTGCCGCATCTATGCGGCACTCCAAATCATTGCGCTTGCTGCTTCATCTGCTGCAGTTATTGCTGTTGATTTCCCTGATTGGGGCCACAGCGACTCAGACTTGGTCATCGATAGCATTTGAGGTTCAGGCTACCGACGGTGCACCAACAGGATTCCGCGAGAATTGTTGTACTCCCTTTGGCATCGGAGCGGAATTGAACATCTCCCAAAACATATCCGATGTAGATATGAGTTTATCAGGTCCAACCGCTATGGCTTATTGGCAGAGTAAACGTGTAAATGAAGTTGAAGAAACTCAAGATGAAAGGGAAGATGAACTTTGGGGCAATAATTCCTACAATCTCAGTGAGGTTCAGACTGGTTTACCACAAGGAGTGAAGATTGTAACTGCAATTTCGGCAGTTGTATTGTTTATTCATTTGCTAGGTTATCAACGTAGATGGATACCAGGATTAATCTTGAATTTCGCTTTATTTGCACTGATTGTAGCATTTGTAATAATGCCGACATTAGGATGGTTTGGAGGATTCGATGTTGAATCCAAGGGAACTGGAGGTGGATCACTGGATTTAGAGCATGAACAAATATTCACAGATTTCAACTTGAGTAGCGAATCTTTAGATTTTCACTTCAATGTCAGTGGTTTCGATTTGGCGATGGGCAATGAAAGCGAGCAACAACATATCATGACAAATTTGACCTCAGCAGATATCGACCACATGGCCTTCATCGCTTTTGATGGTTCATTCAGTCTCACCTTCACGCCGCTGGTGCAGGATTTGATGATGATCTGGCTGGTGGTATTCACTCTAATGCCATTGGCATTGATTGTAATCGAAAGGGTAGAGATAGATTTACCCTCGCAACTAGAGGAGTAATAATTCACTTCTGCTCGGGAATATCGCCATTCAGAGAATCGGGATTACCGTCAAGCGCACCCCATTCTGACCTAGTGCGATGTAGACCGACTCGTTTGAAGTAGAGGAAGCGTAGATTCTTCCAACCATCGCCCCAAGTATGTATTTCTGCATCGCCAACCCGTGGCCGATAAGGCACTGAAATCTCAATTGCCTTTTTCTTGCCAAGATGTTTGCGCGCTAGTATTTTCATCTCTTCAGAAAGTGGCATACCATCATTGGTGGGGCGCATCTTTGGATTATCGAAAATATTCTTTCTAAAGACCCACATGCCAGATTGGGAGTCCTTTATTCCATAAGCAAAAAGCATTCTAGCATTGAATGAAAGCATCCAATTACCGAAGCCGTGAATTCCAGACATAGATCCGTCTTCGGCTAGGGTAAGTCGGTCACAGGTAATGAAATCCAATTCATCATCCAGTAGCCTTTTTACCAACTTCGGTACCACTTCTGCTGGATAGGTGCAATCAGCGTCCATGGTGACGATTATATCGCCTTTGGCGATATCAAAACCGGACCTATATGCGCGACCATAACCCTTGCGCGGCTCGATGTGCACCCGGGCTCCTCTTTCCAGTGCGATCTCTCTGGTCTTGTCGCTACTATTGCCGTCGACAATCATTATTTCGAGTTCCTTACACCAGTCTCTAGGTATCGAATCGATGGTCGGCCCTACGGCTTCTTCTTCGTTCCGAGTGGGTAGGATTACAGTTACACTAACCGGTAGCACTTCAGCCATGAACTTGGCCAACTTCACGCACATCTTGAAGGCTGTTATCCAGCGTATCTATGAACGTCGAACTTCTGGGGTGGCATGAGAAGCATGCATATCGTCATGTTGTCCGCAGAATATCCCCCAAGATGGGGCGGTATGGGCTCAGTTGTATTCCACCTTGCAGGTCATCTGGTAACCCGGGGTCACGAAGTGACGGTAATCACCCGTAATGGTGCAGGAAAACCACCTACACAAGAGGGGGTTGAGGTAATCGAAGTCGGTTGGGCGCGCCTGCCGATGGCTTTTACTCGCAGTTATGGCCGAACTGCGTTGAGGGCACTCAAACGCTTACACCGGCGAAAATCGATCGACGTAATTCATACCCACCTGCCTTTGATTTCATGGACGAGTTCTCAATTCAAGAAAGTGCAGAAAGAGATAGCACCTGTGGTCAGCAGTTTACACGGCTCTTGGCTTGGTGAACGTGATGGTATGAAGTTGGCAGCAAAATATCGGGAAGCCGCTACTTGGAGAAATCCTAATGATTTGGCGATATTACTCACTGGCGGCTGGTATGCGCGTTATGAGCGCGCAGGAGTATTGCACTCAGCAGCATGTGTGGCCAATTCATTAGCTACTCGCAAAGATTTTATCAAGCGTTACAAACCAATGGAAAATTGGCGTTGTGAAACCGTTCTTTGGGGGGTGGATCACTTGGTATTTCATCCATTGAATAAAGACGATGAGGATTCACAATTGGCCCACGAAGCAGTACGAATGAAGTATGATTGTGCCGATGAGGATGCACTGCATGGCAACCCTGAAACCAAGACTCCGCTCATTCTAGCGGTAGGGCGTCTTGTCGCTCGCAAGGGCTTTTTGACATTATTGCGAGCGATGCCAGCGATTCTCGCTAAGAACCCCGCGGCAAAATTGGTAATCGTCGGCCGCGGTCATATGAAATCTAAATTGATGAAACAAGCCAAAGCGCTCGGGGTTGCCGATGCGCTGAGTATTGAGAGCGGCATGCCATTTGCCGACCTTGCCCAATTATTTCGTTCCGCAGATGTCGTAGCCTATCCTTCATATTATGAGGGACAGGGTTTGATTCCTCTCGAAGCGATGAGTAGCGGCACGCCGGTGGTAACGGTAGATAACGGCCCCCTCCCCGAGATGGTCGATAACAGCGTAGGGGGGTTATTTCAACTTGGAGATGCAACGGATTTGGCAAAGCAGGTCAACGAGTTATTAGCAAATCCCGACAAAGTGAAACAAATGGCTGAACTCGGACGTCAAAGAGTCCTATCTTCCTATACGTACGAGCACAACGCCAAGGATTTTGAATCGATTTATTTTTCAGTCATCAACCGATGATGCCTGACCGAATTGCTCATGTCCAATAGCACGGTAGCCCGCTCATGGGCGATTTGCTAGAGGCTGATGTCTTGGTCGAGAAAGACCATCATCTGCTCAATGTCTTATTGGCAGCAACTTTTGCAGTAGCGGTCGCATTTTTGATTCTCGCATCGATGTTCGGAGTGATTATGCTCAAAGATGATGCAAACGCACTACGCAGCGAAGTAAAAAGTGGCGACTCTATCGAAATCGAATTCGGCGAGCCGATTTACATGCCTCGGCATGAGGAATGCATCGACATGGATAACGGTCAAGATGCAGAGTATGCAGGATATGGAGTTGGTTACGAACCTTCACTTTCAATTGATTCAATGGGCAATATGCAAATCACTGCTCACAAGGATTTACGTTGGGGCGGAGAAGGAACTCCATTTGGGCCTATTTTAGGAGGTCCAACCGATACTTGGTATGCTTGTGAAGATGGTGAAATGACCTCTTGGGATTACTGGGCATCTTGGTTCTGGGTTTCAACAGATAATGGTTCTACATGGAGTCATGGCGATAGTTTCGAGCCAACACCTGGAAATCTTGTGAATTCAGCCATTGGTTCAGTTACCGGTGGTGGCTCAGAATGTCTAGGCGATGAAGGAGATATTGCAGTTGATAATAACGACATGGTATACTATCTGGATACTACGTTAGAAGACAATTGGTGGCACCGTTTTACCAAAGGCGGTGAATCATACGAGATGGGTTCGGTTTGTCAGAGAATGAATACTATGGCTGCTGACGACAGACCGTGGGTCGCTGCTCAAGGCGATGGAATAATCCACTATCTTGGCAATTCAGGAGCAACACCCCCTGAATGCTCTGGAGACGGTGGTCGATATTGGTACTACCATTCTGAAAATGGAGGTAATAGCTTTTCCCAGTGCTTTGCAATGCCTGGTGGATGGTCAACAATATCCTCAGAAAAGGAGGGCTCTTACGTTTATGTGGCCCAAGAAGATGCAGATTCAAATTCGGGGTCGGTTCAAATTAGAATCAGCGATGATTATGGAAGAGGAACTGGACCGGGGCCATCAGAGGGGTCTTGGGAACCTCCAGTGGCACTTGGTCCAAGAACTGGAAATTGCCCAGAAGGATATCCGGTTGTCAATAACAATGAAGCCGGTACAGTAGTTGTAGTCTGGGCCGATTGTGGTAATGGAGACGTTGGCGCTTGGGATATGCAAATGGCAATATCATACGACCATGGTGAAAACTGGTCCGATAGTTGGAGTATCGCGCCTGATTGGGGAGAAAGTGGTGGCATCACAATGTATCCATTCGTTTCAATTAGTGAGAACAATATGGTTTCAGTCGCATGGTATGGCTTGGAATATGGCGATGATGGTTATACTGAAGGCGACGAATGGTATCTGATGGTAGGTGCGATTTACGAACCTCATACTGGTGATAATTTCGTATGGCAAATAGCAGATCCAACTCCTTTGCATATTGTAACCGCATACGAGCAAGCAAACAACGATGTACATGCATTGCACGATTTCTTTGAAACCGTGCATTCACCCGATGGCGATTTGATTGGTATTGCATATCAACAGAACATCGGTGAACATCCATTTGAGGATAACGAAGAACAACGCTATATCAAGTTCGTCAGCGGTGAGGTCCTTTCACTAATTCCAGAGCCGGAGATTGTGGAAGAGCCACCTACTTCTCTGATGGTCGATTGGGTTGCAACCGATGAGACTTAAGGGCGTTCTTTTTACTAGGATTAGGTTTATCGCGCACCATGCGCATGAGGGTGTGGTTGGCGATATTTGTCGCTGCAACGTTATTGAACCTCGCTCCTTTAGCCGCTGCCGATAACGATTTAGCCTCTTCCGAGTTGTTGCAAGATGGCCAATCGGTCAATGGAAATGTCGATAATGACGGCGATCCAGCTGATTGGTGGAAGATTTACACCTATACTGGCGATGTATTGACGGTGGATGTTTCCTCAACCTCTACCGCATGGGATGGTGGCTACACTGGCAATGTCAAACTGACCACACCTAGTGGTAGCACCCTTGCTGGAGAGAATTCAATCGAAGATGGTTCATCTTCAACCTCGCTTTCAACGACTGCAGCATTTGCCGGTTGGATACATTTACGAGTATATTCCGAGGACTCATGGTTCGCCGATGGCTTTGACTATTCCCTTTCTCCATCTCTCGACAAATATAATCGCGATAGCGATGATGATGGCTTCATAGATACCGAGGATGATTGTGACGATAGTGCAGGAACTTCAACCAATGATCGTCTCGGTTGTGTTGATTCTGATTCAGATGGATATTCCGATGGTGATAGCACATGGGTAGCACACCCGGATGGCTTTGCAGATGCATTCCCCAGTGAAAGTAGCCAATGGCGTGATAGTGACCGCGATGGCTATGGCGATAATCTCGACGGCTTCCAAGGAGACCACTGTCTCGATCAAAGAGGTGTCTCATCTTTGGACCGCTACGGCTGTATAGACTCTGACCTAGACGGTTGGTCCGATGCCGACCCAAGCGGGCAGAATAGCAGCGCACCTTGGCCAGCACATCCCGAGGGCAGTGCCGATGCATTCCCTTTCGAAAATAGTCAATGGAATGATACCGATGCTGATGGCTACGGCGATAATTGGGCTGATGTGACCACCAATTCAACCCGAGAGAATTGGTCTATCGGTCAATGGATAGACAATGCTTCGCGCCCGGACTCCTGTCCCTTTATCACCGGATATTCCAATCTAGATCGTTACGGCTGTCCCGATGGTGATGGCGATGGTTGGTCGGATGGTGATGACAATTGGACCAGTGCCAATGGTGCCGATGCTTTCCCTTCGATACCCAGCCAGTGGTCCGATGTCGATGGCGATGGCTGGGGTGACAATCAAACCCTAGGTGCAGAGAGGGTTGATGATTTCATCGACAACCCCACTCAATGGCGCGATGGCGATGGCGATGGCTGGGGCGATAACTACACCTATGGGGCAACCCAAGTCGATAAATTCCCTGTTGATAGCAGTCAATGGGCTGATTCTGATGGTGATGGTTTTGGCGATAACATCTATGGCACCACTCCAGATAATTGCCCGGATAGCAGTGCTGAGGAAGTGGATAATGGTTGGATAAGTTGGGCCGATCGTCATGGTTGTAGAGATTCGGATATGGATGGATATTCCAACCCTGATGCCCTTTGGATTTCCCATCCCGATGGATTTGCTGATGCTTTCCCTGACGATGAATCTCAATGGCGTGATTCCGATGGCGATGGATATGGTGATAATCTCGAGTATTTCGATGGAAATGCATGGCGTGAGGCTTGGCGGGGGGATGGTTGCTTGTCGACTGTCGGCAATTCATCCTTTGACCGCTGGGGTTGTCCAGATAGTGATGGCGACGGTTGGTCTGACCCTACTTTACATTGGTTAGCCAGCCCGGCAGGAAGCGCAGATACTTGGCCCGAGGATGACAGTCAGTGGCATGATAGCGATGGTGATGGCAGAGGTGATGCTCCAACTGGAACCGATGCCGATGTCTGCCCCGATACCCCTGGAACCTCTGTCGGCTCGAGAGAGGGCGGCGATAGATGGGGTTGCCCAGATACCGATGGCGATGGCTGGTCCGATCTAGGAGATACTTTCATCCACGAGCCGACACAGTGGCGAGATAGTGATGGCGATGGCTTTGGTGACCAAATCAATGGTCACGAAGCTGATGCTTGCCCGCTACAAAGAGGCAATTCAATCTTCGATCGCATGGGTTGTCGAGATTCAGATGGCGATGGTTGGTCGGACCCAACCGAGGATTGGCAAGCAGCACCTTGGGGTACCGGTGATGCTTTTCCAAATGATAGATTTCAATGGCTCGACGCCGACGAGGATGGCTTTGGCGACAATCCCCTCGGTTCTGCTCGCGATGACTGTCCAGAGGTTGCCGGCAGTTCGACGCGTGACCTCCAAGGTTGTCCCGATAGCGATGGCGATGGCTGGTCCAACGAATATGGTGGTTTTGCCGCGGCTATCGCCGGACTTGGTGAGGACCCGGCTGGAAGTTTGCTAAGTTACATGCTATTAGGTGGGGCGATAATGCTTGGTGCATTAGCCGCAGCAGTGGTAAGGTTACTGCGGGGCGATGAGTCATTCAGCGAGGAATCCCTCAAAGATAAGAGTGTATATGAAGCGGTATATCAGCAACAACCCGTTCATCTTGAATCTACCCAATCAGCCGGCGAGGGAATACATGAAATCGTTGACGATCTCTTTCAAGGGGGTGATGGCAATGCGTGAGTTCAAGGCCATATTACTGATTCTTCTAGTGCTATTTATTCCACCCAGTGCTGCAGAAGAAGAGACTGATGCATTGACGGCAGCAGGCTTTGAAATATGTGAAACCTGTATCGAAGTGACCACACTTGGCGCAGAACAATTCGGTAGAAATGACCGGGTGATGATAATTCTTCATATCACTTCGCAGGCTAGTGATGCCAGTCTTATTCTCAATTTACGAGGGACACAAGGCTATATGACCGTCGATGAGCAACGGGTTGAGACCTTTTCCGATGAGGGCGAAGGGCAGAATTTTCAAGGTATCGCTAATGTGAATATGACTTATGATTCATGGCAAGAGGGCGAACATACCATCATACTTGAGATCACAGACCTCTCGGGAAGGTCGTTGCGTATTATCGAACTTGGTACCTTTGATTTGATGCCTGCACTACAAACCCCATATGTTTCATTGCAATTATCGGCAAATGGTTGGCTAGAAACCGGTGATGACTGCTTGATAACTCGGGTTTTCGCCGACGAAACCGGACCTAGATGGGGTGCTGATGGCACACGGTCTATCAGTGGAGCACCATTCAAAGTACTCGATTCAGACCAGGTACTCGATTGCAGCATCTGGCCTGCCGGCGGATATGAATTGATGGAAACCTATCAAAATTCATTGGGTCAGACCACCACCTCATGGCTCAATTTCACAATCCACAACCGGCCACCTCCAGAGTTTGCTTTAGCGGTTCAAGGAGATGGTTTTGAAGTTGGTAAGGTTTGCTCGGTAAGAATGTCAACCAATGATGTAAACCAAGCTGGATTTCTGTTGGAATGGCAAATATCTCCAGAGTTGGGCTCGATGGGAACTGGCGATATGATAACCTGCGCTGATTGGCCAGCAGGGGTTTACAAAATACTGCTAAAAGTCACCAATTCAGAGGGTATTAGCACCACAAAGGGGCTAAATCTAATCCGGGTTCCTGCAAGTGATGCTTCAGATGAGGAATTGGCCTCACAACCGGTACAGTCAGTTGGTTCTGAAACCGAGACGCAATCAGTTGGCTGGTATGGAATCGGTGGATTATCGTTATTGGTTGCAGTCCTCGTGTTTTTGATGTTGGTAAAACAACCTGCTGCAAATGACGATGAAATCGATTTGAATCAGGCCATGATGATGGATGCTGAAGGATTGGCAACCCATGTCGACGAGGCGGGGATAATCTGGCGTCAACATCTTGACGGTGGTGTTGATTGGTGGGACGAAGCCACGGGAATGTGGCAGAGGTGGTAGAATTAATCTCGTATTGATATTGACTATTTGTTTAGGCACTATTATCACTATTATCATAGTTCGGTATACGTGGTTGTGGTGGGCTAGAATCAGACCTAGAGTGGCGTTATTGGATAGAGATTGGGTCAGTGATTGTGCCGAGGTCGCTAGTGCAAAGATATCCGCTGATGAAATCGAGTTTAGCAATGTGAGGGATTTCACTTGGCGTACGATAAAAGACCACGATGTGAAATGGATAGATGTCAAAGTAAATGCTGACGAAATCAGCGATATTTGGTATGTGATTGACCATTTTCACTCGGTCAAAGGATTGGCTCACACCATGCTTTCCTTTGAATTCAAGGACGGAACTGTACTGACCTTCTCCTTTGAGTGCCGCCGAGAAATTGGTGAAAGGTATCATCCTTGGGATGGGATGTGGCGCTCATATGAACTCTATTTATTGGTTTCAACTGAGAGAGATGCGTTGTATTTGCGAACCAATTCGCGCTCTCATAAGGTTCATCTTTTCAGGGCCCAGACTCCTCCCGGGAAGGAAAAGGCATTATTGCTACAATTATGTCAGCGTTTGAACCAACTTTCTCAAAGACCAGAATGGTATCATACCTTAACCGCTTCTTGTGCTACTGCAATCGTTGAGCAGGTGAATACAATCACCCCTGGAAGAATTCCATTCATGTGGCGCACTTTCTTACCTGGACATTCAGCTAGAGCAGCTTGGAAGTTGAAGTTGATAGAAGACTGGGGCGGATATGACGCTACTTTGGCTGCTAGTAGAATTGATCAGCATGCAACTAAGTGGGATGGTAAAGGCGATTATAGCCGTCATATTCGGGAGAATTTACCACCTTCTCCAAGGAGAGATTAATTCACTATTTTGTTTGCCAAATAACCAATAAATCACCACTGTCATGGCTGATATTGACGTGATTATCAGTCGCCTCATTGTGAACACCGCGGCTAGAGGTTTCCATATCATCCCCGTCAAGCGGATGTAATAGCCCACTGGTATGAATTGCTAAGACCTTGCCAAATGCAAATAGAGAAACATTGGTTCCAATCTCAACTTCAAGTTTGGTCCCATTGGCTGAAACCCTGCGTGCATTCCATCCCTCGAGATGGATTGTTGCGTTAGAATTCGCTTCAAATAGCGCGGTAAATGCTGCCAACCTGTGATCGAGACGGTCGCCTTCGATTCCAAATACATCGTTCACATCAAATCTCTTCAATGCCTTGGCAAGGTCGGTATCATCCTGCCCTTCGAGTTTTATCACCTCTTGTTCACCGATTCCACTCCAACTATCGAGATCACCGATGACAATGTCACAATTTATTCTATCCGCTGCGCCATCGAGAGCAACTACTTTATCGGCATTTGCTATCAATTCAACCCAAATTCGTTCGCTAGGCCATTGTCCATTTCCGACGACCACAATTCGCTCTGACACATGAAACCCTCTCGGTCTAAGGTTTCAAGCCATTCGCTCCAATCACTTGACACCGGTCCCCCCATAGGGGGACCGTTGAGCGTAAGTCAACAATGGTTTTGTAAGAAGGATGGTGAGCGGTGGTGATGTGCGGCAGAGGGGGTATCGCTGCACTCATCGCGATGATGTTTCTCGTTCAGGTGTTGGTAATCCCTCAATCTTTTTCCGAATCGATATCCGAGGACGATGTTAGTGAGCGGGTTCAATCTCTTGAATTAGAGAACGGTTCTGGCTCGCAGTTGGCCGGTAAACCCCTCACGGTAAACGGTCATTCGTGGACGGTTCGCCCTGAATCAAACCTCGACAACTGGCTTTCAATCGCACTTGTCAACGCATCAAATGCTACCGCTGTGGGTATCGATGTGGCTCCGGATGGAACCGCTCATATCTGCACTGTCGACGATACCGTCGTTACTTATTACCAAATATCGGTAAACGGCTCTATCGATAGCGATGTGATTGGAATCCTCAATTCATCAAATCCCATTGATGATTGTGCGATTCAATATACTGGTCATGACAGGGTGAGGGTTGCATTTTACGATGAAGCAAACCTCGTCTATGCCAGGAGGACGGTGATTGGTACCATCTATTCGCAGCCGGTTTGGAATAACCGAATAATCGCTGAGGGAATTGCAGGTGGCCCATTGACCATGGCGATGGATAGCGATGATAGGGCAAATATCGTATTTCGTGATGTGAATGATTCACTGCGGTATATCAATTCGACTAGCACTTTCTGGATTGATCGAGTAATCGACCAAGGCCCGGTCGATGATGACATTGAATTGATAATACAAAGTGATGACTCACCATTGATTATCTATCGTCACATCAACCAGGGGCTGCTCTCGGTGAGTTATGATGATCAGCAATTAATCCGTAATAATATTGCAAATTCAGGTAATTTAAGTGGTGGTCTTGGCATGGGAATCGATGCTGATGGTGTAGCCCAAGTGGCGTTTTCTTTCGAGGATAATGGTACCAATTATCTGAATGTTTTGCGCAGCCTCTCTGGCAAAGTAACCGGTAGAATCCCCTCTGAACCTGTTGAGATAATCCAGGCGATGGCAGATGCAGATACTTCACCTACTGGGGGTATTGCGGTTGGTGATATCGATGGTGATGGTTTGGATGATATCGCTATCGGTGATGCTGATGGTTTGGGTCAAGTGCGCATCCATTTGGGCACAGGAGCGGGGGTAAATACCAGCGCCATAATGGTAACTAATACAGGACAATACCTTGGCTTTGGCAGTGCGGTTTTATTGGTCGATGTCAATGGTGATGGTTTGGATGATCTAATTATTTCAGCACCTGGCAATGATACGATAGCGGGAGTGGTCGAGTGTAGACTGGCTACCAGCAGCGGGATTTCGGACACTGAATCGTGGACTTATTCAGGTCAGGCAGGACAGTTGGTCGGTTCTTCATTGGTAGATCTCGGTGATGTTGACCAAGACGGCGATGACGATTTTGCAATTATGGCGGCCAATATCTCAGGCGGCGAGGATGAATTAGGACAATTGACCATCATCTCTGGAGGAAACGATTCCCTTTCGACATATGGTCAAGTAAGCCAAAGCGGAACGGGTCTGTTTTTCGGCAGAGCATTCGCATCTCAGGGTGATCTCAATGGTGATGGCTATCCTGACCTTGCCGTAAGCAATACCGGCACAACCGAGGACCCAGTTTCCCATTCCTCGGTCGAGATTTTTCACGGTGGTGCAAATGGTCTCACCTTGACTCCTCAAAAGATCTATCAGAGCAATGAGCAGGGCCGACTATTTGGCCACGACATTCAATTCGTCGGTGATTTAGATGGCGATGGTGATGATGAATTACTCTTTAGTGAGATATTTAATGGTACTAATAATAAATATCAAAATGGGCGCCTTTGGATGTTTTATGGTGATGAAGGCGGATTGGGTGATGATCCAAATTGGACGCTTGATGGTGAGGTTTCCAACCAACGCATTGGCTATCGAGTAGCACCTGCAGGTGATATCGATAAAGATGGTTATGACGACTTTTTCGTGATAAGCCTTCAAGCCAATAACCGTGGCGAATTGCGTCTGCATATGGGTTCTGAAACCGGCCCCTCAAACGAGGTCTATCTGCTGAAAACCGGTTCGTCTCAATCACGATTAGCCGAAGTCATCATCTCTGGATCCGATCTCGATGGAGATGGTTTACTGGATTTATTACTAACTCAGAAAAATACGACTTCTAACAGCATTGAATTGCTGATTCTTTCTGAAATAGAATGGGAGTCTTTCGATATCGAGTTCTCTCAAGAGATTAGCGGACTTGAACTCGAGACCTCAGCCGATGGTCGAACGGTGATAATGTTCGAGATTGGCGGCGTATTGCAATTGATGGAGCATACCATGGATGGAAGTGCCGAGGGTCGCTGGACTCAGATGGCTCTGTCCAATACCCTTGCTAACGCCAGTGTAGGTTATGCATTCTCTTTATCTCCGACCGGCGTCGCAAATGTGATTTTGGTTTCTGGGCAAGGGCAATCCTTCACCTATATGCGACCTACTTCATTTGTGGCCTTGGAGCACAGTTTACGCAGCAGCAGCAGTTTTGGTGCAAATCTCGCGTCAGCGGTTGACTCTCAGGCAAATCAACAAATCGTTCATCAAAGCACCCCTGGAAATACGCTGTGGCTCGAGCAAGAGCAAAATGGAATCTGGTCTACCTCTGAACAGATAGGTAGCATCACCCCTAGCCTTGATAGAGCATTGCAATTACACATAGATTCACAAAATATCTCAAGAGTGGTCTACCATGATATCACAACCGGTGAATTAGC
>Ga0302123_10000442_pt1 | contig 33040 bp, 27 predicted proteins | sample CB21_321_MG_FD_203109 | JGI IMG/M metagenome (GOLD analysis project Ga0302123, IMG submission 203109) | Marine microbial communities from Western Arctic Ocean, Canada - CB21_32.1 | ecosystem: Environmental > Aquatic > Marine > Oceanic | place: Canada: Western Arctic Ocean | collected 2017-09-28 | reverse complement strand
TACAACCACGATGACTCGCTCACCGAGGTCGTGACCCGCGATGACGAACTCGGGCATCTGGCGCGCGTGTTTCAGGCAATGGTCCGGAACGTCTACCAGCGCGAGCAGCGGCTGAAGCAACAGGTGCGCGAGCTTCGCCTAGGGGTCGACAAGGTCCGTCGCGACCGGGAGGTGGAAGAGAGCATCTCCACCGACTACTTCAAGCATCTCAATGACCGGGCTGTCGAGCTTCGTCGACGGGACTGATGTGCTACCCGGCACCGAGACGGCATCGGCCTTCGGGCGATATTCCCAGACGAAGTCGCCGTTGCGCGTCGAGCGTGCGGCGCCAGCGGAGCTAGTCGCCCGGGTCAGGCACTCTTCGACCCGGGCGTATCTGTTCTGGTAATGGCGGCCCTCCCAACCTCGTTGAGGTTGGGTCGTGTGGTGTGGATTACAGGATGCGGCGGAAGCCTACCCTGCCCCGACCGTCTCGGGCTTCTTCTTCCCGCCGATCCCCTGAATCTGAATGACGCCGCTCTGCTCCGGCGCCTCCTCCTTGAGGACATGCTGCCGGTAGAGCGCGGCCATCCGGTCGTTCTCGGCCTTGGCCTTCATCTGATCGCGCGCCGCGATCTTCTCCTGCCGCGCGTTCTTGGCGATGCCCTGCTCGTCCAGATCAGTCTGGAGCCCTGCCGCCACAGCCTCAGGGTCGAGCACCAGATTGTGCTCCTGGCTGTTCATGTCGACGTTCTTGCCGCCGGCGAAGATCTCGTGGCGCCCATGCTCGTCGTACCACTTGGTGAGCGTGGCCGACATGTGCATCTTCTCGATGATGTTCCGCCAGCCCACCCCGGTGTTGTAGGCACAGAAGGAAATCTCACCTTCCTGGGTCGCATACGGGATGATGCAGCGCTCGGTGCGCCGGAAGTCGTAGTTAAATAGGTCCTGGAACCACATGCCGGCGATGAACAGGAAGTTCCAGCGGTCGGACCGCCGCTTGACGATGTCGGCCTGGGTCCGGTCACCCGTCACCTTGCCGTAGTCCTTGCCGGAGGCCCCGAACGTCTTGTCGAACTTCTGCACCAGATCCCACAACTTGAAGTGGGTCGGCGCACTGAAGGGGTCATAGTTGCGTATCAGAGCAAGCGCCATGCCGAGCACCGCGACCTTCTTGCCGCGCCCACCGTCGTTGACCCGAGCCAGGTCCTTGGCCATCTGCTCCGCCTTCAGGAACGCCGTGACCGGTACCGATTCCTTCGTTTCCTTGTCGATCATGATCGCCATCCCAGTGCCGCAATTCGGGTGGCAGCCACAGTTGAGCTGTCCCCAATCGGACTCTGGGCCGTGCATGAAGTCGGCCGAATCGGTAAAAGTGCCCATGAACGAGATCGGGAACCAGTCGCGGATCGGTTCGCCGATACCGGTCTGGTTTTTCACGTCGTGCGCCAGATGTGACAGTGTGTAGCGTTGCGCGCTCCGACGCTCGTCGGTGATCTCCTCGTCGCGGCCGGTGAACGAGACCGGCTGGAACGACAGGAAGTTGATGGTCTTCGGGTTGTCGAGCGCGAACTGCACGACACGGCCGACCTGCTCGTTGTTGATGCCGTTGATGATCGTGATGACCGGCACGATGTCCACACCGGCGTTGTGCAGGTTCTCGATGGCCCGCAGCTTCACGTCAAAGAGGTTGCCGACCAACCGGTGAGAGTTGGCAGCGTTCCCGACGCCATCGAACTGCAGATACGCGTACCGCAGACCAGCCTCGGCCGCGGCACGGGCGAAATCCGGGTTCTTGGCAAACTCGATGCCGTTGGTCGCCGCCTGCACGCTGTTGTACCCCACCTTGCGCGCGTAGCGCACGGCATCGAGGAAATAGGGCGAGATGGTCGGCTCGCCGCCGGAGAACTGCACCGACATCTGCCGCCTGGGCTTGATCGAAATGGCGTTGTCGAGCAGTGTCTTGATGTCGTCCCATCCGAGCTCGTGGACGAACCCGACCTGGTTTGCGTCCATGAAGCAGGGGTCGCACATCATGTTGCAGCGGTTGGTCAGGTCGATCGTCAACACCGAGCCGCGGCCGTACTTGATGGTGCTGCTGCCGTGGTTGTGCAGCTTCTCGTCGTTGTGCGCCCGCATGTCACTGCCGGGAAACGTCTCCTCGAGATGCTTGAAGAACGCGGGGTCAATGGCCATCACGTCCTCGAAGTGGCCATGCTTGGGGCAGTCCTTCACCATCAGAATCTTGCCGTCGCGCTCGATGACGGTCGCCTTGATCTCGCCGACCTTCTCGTTGATCAGAATCCTGTAGTCCTTCTTGCCGTCGAGGATTTCCTGCCGGATCTCTGGCACGCACTTCGGACAGAGCGAGTCGGTCTCACGCGGCCACCCCAGCGGCGGCTTGACCTTCTCGTCAGACTTCAGCAGCGGCTTATCAGCCCAGGCCGGGATGAACGACGGGCGCTGGCTGAACTGGTTCAGGCGGTCGTAGACCATCCACCCGGCATTGGCCAGCAACGTCACTCCCTTTTCGGCGTACTTGATCGGCTTGTGCATCTTCACTCCTGCAATGGGCCCGAGTCGGCGCCCCTGTGTATCGCTCTTGCTGTAGAACGTCTCTCGTATATCGACGCTCAAGCCACCGAATTAGTCGGCATCTATCCTGGACATTGAAAGTCGTTTGCCGATTACAAGATAGCCTCGATATCATGAAAATCACGAAACTTTCAGCGGGATGGCACATAAGGGGGGTAAACGGGCATCTGGCTGGGTGTTTGGCGGGCCGTTCAGGCCCGCGTGGCCGGATTGCCGCCCGTCGTGCCGCTCCCTGCCGGAAGGGCAAGCAGGTGCACCGCATCCGGGAAGACCTCCATGTGGCGCGCGGCCATCAATGCTACTGTAACAGCTAGACGGGGCTACTCTCCGCGCCCAGCGGGCGCGCACGTGCGCGCTTTGACTGTCGACGACGACCCAACGTGTGATGTCTCGCGCTTCCGATGTCGTGGTGATCGGCGCCGGCGTGTTCGGCGCCTGGACGGCCCTGCAGCTCCGCCGAAGCGGACGGTCGGTCACCCTGATTGACGCGTTCGGCTCCGGCAACACCCGCTCGAGCTCCGGTGGCGCCTCGCGCGTCTTCCGCATCGGCTATGGCCGCGAAGAGATCTACTCTCGATGGGCACAGCGCTCGTTTAATGCCTGGCTGGATCTATGTCGGGATACCCGTCAAGAGCTCTTCACCCGGACCGGGGTCCTGTGGATGACCCGTGCCGATGACCCGACCACCGACGAGACTATCGAGACACTGCGACGGCTCCGCGTGCCGTGCGAGACGCTCGACCGGACCACGCTCGAACAACGGTATCCGCAGCTCGACTTCGGCCCCATCACCCGCGGCGTGCTCGAGCCGGAGGCGGGCGTCATCATGGCGCGACGCGCCGTGCAGACGGTCGTACGCCAGGCGATCAAGCAGAGCGTCGAATACCGCATGGCGGCAGTGACACCACCGAACGGCGACGGGCCTATCGACGCCCTCGTCACGAGTGACGGCACGCGCATCGCGGCCGGCACCTACGTGTTCGCCTGCGGCCCGTGGCTGCCCAAGCTGTTCCCATCGGTGCTCGGTGACCGTGTCCGCCCAACACGTCAGGAGGTCTTCTTCTTCGGCTCGGAACCAGGCGACCGGCGATTCGCGCCCCCGGCAATGCCAGCGTGGGTCGACTTCGCCGGCGGCGTCTACGGCATACCGGACTTGGAAGGACGGGGCTTCAAGATTGGCCTCGACCACCACGGGCCAGCGTTCGACCCGGACAGGGGCGAACGGATCGTCTCGAACGACGCGTTGAAGGTCGCCCGCATGATTCTTGCCAGCCGGGTGCCGGCGCTCGCTGAGGCACCGCTGCTCGAGGCGCACGTGTGCCAGTACTCGAACAGCTGGAACGGCGACTTCATAATCGACCGGCATCCAAAAAGCGACAACGTCTGGCTGGTCGGCGGTGGATCCGGACATGGCTTCAAACACGGCCCAGCCGTTGGCGAGTACCTCACCGCGCAGCTCGACGGCCGTAAAAATCCGGAGGCCCGCTTCACGCTCGCGGCCCATCAGCGAGCCCAACAACGAACGGTTTTCTGACAGACAGGGCTGCGCCCCAAACCCCACGGGTGCGACGCCCGGCATTCGTCTTGCTCATCCCGAGTAGTAGGATGCCGGTCTGGACGAGGCGCAGTGACACGGTGCCCTCAGGAGCCGGCGCTGTGGAGCGCCGATGGATCAAGACGGAATGGAGCAGGGTCTCAGAAACCTCGATCATCGCGTCGAACGGATCGAGCAAATTCTGCCAACTCTGGCGACCGGAGACGACCTGAGAGCCGCCATCGAAACCCCTGGCGACCAAGGCGAAGCGAAGAGCCGCCATCGAGCCCCTGGCGACCAGAGCGGAGCTACAAGAGGCCAAGGTGGATCTGCGCACTAGCATTGACCAGTCCAAGCAACGGATACGCACGCATTTCGACATCGTCGCTGAGAGTCTCCGCGACGATGTCCAGATGATCGCTACCGCGCTGGCTACGCTCTCGCAGCGCGGGTAGTTGTTGCCGCTCGGGATGGAGAAGACAGAGGGCCGCGTAGCTGGTTCAGCAACAATCTGGGCCGCAATCACTGTCGTCGTCGCCCGCGGTGAAGTCGCGGACTCCGGTCGGGCCGTCCACGATCGCGAATGAGCCGACGTAGGGGGCGTGGGACAGCTTGACGGCGGTGTCTGTGCAGACCTCGACCGCCTTGCCGCGAGGGAACAGGTGCCCTTCCTCGTCGACGACCGCCTTCTGCGGGCCGAGGTAGGTGGCGAATTGGCCAGCGAACGCGCAGGCAGCCTTCTTCTCGAATTTGTACCCGCGAACCGTCACCGAGTAGAAGGTGCAGCCCTCAACCTCGCGCCAGAACGTCTTCTTCAGAACCGACACACCATAGAACCCCGCCTTCTCGAGCCCGGCGAGAAACGCCTCCTCGGTCAACGCGCCCGAGATACACTCGCCCCAGAGTTGTCCGTCTGCCCGCATCTTCGGCGGCACTTCGTAGTCGGAGACGATGTCGGCCACGACGAGCCGGCCGTGGTCCTTCAGCACCCGCCAGATCTCGCGAAAGACGCGCGGCTTGTCGGCTGAGAGATTGATGACACAGTTCGAGGTCACGACGTCGGCGACGCCGTCGTCCACCGGAATTTCCTCGAGATAGCCCTTCCGGAAGTCCACCGCGTCATAGCCGAGGGCCTCGGCCACCTGCGGCTGACATTCGCGAGCGACCGACAGCATCTGGTCAGTCATATCGACGCCGTAGACACGCCCCGCGGCGCCCACCCGCTTGGCCGCGATGAAGCAGTCGATGCCAGCGCCCGAACCGAGATCGACCATCGCCTCCCCGGCCACAAGTGACGCCGCTGTCACGGGGCTGCCGCATCCGTAGAAACGCTCCACGACCGCTTTGGGAATGTGTTCCAGATCCGCAGCATCCGGCTGCACCGGACAGCAGAGCTCGGCCTGCGGTTGCTCCGCTGCATCGCCATAGAATTCACGCACCGTCAGACGCGACTTGTCGAACGACTCTTCCGACAGCACGCAGGCCGAATGCGTCGTCCGCACGACCGCTTCCTCGTCGTGCAACGTGTGCTGCCCCATGGCGCGTACGACCACCGGGCGGTCGTAGCCTGACCGGGGCTGCACCGTGGCGCGCCCTTTCCGCAGCAGATCGCCCAACGTGTCATCCGCCAGCCCCTTGTAGAGCTCGCAATAGGGATCGTGCCCCACAAACGCGGACCGCCGGCTCTGACCCTCCTTGGCCGCCAGCCAGTACCCGTGCTCAACATCGCCCCCGCCACAAAGAAAGCGGAGGCTGCACGACCGACACAGCGGCTTGCGCTCGACCGTCGCGTCACGCAGATCGCGGCACACCGCGCTCGTCTTCCAGATCGTCTCGAGATCCTCGGTGCCAAGATCGCCGCACCGCAAATCGGACACACCGGCCATCGAAGCCGAGGGATACACGCACCCATCGGTATAGAGACACAAGCTGGTCCAACCGGCGCCGGCCAAATCGTTCTTCACCCCTGGTACGCCGTCGAGCCGCAACCGGAACTCCTCGACGTTGTCGATCGAGACTCCAAGCTCGGTCGCCACCCCGCACGCCCGCCGCACGGCGGCGAGGATCTCCTCGGCGCTCGGCAGGTCGCCCAGCGCGCCGTCGAGGACGCGGCCCCGGCGGTGCGGCCATAACAGATGGACGTTGCGCACACCGTGCTCCGACGCCAACCGGACAACCTGGTCGAGCGATCCAATATTGCGGCGCAGGATGGTCGCCGTCAGGGTCGGCCGCATCCCGGCCTCGACGGCGAGATCCAGCCCCGTCACGATTCGTTCGAAGGTCCCCGCCCCACGAATCGGGTCATTGATCTCGGCAGTCGGACCGTCCAGGCTGATCTGAATGCGCAATGCCCCTCGACCCGGCGCTGCGGCGCCATCGCTCTCCTCAACCGAGGCACGCCCGACCTGACTCCCCTTGACGTCGCGCGGACCAGGCGGCGTCGTGACCAGCCGACTCAGCCGCTCCAGGCGGTCACCGTGCAGCAGAGTGCCGTTGGTCAGGATGACGAGGTCTCGACCATGGGTCGTGACAACTCGCTCGGCGAGATCAAGGATGTCGGGGCGGGCCAGCGGCTCACCCCCGGTGAAGAACAGTCGTTCGGCACCGAGGGCGACCGCCTGGTCGATGGCATCGACGAGCCGGTCGGTCGGGAGCCCCTGCGGCCGCTCCGGCCCGGACGACACCAGACAGTGGGCGCAGCTCAAATTGCAAAAATCGTTGACCTGGATCCACAGCTCGTGCAACCGGTCGGTGTCCAGATAGGCCGACCGGCCCAGATACGGAGCGGGTGCCGCCCCATCGGTCGACAGGAACCGGTGCCGGAGCCCGTCGTGCGCAAACGTCTCGACGTGGAGCCAGGCCCGAGTCACATCTAGACCGCTCTCGGTCGCGTAGTCGCGCACGACCTGTCCAAACGGAGTCCGCCCGTCAAAGCGGCTGAGCAGCCGGAGCCCCCGTTCGTCAGTCCCGATCCAATGCGGTGCGGCAGGGTCGAGCGCGACGGTGCCGCCAGGCACGGCGCGCACCGAGTACGCCGGAGCGCGCAGCATCGTCTTGTCGTCAATGAATATCGGCATGGATATGCTCCGGTTAGAGGTGGAGCCAGCCAGAACGGAATCCGACCGTCGGATGATCGTTCAACGCACTCGCCGGCTTCCCGAACCCCGGTGCGAACAATATCAGCCGCACGTTATCCGACGCGGCCAGCATTCGCCGCCACGTCGCCGGGCCGATTCGTCGCGGACACAACTCGCGCCCTCTTCTGCGCAAACCGAAACCACAGGCGCGCACCGAGCAACACGGCGAGTATCCCGGCGTAGATCAAGGGGGGGCCGATGTCGACCTTGACCAGCCAGAGATAGTGTACAACGCCGGCGAGCGCGGCAGCGTAGACGAGACTGTGGAGCCGGCGCCAGCGCTTCCCGCCAAGCCGGCGGGTCATCCGGTGGGTGGAGGTGATAGCCAGCGGGATCAGTAGTACGAACCCGGTGAACCCGGCCGTGATGAACCGACGCTCGACGATGTCAGCGAGAATCAGGTCGAAGGCGAAGAAGAAGTCCAGCACCAGAAAGGTACTGAAGTGGAGCACGGCGTAGAAGAAGGTGAACAGCCCTATCATCCGCCGGAGCTGCGCCAGGCTGTGCCACCCGGACACCCGACGAATCGGTGTAATGGCCAGTGTGAGCAACAGGAACCGGAGCGTCCAGTCCCCGGTCCGATGGGTGATATCCTCGATCGGGTTGGCGGTCAGGCCGCCGGTGGCACCGTGCCAGACGAGCAACCCCAGCGGAACGAGGCACGCCGCAAACACCCACGACTTCAGGCGGCGCACCCCCATGTCTCCTCAGTAATTTCGCGCGAGGTCCATGCCGTCGTAGAGGCCCGCGACCTGGTCGGCGTAACCGTTGAACATCTGCGTCGGGATCCGAAAGAAGCTGCCGATTCTGCGCTCGGTCGCCTGGGTCCATCGGGGATGGCTGACCTCCGGATTCACATTGGAATAGAACCCGTACTCGTTGGGAATGGCTACGTTCCAGGAGTTGCGCGGTTGGTCTTCGACGAACTCGATCTTGACGATCGATTTGATGCTCTTGAACCCGTACTTCCACGGCACGACGAGCCGCAGCGGGGGGCCCTGCTGGTTCAGCAGTGTCTTCCCGTAGACGCCGACCGCGAGGATCGCCAGCGGGTGCATCGCCTCGTCCATGCGCAGCCCCTCGACATACGGGTAATTGAGTGCCGGCCGCCGCGAGCGTTGATCGCGCATCTCCTCCGGTCGATGGAGCGTCGTAAATTTGACGAATTTGGCCTTCGACGTTGGCTCAAATCGCTTGATCAGGTCGCCCAGCGGAAACCCCACCCACGGCACCACCATCGACCAGGCCTCGACACACCTTAATCGATAGATGCGCTCTTCAAGGGTGTGCGGCCGAAGCAGGTCATCGATGTCCACGTCAGCGGCCGGTTTGTGCATCTCCCCTTCGACCCGTACCGACCAGGGGGCGGTCGTCATCTCGTCGGCATACCGTGCCGGGTCGCCCTTGTCCGTTCCGAATTCATAGAAATTGTTGTAGCTGGTGATGTCGTCGTACGAGTTCACCTCATCGTCGGTGCTCAGGGGCGACTTCCGTAGGTTCGGAATCGGTTCCTGCGCGTGAAGCGCACCGCCGAACTGACCCAGCACCGTCGCGCCGGCCACGGCACCTAGTGCGGCACCCGACGTCGCCCGGATGAACTGCCGCCGGTTGCGATACAACCGCTCGTCGGTGATCTCTGACGATCGGATGTCCGGTGCTTGCTTGATCAACATTGAGTGCCTCCAATTGGTGTAGCGGCAGGGCGCGACATGACTGCACGGCACCCCCGTGCATGGTCCTCCCCAGAGAGGTGACTTGTCAACGAGATGCGTGGCCGGGCCCACCCGATGAGCGTCCGGGTCCAGGCCAGGCCGGGTAGGACGCTGCCAGACGGTCAGGAGACCGTCCTGCGAGATACAGCAGCAGGATCCACAAGTTGGAGACGGTGCGTCGCGTCCAGCCGTCACGCTCCCAGCGTCTCGCCGACACGGACACGGCGACCTGCGAATATCGGAGTCGGCCGTGCCGCCGCATCCGACGCACCAGGTCCGCATCCTCCATGACGGGCATCGCACCGTAGCCTCCAATGGCCTGAAAGAGATCTCGCCTAATGAACAGGCCCTGATCCCCGTAGGCGATCCCGAGCCACCTCACCCGAGATCGCACGCCGCGCTCGATCAGCCGGGCCTGCCAACGTGGCGAGTCGATCTCCAGCCGAAAGCAGCCACCAACCGCCCCGCCGCCAGACGCGCGACGCATGTCGTCGAGCCACCCCTCACTGAGCCGCGCGTCGGCATGCAGGAACAGCAGCCACTGCCCCACCGCGCGCGCCCCCCCCGCGTTCATCTGGCGACCGCGACCCCGATGAGCATCGACCCACTGAACGGCGGGCCATGCGCGACGGACCGGCTCAAGCGCCGGGTCGCCAGCATCGCCGCATGCGACGATTACCTCGATGTCGATGGTCGGGTGCAACACCTGGAGCAGAGCAGCGAGCGGGTCGGCATCGCGCAGCACCGGGATGATGACGGAGACGAAGGGATTACGCATCAGGAAGGCCCATTACGTATCGGCTAGTCGCCGCCGCCACCTCGACGATCTGGCCGTCCCCCGGCAGCACCGCCCAGACAGGCTCTCGGCTGGTGTTCGTCGTCGATGGCCTACAGCTTGTTCTGGCAGCCCGCTCTACATCGGCACTCGATTTCCTTGTCGCCGTCGGTGAAGTAGTTGTAGGTCAACTCCTCCCCCTTCGTGACGCTGCGACCAGCAATGATCCAGATCGTGCCGTCGATGACGTTGCTGTAGCAGTTTGGCGTGCACGAGTGATTAATGAACCGTGCGACATTCCCGTCGACATTCGCGTCAATCACCCACCGGCGGTTCAGCCGGAAGCACCATATTTCGCCGCGCCGCAGATAGCGATCCTCGCGGTCGGCACTCTCTTTGGTGGTGATCTTCTCACCGTCGTAGGTGACAATGCGCTTATTCTTGTTGATGTCTTCGAGCAGGAACACGCCCCATCCGTGCAATTTGGAGCGTTTCCTTCTTATCTTCGGACGGTAAATCGGAGCCAAGGACACCTCGTGTGCGACCACCCGGCAGTCCGGAACCAATCCAGGATCAGGCGGGAGTCATAATGGGACGTGATGAGGGTTGAAGAGTTTGTGTCACAGGGACATGCAGAACCGGTCAAGGGTGCGTTCCATGGACTGGCCATGGTCGTGTGCGGCCTGATGTTCGCCTACAACACCACGGCCTGGCTCTTTCGCCGAGAACCCCACCTCGCGACCAACGCCCTCGTGTACGGAACCGCGATTCTCTACGAAGGCATACAGACCCAGAGACACGTCGCTGCCCATGCCAGAGCCTGGCGGGACGAGACAGAGCCACCGGACCGCACCTGGCAGCGGCTGGCTGGGACACTCGATCTTGAGCCACCGGGCCGACGAAACCGCAGCATCATACCAGAGCGCACGTTCTAGAGGAGACAGGCCGCCTTCGCTGAGGCTTCGGCAAGACCTCGCCGTAGTGCGCTGCGAATAACGGCGAACGGAGGCAGGTCGCGGCCGGTCAAGGTCGTGACCACCCCTTTGCTATACTCGCGACATGAGCCCCATCGCCCCCCGGTTCACCGACCGCACTTTGAAATTCCTGCGGGCGCTCAAGCGCAACAACGACCGGGAGTGGTTCAAGGCCCACAAGGACGACTACGAGACCCACGTCCGTGGGCCAATGCTGGCAATCATTGAACGCTTGGGGGTGGACTTCCCCCGGGTTGCTCCTGATCTGGTCGCCTCGCCGCGATCCCTGTATCGAGTGTACCGGGATACGCGCTTCTCGCCGGATAAGACCCCCTACAAGACGCACGTCGCAGCCTCGTTCTCTCACCAGGTGTTGCCCAAACATGAAAGCGCTGGGCTCTATTTCCATCTGGCCCCCGATCAACTTTGGATTGGCGGCGGTGTGTATGCCCCGCAAACCCCTCAGTTACATCGAATCCGCGAACACATCGTGGCCAACGTCCAAAACTTCCGAAGTCTGGTCGAGTCGGCCGCGTTTCGGCGTATCGGGGGGCTAACGGGCACGAGGTTGCAACGGGTGCCACGCGGGTTTTCCCAGGACCATGAGGCGGCCGAGTATCTGAAGTTGAAGCAATATCTGGCCGGTGAACAACTGGACCCGCAGCTGGCGACCAGCCCCCGATTTTACGGGGCCCTCCTACGCCGCTTCACCAAACTGGCGCCGTTCATCAAGTTCCTCAACACCCCGCTCGTCGCGACGGCCAGGTTCAGAGTGTAGCGGACGCACGGGCGAACTTCCGGACCGATCTTGCCGTATAAGGGATCAGCTTGGATCGCGGGTCCAGTTATCCAGATATCAGGAGGCCCTATGTCCCGCATGTTGACCGTCGTCGTCCTCGCAATCGCCCTGACCGGGCTCATCGGCTGCGACATCCAGGTCAGCGAAGGACAGTGGATCGAGATCAAGGGCATCAACGGCACGCTGACCGCCATGCCGGTCACCACGACGCACGCGACCCGTCGCCGGGTGGAGGGCACGCTTGGCGAGGGCGGCCCAGACCTTCGGCTGGAAACGGTCAACGACATCATCACCCTCGGACCTGCCGACTAGCCTGGGAGCAGCAGCAGCTTTCGTACGTGTGGGACAGCGGGTCTTCAGCGGCGGAGCCTTGCTAGTAGAAGTCGTGTGACTCGGGTGTCGCCTCGCCGAAGGCGAAGTCGTGAAAACGCTCCGCCTTCACGGAGGTCACACCATCCTGCAGCTGAAGCACTCCCTCCACCAACAGAAACGGCCGTTCGAAAATCGCGCTCCGGTCTGCGGCGAACACGTCGGGCCGAACGATGATATTGGCGACACCGGTTTCGTCTTCCAGCGTCAGAAACACGAACCCCTTGGCGGTCCCCGGGCGCTGACGCGTAATGACGGTGCCAGCTATCCGAACCCGACGACCGTTACGGACCCGCGCCAGGTCGATCGCACGCAACACCCCACGCAACGCCAGTTCCTGTCGCCGGAACGCGACCGGGTGCGGCCCGATCGTCAACCCCGTACCGGCATAGTCGGCAACCACCCGTTCGTCCGGTGTCATCGGCGCCAGCGGCGACACACCTTCGTCCACCGTTTCTCGCGGCGCACTACGGCGAGATTTCGCCGAAGCCTTGGCACCGGCGGAGAATAATTCTCCCGGCTCTCGCACCGCGCGCTCGATCTGCCAGAGCGCCGTCCGGCGATCGTAGCCAAACGCGTTGAGCGCGCCGATCTCCGCCAGGGTTGCCAGCTCGTCCCGTCGCAGCCCAGTCCGAGTAATCAGATCTTCGACCGACGCAAATCGAGGTCTCGCCGCTCCCAGAGACCAGTCCGCCGCACAGGTGCTGCAAAACCCCCTGGCTCGCGGTGTCGCCAGGTCCACGACCTCCACCATCGAGGGATCGTCGCACCCGCATTTGGGACACACCAGTCTCGCCGATCCGCCGGAGTGCGCCTCAGGCCGCGGCGCACTCCGGCGAGACCTCGCCGGAGCCTTGGCGGAGCTCGGCGAAGGCGGACTGCCTCCTGCTGTCTGTATAGCGCGTCCCTGCTCTTCACGCAGACCGGTGACATATCGCAACCCAAGACGGATCGCACCATCGGGCTCCACCATGCACTCCCAGTCGGAGTACTGCACGTCGATTCCGGTAAACCGCACACCGCGCCGCTGCGCGTCCTTGACCAGGGTGGCCGGGCGATAAAACCCCATCGGCTGGTTGTTCAGCAACGCCGTGAAGAACGCCGCCGGGTAATGCGCCTTCAGATAGGCGCTGGCATAGACCAGCAGCGCGAAACTCGCGGCATGAGACTCGGGGAAGCCATACAGTGCGAACGAGGTAATCGACCGCACGATCTGATCGGCCGGTGCTCCCGTAATGCCCCGTCTGGCCATCCCGTCGCGCAGCGTCACCTCGATCTCAGCCATCCGCCGCTCCGACCGTTTAAAGCCGAAGGCGCGCCGAAGCTCATCGGCCTGTCCACCCGTGAACCCAGCCGCGACCATCGCAACCCGGAGCAACTGCTCCTGAAACAGCGGCACCCCGAGTGTGCGACGCAGAATCGGCTCGAGCGAGGGATGCGGATACTGCACCGGCTCGCGCCCCGCGCGCCGCTTCATGTAGGGATGCACCATCTGCCCCACGATCGGGCCAGGACGGATAATCGCCACCTCGACCACGATGTCGTAGAACCGCTCTGGCCGCAGACGTGGCAACGTCGCCATCTGGGCGCGAGACTCGACCTGGAACACACCGATCGTGTCGGCACTCTGCAACATCCGGTACACCGCCGGGTCGTCAGGTGGCAGCCGGGCGAGATCGACCGCCCCCGTCCGGTCCGCGCCCCTCCCATTAATCAGCGTGAAGGTGTCCTGCAGGACCGCCATCATCCCCAACCCGAGCAGATCGACCTTCACGATCCCCATGTCGGCGCAGTCGTCCTTGTCCCACTGCACAACGACACGACCCGGCATGCTGGCGTTCTCAAGCGGCACTACCTCATCGAGCCGTCCCTGGCAGATCACCATCCCGCCGGAATGCTGGCCGAGATGACGAGGCAGGTCCTGCATGCGTCGCCACAACACGCTGAACTGCTCGACCCGCGGGTCGGTCCGGTCGATGCCGACGTCGTCGAACCGACGCGCGAGGGTGTCCTCCGGGTCGGTCCACTCAAAGTGGTTCATGATCTTGGCGAGCCGGTCGATCTGGTCGGGGGCGATCGACAACACCTTGCCTACGTCGCGTGCGGCACTGCGACCGCGGTAGGTGATGACGTTGGCGGTCATCCCGGCGCCCAGCCGACCATACCGCTCGTAGACATGCTGGATGACCCGCTCCCGGCTGTCGCCGCTCGGCAGGTCCAGATCGATATCGGGCCACTCGTCCCGCTCCTCCGACAGAAAACGCTCGAAGAGCAGATCCATGCCGACCGGATCGACCGCGGTGATCCCCAAGCTGTAACAGACGGCGCTGTTGGCGGCCGAGCCGCGTCCCTGCACGAGGATGTCCTGCTGCCGGCAGAAGTTCACGAGATCCCACACGATCAGGAAATACCCGGCCAGACCGAGCTTTTCGATGAGATCGAGCTCGCGCGCGATCTGCCGCCGGGCGCGTTCATGATACGGACGATAGCGCTCGCGGGCGCCGACCTCGGTGATGGCGCGCAAAAACGAGATCATCGTGTCGCCGGTCGGCACCGGATAGGCGGGAAATCGATAGCCCAAGTTGGCCATCGTGTAGCCCAGCCGGTCGGCGAGCGCGCCGGCGGCCGCCAGCGCGTCCGGACGGTCGCGAAACAGTCTGGTCATCGCGGCGGGTGACTTCAGATACCGCTCGGCATTGCAGGCCAGACGACGCCCGGCCCGGTCGAGCGTGGTCTTGTGTCGCAGACAGGTCTGCATGTCATACAGCGGGCGGTCCTCGGCGACCGCGAACCGCACACCGTTGGTCGCGACGAGTGGGACATGAAAGGCGTCGGCCAGCGCGATGAGCGCCTGGTTGTCGATCGCCTCGTCCCGAAGCAGATGTCGTTGGAGCTCGACATAGACCTGCGACCGACCGAACAGCCCGACGAGCCGATCGAGCAGCCCACCCACCCCGTAGCGGTGCCCCATGAGCGCCACGCGACCGGCAAGCGCCACGAGCCCGGTGGTGCCCCCATCGAGGTCCTCAAGCGTCAGGACTCCCTCGCCCTTGGGCGCATCGAGCTTCATGCGGGTCAATAACCGACACAGGTTCCGATACCCCTCCGGTGACTCGACCAGCACCGGCAGACGCCAGAGACCGGGACCCGGGAGGCTAGCACCGTCCGCCTTCGCCGAGGCTTCGGTGCGACCTCGCCGTAGTTCGCCGTGAGAACAAGTGGACGAAGATGGGGCGATCGTCAGCTCGCAGCCAACAATCGGTTTGATACCGGCCGCGAGCGCCGCCTTGTGGAATCGAGGCGCTCCGTACACCCCGTCCCGGTCGAGTAGGGCGAGCGAGGAATATCCCAGCTCGGCCGCCCGGTCGACCAGGGCCTCGGGCAAGGAAGCGCCATCAAGAAAAGAGAACGCGGACGATGCGTGAAGCTCGACATACATGGAGAAAAGAAGTCAGCAGTCAGTCAGCCTTCGCCATTAATCCACCAGCCCTTCCAGGAACCATCGATCGACTCGGCGGTCATGGAAAATTCGATACACACCGCCGTCGGCCAACGAGACATCCCACGCGTCTCGGTCCCAGGGCGCGGCGCCAGAAGATGGCGCCGCGGCTGGGGCTCCTGAAGCCTCGGTCCACCACTGTCCAGAGGTACGCCAGGGACCGGCCCAGTGCACAACCTCACCACCGGGCACCCGTGGCGCCAGGACCCGGACCGGACGACCTCTCTGAACCCTCACCCGTGCCGCGATCGGCACGCGAAATCGCCGCAGCATGGGGCACAGAGGCGCGCTCCCCGAGAGCCTCGGGCGGGGCATCCCGCGCAGACTGCGCCAAGCTTCTCTCTCAGCGGGGTCCAATACTGCCGGTATGCTCCCTCGTCGCGCCGTGCGATTACCGGATGCGACAGGAGCACGACGCCGGGAAAATTTGTCCGCGAACGCCTGACTGGGGACACACGCGACCTGTCGCCAATCGCCGTCCACCGGTGTCTCCCGCACACTGTCCGCCCCTAGTCGAGGCTTCCTCTTTCCCCGCCTGTCCTGAGCCGAGCGGATCGCGTTGTTGTCGACGGTTCGATGCGACTCACCGTCGACCCCAAGCTTCGTCGAGGGGTCGAAGGATCGCATATCGAAACTCGCCATATCGTGCGAATCGACCAGCGCGGGTGAACCGCACCGGCCCTCGCCGGTCAACGCGGTCAACCGGGCAATCAATGTCGAAACTGCCTTCAGGGAAGGCCGCGCGCGTTCGAGCAACGAGAACTGCTGGGTGCGCGCCGGCACCGGGTCGACGACCACCGTGACCTGGTCGATCCCAGCAGACGGAGGGTGCGATTCCAGATCGAGCAGGACGAGCGTGCGTAGCACCCGCGGGTCTCGCAACGGAGTCGGCAGTTGCAACGTGCGAGTCTGAATTTCCCGTGTCACCAGCTTCAAATACACACGGATCACTGCGGCCCCAACACCGGCGCGCTCGAGCCGCGCGCACAACTGGTCGAACACCCGGCTCAACACGAAGGACAGCGGCTCGAGCCCCTCGACCGGCCACTCGAGCACCAGCGACGCCTCGAATCGCTCCTCGACCGGAGCCGGCACGAGTGGGCCCTCGTCCTCGCCACGAGCAAACCGCTGCAAGGTCAGCCCACCCACACCCAACCGTTCGAACAGCTCGGCCGAGGGCAAGTGCGCCAGATCGCCGAGAGTGCTAATCCCCCAACGACGCACCGTGGACAGCAGGGCAAAGGCCGGGATGGCCAGTGCGGCACCCCTCACCTGGGTGCCTCGACGCGCCCCTGTGACGATCCCCTGTGCCTGCGCCAGCGCCTTCAGGACCGTGAGTGGCAACGAGGCCAGGATGACCGTTTCCCGACCCGGCTCGATCACCGTGAGCCCGCTCCGTTTCTGCACCACCAGCAGCGCCGCGGTCCGGGTAGATGCGACCGCAATACGAAGATACAGGCCCCGGTCAGCAGCCGACCGGCGCAAGGTCGCGCCCAGTTCCCTGGCGTCACCGAACATGCCCGGCGATCCCGGCCGGCCTGTCAGGTCGGCGGTGTCGAGCACCACGAGGTTGTCGCCATGAATCTCGATGCGTGGGGAATACTCGCGCGCCAACCGCACGAGCTGGTTGGTGACGCACTTGGCGCGTGGCACACCATCGGCGCTTCGGAAGGCCAGACCGCGCGGTGGGGCGTAGAGACAGGCAAACATCTAACTAGACGGGGCTCGTTGGCTTTCTGCCTTCTGTATTTCAGGTGTAGGAAACTCGGGACACAGGGTGATGAACGCGTCGTGTGGCCGACGGGCCCGAATGACCCGAGCTTGACACTCGAGCCCCTGGAGCAGCCGGTTCCGGTCGTGCGTGCCAGACCACCGACCGGCGATCGAGCTGGACTGCAACACCACCGTCTGTCCTTCCGCGCTCCGCGCGATCGGCTCCGGTCCGAGCAGCAGCCCGACGGTCTCGCTGTCTTCGAGCAGGCGTGACAACCGCATCCAGGTCGTCATCGGAATCTGCCGGATCGCACGCCCGGGCACATCCGCCAGATCGAGCGCCACGACGCCGAACCCACCGGCATCCAGCACCAGTCCCAACGCCTTGAGCGCCCGCGTAACGGATTGAGCCAGGTCGCGCGCCTCCTCCCGACCTCGTTCACGAACCCATAACAGACTGGACAGATCGAGGCCGGCCGCGGTGCCCGACACCGGATCGAACCGGTCGCAGGTGTCGATGAGCGCCACAACCTCGCCACGCGCCGTGGCGGCCGCGAGCACCGAGGCCAGGAGACTCGTGCGACCGGATGAACGAGGCCCAACAATTTCCGACAGGTGACCGCGCACGAACCCACCCGCAAGCAGCTCATCGAGCGATGCCTGGCCTGTTTCGGCACGATTATTATAATTTTGGGCAAGTGCACGAAACGTAGTTCGATCGAGCTTTCGTGCGCGCAACAACGACTCGAGTCTGGAAACAGCAGCAGTAGGCATGTTTTCGCTTTTTATTCGCTATACAAAATATAGCTGCCACCGGCCCGAGATGCAAGAGAAATTACGAGGAATCCAAGATCGAAGAACCCTGTCCTAAATGCCTGGCAGTTGATGGTCGTCTTTACGGGGTGATACCAAGGGCTCTACATTTATTCAGTGACCGACCCGGCACCAGACGTCCCCGACACCCCGCCCGCCACTCCGCAGGTCTGGTCCCCCGTGCTCCGACGGCTCGGTGTGGCATTCACCTCCAGCAAGTTCCGCAATGTGTGGCTGGCGGCCTTCACCTCGGCCACGGGCACCTGGGTGCAGCGATTGGCCCAGCAGTGGCTAATTCTGAATCTAACCGGATCGGCGTTCATGCTCGCGATCAACACGTTTTTCGCCGAGCTGCCGCTGCTGCTGTTCACGTTGATTGGCGGGGTCATCGCCGACCGTCACGACCGCCGGCATCTGCTGATGGGGTCACAGGCGGTGCAGATGGCCTGTGCCCTGACCCTCACCGCGATCGTGTTCTTCGACGTCACCCGGGTGCGCTATATCCTGGCACTGTCGTTCATCTCCGGTCTGGCGCAGGCGTTCGGCGGCCCGGCGTTCCAGTCGCTGCTCCCGTCGCTGGTGCCACGGCAGCATCTACCGAACGCGATAGCGCTGAACTCGATCCAGTTCAACCTCGCCCAGACAATCGGCCCGGCCATCGGCGGGGTGGTGCTGGTCTCCCTCGGCCTGGCGGCCTGCTTCGGGCTGAACGCGCTGTCGTTTCTCGTCGTGATCGCCGTGCTCGGGCTGATGCGAGTACCCCGATCGGCGCCGGCCACCAGGGAGCGGGTTCTGACCGCGCTGCAGGGCGGGCTGCGGTACGTGCGGCAGAACCGCGCCCTGCTCGCGCTGACCGTGCTGGCGTTTGCCACGACATCGCTGGCGCTGCCGGTCCGGGCCTTTCTGCCGGTCTTCGCCGAAAACGAGGCACATCTCAGCCTGATGATGACGATGTCCGGGGCCGGCGCGGTCGCCGGGGCGCTCATTGTCGCCTGGCTGGGAAAGTTCGAGCACATGGGCCGCACGTTACTGCAGGTGCAGATGGCATTCGGCGGACTGGTCGTGGCGTTCGCACTGCTACCGATCAACAGGTTCAGCTACGTGCTGTTGTTTCTGATCGGAGCGGCGCTCTTGATGATCTTCTCGCTGGCCAACTCGCTGGTGCAGCTGACGGTGCCGGACGAGCTCCGGGGCCGTGTCGTCAGCATCTATCTGGTAGCGTTCCGCGGCGGGATGCCGCTGGGCAGTCTGGTCAGCGGCTACTTCACCACGCACTTCACGACATCGGCGGTCATCGCCATCAACGGACTGCTGCTGTCGGTGGTGGCTACCGGATTCCTGATGGGAAACCGGCAAGTGAGGGAGCTCTGAGAAGAATATCCAAGAGGCAGGCCGAGCAACTCCGGCCTGCCTACCGCACGAGCGAACGCCAGTCGAAGGTCCAGCTGACCGGCAGCTCGACCGGGGTGTAGCAGATCGCGTCGTCGCACGCCTGATACTCGAACGTGCCCTCGATCGTGAGCGTCGCGTTCGGCTGTGCCGCCAGCCCCGCAATCTTGCGGCTCATCGGGATGGTCACCTCCTGCACCAGCGTGAACGGCTCCTCGTAGACCTCCACACGCTCGCCGAGCGGCTCGAAATGGTAGATCTGGGGTTCGGGATAGCCGACCTCATGTGCCCGGATGAAATCCGGTGTGTCGACGCGCAGACTGAGCACCTGATACGTGTGGTCGCCCGGCGCATAGACGTGCATCCCGTCCTTGGGAGTGACGTCTACTACGAGCGAGAACCGGTTGCCTGGCGCCACCGTGCCGTCAGTCGCATAGATCAGCGCCTCGAGATGGTCGGTGGTCAGACGAGTGGCGTTCCGATCGGTGCCGTCCACCACATCCCCCAGCGCGACCATGATGCTCGACACGGTGAACCGCTCCTGAAACGCCTGCTCGAAGAACCGTAAGGTCACGCGCCCCTCGGTGTCGAGGATGAAGGTGCCGGGATACGGGACCCCGAAGAAGCGGGTCTCCGGTTGCATCTCGCGATTGAGCAGGTCGTACTCCTGGATGACGACGGACCCTGCATCCGACAGGATCGGGAACGCGATGCCGCGCGCCTCCGAGAAGGTCTGCAGCGTCTCGACGGAATCGTAGGTGATGGCGACCAGTCCCAGCCCCCGGGCCTGGATATCGGCGTAGCGGCTTTGCAGCTCCACGAGCTGCGTCTTGCAGTACGGTCACCAACTGGCCGAGCGGCTGAACACCAGCATCACCCCGTTCGGCCCCATGATCGACTGAACCGTCTGTGTCTGCCCGTGCTGGTCAGTCAGGCTAAAAGACGGCACGATGTCGCCGACCTGCGGACCGAACTGCTCGACGTCCGGCAGGTCCTGGGCAGCGCCGACCGAAGCCAATGTCAGCACGAGAGTTAACGAAAGCAGGCAATGACGCACGCTCGGTCCCTCCAGGATTCCAGCCATAGTAATACAGGATAGGCTCTGTCCTTGAGACGACGCCGCCCCACGATCCGATTCGCGCCTTGCAACTTTTTCTTGACGTGCTGGAGCCGCGGCGCCTCGCCCAGATGTCCGAGTGCGGGCTTCTGCATGGATGGGGGCTCGCCGGCGGGCCGTCCGAAGTGCCCCCAGGCCGACCGTGTAGAATCCAGCCGTGATGAGGCGCGATACCCTCGGCGAGCTTGCCGGGCTGTTCCTGCGGCTCGGCGTTACGGCGTTCGGCGGCCCGGCCGCCCACATCGGGATGATGCGCGACGAAGTCGTCGAGCGACGCCGCTGGCTGACGGACGCCGAGTTCCTCGATCTGCTCGCCGCGACCAACCTGATTCCAGGACCCAACTCCACCGAGATGGCGATCCACGTCGGCTACAGGCGGGGCGGGCTGCCTGGGCTCCTGCTGGCGGGCGGCTGCTTCATCCTGCCCCCGTGTCTCATCGTTGGCGTCATCGCCTGGGGCTACGTTCGCTACGGGGACACGCCGCAGGTCGGCTGGCTGATGTACGGCGTGAGCCCCGTCATCATCGCCATCGTGGTCCAGGCGCTATGGAAGCTCGGGAATAGCGCCGTCAAGGGACCGGCCACTGCGCTCATCGGGGTGCTGGCGATCGGACTCGCCCTGGCGGGCTTGAACGAACTGACCCTGCTGGCGCTCGGCGGGATTGTCATGGTGGGCGCACGCCTGGGCCGGCCAGGCGTCCTCGGGTGGACGATCGCCATGCTCGGTGCCGGGAGCACGCTGCTTGCACAGGCCGGCACGGTCGATGTCCCGGTCACGCTGACCCGTCTGACGCTCTTCTTCCTGAAGGTAGGATCCATCCTATTCGGAAGCGGTTACGTGCTGCTGGCGTTTCTGCGCGCCGATCTCACCGACCGCTGGGGGTGGTTGACCGACCAGCAACTCATCGACGCCGTCACGGTCGGTCAGGTCACACCGGGGCCGGTGTTCACTACCGCCACCTTCATCGGGTATCTGCTGGGCGGCTGGGTGGGCGCCACGCTGGCCACCATCGGGATCTTTGCCCCCGGTTTCCTGTTCGTGGCGATCTCGCAGCCGCTGATCTCGAAGCTACGCGCCTCGGCCCTCACCGCGGCGCTGCTCGACGGTGTCGTCGTCGCCTCGCTCGGCCTGATGGCCGCAGTCACCTGGCACCTGGGACGCTCGGCGATCGTGGACCTCCCGACCACCGGGCTTGCCGTCATCGCGGCGACGATCCTCGTGACCGTACGCCCCAACTCCGCCTGGTTGGTGCTGGGTGGCGCAGTCGCGGGATGGGTCTTGCGCGGTGGATCATAATGCGGAGGTTTCACTCCAGTGAGACCGGAGACCGGACACTGTTCGCCTTCGCCGACGCTCCGGCGAAACCTCGCCGGAGGTCGCCGCGAGAAACAGTGAACGGAAGCGGAGAGTCAGAAGCCAGCAAGAGGCCAGGTGCATCACGGTCAGCCTTCAGGCTATACCATATGGAGACAAGGGATTCGCCCCATGCCGATCTTCGAATTTCGGTGTCGGACCTGCCGCCGAAAGACAACCGCGCTGGTTCGGGCGCGCGCGCGAATCGGCGAGGTGCGGTGCACGCACTATGGAAGCGCCGACCTGGTCAAGCTGGTATCGCAGTTCGCGATGCCGCAATCCGATGAGGCGCGGCTCGACGCCCTGAGCGACCCGTCGAGCTTCACCGGTATCGACGAGCACGACCCCAAGAGCGTCGCGCGGTTCATGAAAAAGATAGGTCGCGAGATGGGCGAGAACCTCGGCAACGACTTCGACCAGGCGCTGGACCAGGAGCTGTCCGGCGGGGGGCTCGACGACGGGTTCGCCGGCGACGACGGCTAGCAATACGTGGTGAAAGTCCCGCGTCGAAGCCTGCGGCACGCCCACGACCGCAGACGATTGTGAGCGCACGCGGAGCGTTCGTGAATAATGCAGGTTGGTGAATCTCTGATACGGGTACACGCATGATGACTCGATTCGTCGGCGCGACGGTGCTGACGGCACTGGCCATGACCACCGTCATGGGTCAGGACAGCGACCTCATTGCTCTCGGGGCCAAGGTCGAGCGGGTGGCGACCGGATTCGGGTTCCTCGAGGGTCCGGCGGCCGACGCCGACGGCAACCTCTACTTCAGCGACGTCGTCTACGAGCGGATCCATCGATGGTCCCCCGAGACCGGCGTGACGGTGTTCCGCGAACGCACGGGCCAAGCCAACGGTCTGCGAGTCGACCTCGACGGCACGTTGCTGGTGTGCGAGACAGCCAACCGCCAAGTGACCGCGATCGACCAGGAGGGCCGGTTGACCATTTTGGCGGACCGCTTCGAAGGGCAGCGGTTCAACAGTCCCAACGACTTGTGGGTGGATCCAAAGGGGGGCATCTATTTCAGCGACCCGCGCTACGGGCCCACTGACGACCAGGAGATCAAGGGCAATCACGTCTATTACTTGTCACCCGACCGCGAGACGCTACTGCGAGTCACCGATGACCTGATACAACCAAACGGCATCGTCGGCACCCCAGACGGATCCCGGGTCTACATCGGGGACCAGGGCGCCGGTCGACTCTGGGCTTACCACCCGGAGGCGGACGGCTCGTTGCGCAACAAGCGGCTCTTCGTGTCGCAGGGGGCCGATGGGATGACGATGGACGAGCGGGGCAACCTGTATCTCACCGGTCAAGACATCACGATCTTCGACCCGACCGGGCGTCAGATCGGATCGATCGCCATACCGGAGCCTCCCACGAACCTGACCTTCGGCGGACCGGATGGCACGACGCTGTTCATCACGGCACGTCGATCGCTCTATCGGGTGGAGATGCTGGTCACCGGACAGTGAGGACGCAGGACGGGCGAAATCGAACACTGCGGGTAGAGTCCGTCGTCCCGCCTTGCAAGGGCTCGGCGCGACATCGGTGTCGACGGCCCTTGGTGCGACGTGGAATGTTCACCACGAACTGCTCGACCGGCTGGCTACTCGACCATCCCATCGGATTCGACCTACAATCTACTTGTTGCCATTGGCGACGCAGGTCGCACACGGACGAACACTCATCATAATATGGGTCATTCGGTCTGCGTACACTGCCGAACCCGGCCGGTCGCGGCGGCATGGAGGCCGTTCTGCAGCGAACGATGCAAGCTGATCGACCTCGGAAACTGGGTGGACGGGCGATATCAAGTGGCTGGGGAGGCGACGCCCCCGCCCGACGCGGACGCTGAGGACGCCCCCCCTAACTTCTTGAGTAATCCCAAAAAGCATGGCTGACACGCTGACAATTACCGACAACCGCACAGGGACGCAGTACGAGATTCCGGTCACCGACGGCACGATCCGAGCCATGGATCTACGGCAGATCAAGGTCGACTCGGACGACTTTGGACTGATGTCCAATGATCCGGCTTTTCTCAACACGGCGTCCTGCCGGAGCGCGATCACCTTCATCGACGGGGGCAAGGGCATCCTACGATATCGGGGATACCCGATCGAACAGCTGGCCGAGCAGAGTACGTTCGTCGAAACGGCCTATCTGCTGCTCGATGGCAGCCTGCCGACCGAGACCGAACTGGCGACGTGGCGTGCCGACTTGTCGGGTCACGTGATCCTGCACGAGAACATCAAGAAGTTCATGGAGGGCTTCCGGTATGACGCCCATCCCATGGGAATTTTTCTGAGCACCGTCGGCGCCCTCTCGACGTTCTACCCCAAGGCCAAGGAGATCGGCGACCCGGCCTCTCGGCGCCGCCAGGCCCTGCGACTCATTGCGAAAGTTCCGAGCATCGCCGCCTACGCCTACCGGCACAGCGTGGGCAAGCCGTACATCTATCCGGACGACGACCTCAGCTACACCGGCAACTTCCTGAACATGCTGTTCAAGCACACCGAGCCGGTCTACCGGCCAGACCCGGTGCTCGAGCGCGCGCTCGATGTGCTGTTTATTCTGCACGCCGATCACGAGCAGAACTGCAGCACCAGCGCGATGCGCGGCATCGGCAGCTCGAACGCGGACCCGTATGCCTCACTCGCCGGCGCGGCAGCCGCGCTCTACGGCCCGCTGCACGGGGGCGCCAACGAAGCGGTGCTCCAGATGCTAAAGCTCATCGGGTCGGTCGACCGGGTGCCCGCCTTCGTCGAGAGCGTCAAGAACGGGGACGGGCGGCTCATGGGGTTCGGCCATCGCGTCTACAAGTCCTATGACCCGCGCGCAAAGGTCATCAAGGCGACAGCAGACCAGGTGTTCGAGGTGACCGGTCGTGACCCGCTGCTCGACGTCGCGCTCGAGCTCGAGCGGATCGCGCTTCAGGACGAGTACTTCGTGTCACGCAAGCTCTACCCGAACGTCGACTTCTACTCGGGACTCATCTACCAGGCGATGGGCTTCGCCCCGGCGATGTTCCCGGTGCTATTCGCCATTGGACGCACCGCCGGGTGGATCGCCCAGTGGGAAGAGATGCTCCGCGACGACACGCTCAGGATCGCGCGGCCGCGCCAGATTTACATCGGGGAATCCCAGCGGGATTACGTTCCGATGCGAGATCGCTAGCAGGCTGTACGGGCTACTGACCGGCTACTCGGACAAGGGGCCACCGTAGCTCACCACCAGGACGGTGACATCGTCGTTCTGGGCGGCGCCGGCCGTAAAGGTCTTGACGCTGGAAAACAGATGCTCCAGCTGGGTCTGGACGTCGCGACCCGGCGCCTGCTCGATGCTGTCGAGGATCCTTGAGTCCTCAAACTCCTCACCGGCCGGGTTGAAGGCCTCGGACACACCGTCGGAGAAGGTGACCACAAAGTCACCAGGCTCCATCGTGACGGTCTCTTCCTCGAGCGGCGTCCCTGCGAACAGTCCCAGCGGTATGCCCCCGGTCTCCAACCGGCGCACGCCATTGCGACCGACCAGGAATGGAGGATTGTGCCCGGCATTGCAGAAGTTCAGCTGTCCATCCGGGTTCAGCACCGCATAGAACAAGGTGACGAACCGAGCCTCGATCGCCCGTTGGATGAGCGCGGCGTTGACGTTGCCCAATGCGACGGCCGGTCCGGAGGCGAGGGTCGCCTGGGCCTGCAGGGTCCCCTGCAGCAGCGCGCCGAGCAGCGCCGCCGGCGGCCCCTTGCCGGACACGTCGCCGAGCGCAAAGCCAAATCCACCGTCGGGCAGGTCCATGTATTCGAAGAAGTCGCCGCCGATCGACCGGCACGCCAACATCTCGCCAGCCGCGTCGAAGAAACCACCGGAGCGGCTCGGAGTCGGCAGAAGCGCCTGCTGAATCTGCGCTGCCGTGGCCATCTCCTGATCAAGACGCGCTTTCTCGAGGGCGGTGTTATAGAGCTGGGCGTTGTCGATGGCGACGGTGGCCTCGGCTGCCAGCGTCTCCAGCGTCGCGCGGGTCCCGCTCGACATCAGCTTGCCCTTTTCTCGGCTGTCAAGATAGAGCACGCCGACGCGCTTGTCATCGACGGTGCTCTCGACCGACTCGACATAGCGCACCAGCCGCAACGGCATACACAACACATTGCGGATACCGAGCGCCACCGTGCCCTCGTGCTTGGTGGCAAGATCGCCTTCCAGTAGATCTGCCTCAATGCGCGCCTGCCCGGTCCGAAACACCTCCTCCGGAATCTTGCGGCTGATCTTGAAGCTGATACCAGGCAATGTGACACGGTCCCGCGAGCGGCCCAGCTTGAACTCCAGCTCGTTTTCCTCGCCGACCAACATGATAAACCCACGCTCGGCGCCACTGACCGCGATTGCCGAGTCGATGACCAGTGCCAGCACGCCATCCAGCACCCGACCCGAGCTCAGGGCCCGCAGCCCCTCGAGCAGCACGGCGACCTGATGCATCTCACCGACCGCCGACGCGCTGCGACCATCATCCACAGGAGCATCCGACAGGAGAAACACGAGCTCGGCGCCGCCGCTGCGTCCCAGCTTCACTTGGTCGCCATCTTCGAGACGGTGCGCCTTGACCTCCTCGCCGTTGACGAACGTGCCATACCTCGAGTCCCGGTCGCGGATCTCGAAACCGTCGCCGGCCCTGACGATCTCGGCATGGTCGCGCGACACCTCCCCGCTCGTCAGGTGCAGGTCGCTCGTCACCCGCCGGCCGATGGCGAACGGGTCCTTCTCGATCTGCACAGTCCTGGGACCAAGTTGGTCAGAGACGTCAAGCTTGGCCTGAACCATGAGAATCGTTGGATGTGCGTGAAATGCAGGCGAAAACGATTCGACAAATCATACCGAACCGCCGCCCAGGCACGCTAGTGCCACGGTCGTCGCCACCAGAGAGCAAGCGCGATAGCGCCACACAGGAGTCTCACCCCAACGTGCGCCAGGGGTGACTCGAGTTGACGGTCGACAAACAGCGAAAGGGCGAGTACCCCGAGCAGCGCCACCCACAGCCACACCGGCCGACGCTGGACCGCGGCCGGCTCAAACCGGCGCACGGAGGTGGCCGCGCCGCACCGGAAGCAAATCAAGGCGTTGTCGGCGATCTCGGTCTGACAGTCGGCGCAGCGCATGTCGCTCAGAGTCCGGTCAAGAATAGCGTCGCATGATCTCAGGCGCCGAGCTCAAGGCCGCGCACACCCCAGTAAATCTCGGGGTGCGAGCAACCCGGTAATGTTCGACCCTTGTAAGAATGGTCCGGGGCCGCCGTCCGCGGGATGGATCGGCGGCCAGCAACGTGAAGTTATTCTTGACCGGCCCCGACAATCCGCAGCAACAGCTCCTGTGCGCGCTCGTAGGCCGGGGCAATCTCGAGTGCCGCGATCACGGCGCGTTTCGCCTCGTCCAGTCGATTGCCCGCCAGGTGGCTCTCTGCGAGGTCGACGTGCGCCGCCACGCGGTCCAGCGGACCGATGGCGAGCGTAATCTCGAACTCGCGGGCCGCCGCGACATGGTCGTCCCTTGCCATCGCCAATCGTCCGAGCGCCTGGTGGGGAATCGAATCGAACGGGTCGACCTCGAGAATCAACTCGTAGGCGCGTCGCATCCGCACGTCGTCGCCCGCCTCCTCGGCCAGCGCCGCTAGCTGCCTGGCCGCCTCAATGTCGCGATGATCATGCGCGAGGTGAGCCTCGAGGTGGTCCATCGCCAGCCCCCGATCATCCTGGTCGATCGCGATGCCAGCCAGCGGCACGTGCGGGCTGCTCGCACCGGTCGCCATCGGCGCCAAGGTGACCGCCGTCTCGAACGCCGCCCTGGCGGCGTCGATCTCACCGGCCGCACGCAGGGCGTGACCGAGCGTCATTTGCACGACGAAGCTGCCCGGAAACTGTTCGGCCAACTCGCCCAGTTGCACGAGACGGTCCGGCGAGTCCGGATTTGGCATGGGCTCATCGGGGGGCATCATCGCGCGCCGCAGGTCGCCGAAGCGAGCCTCGACCGCTATGTCGAACGACGCCTGCAAGGTGTCGAAATCGAGACCGACCCGATCGAGCGCCGCTTCAGTGTCGAGCCCTTCGCCATATGCCCGCAGCAGGTGATGGATTGTCGATTCCCCGTACTCGTCAATCATGTGTTCGACGAGCACCGACGCCTGGAAATACGCCATCGAGATGGTCTCGGGCCGCGTGAATCCCCCGTTCAGGTCCCGAAGCGAGAGCACCTCACCCTCGTTGAGGTCGGTGGCGAAGCCCAGATCCTGGTCACGCGCCCAATCGGAACGCGCCCGCTTCTCCTCGAAGGTGGAGAGCCCCTCGGTCAGCCACCGCGGCACACGCTGGTTCGACATCTGCAGCGCGACGACGTGCGCCATCTCGTGCCACAGCGTCGCCTCCCAGTTGAACTCGCCCGGTGTGCGCGCGTTTGGCGAGTCGAGCGTCACGACCTTCCCGAAGCAGGCGCCCAGCGCCCCGATCATCCCCGGCAGCCCGAGGGTGCGTACTGCAAAGTGGTCGTGTTGAGGGAACACCTCGACCAGGACCGGCCCTTCAGTGTTGAATTCGTAGCGCGCTGACAGGTCGTCGAACGCCCGCTGTGCGAGCTCCAGAACGTAGTCCTTGAGCACGGCCGCCTCGTCGCGGTGCAGGCGAACGATCAGATCGCCCGCTTCGAACGTCTCGAACTCGTCCAGCGTATCGAGCATTTCGAGCAGGTTGTACGTGACGACGTCGTAGGGGTCCTCCGCGAACGATCGCTCGAGCGCCAGGCGCGCTCCAGGCTCGTCGCCGGTCCGCAACAAGTGCATACCCAGCTCGGCGTAACTGCGGGTGTTGTTGGGGGCAATCTCCAGCCCACGACGGACAAGGGCGACCGCCTCCTCGAACCGGTAGTTGCGGGCGGTGAGGTCACCAGCCACGCGATAGACATCACCGTATGCCGGGTTGATCGCCAGAACCCGTTCGACGTCCCTCTCGAAGTCGTCCAGACGGTCCTCGACGTACGCCACCGCGGCGACCAGCGCCAGCGCCTCGAGGCTCTGATCGTTGATGGCGAGCGCCCGGTCGAGCGAGGCACGGGCCGCGATCTGGTCGCGGTCGTCGAGGTCGCGTTGCGCGAGGAACAGGTGCGCATCCAGATAGTCCGGAGCGATCTCGAGCGCGCGCTCGGCAGCGGCGCGGGCCGCTGGCGGATTCGTGTCGGCCAGGGCACGGGCCATCCCCAGATGGGCAGGGGCCCACTGGTCGTCGAGCGCCAGAGCATCGTTGAACGACGTGGACGCCTCCGTCCACTCGTACGTATCCCCGAAGACGTCACCCCACAGGGTCTGGATGGCAGGGTCGTCCGGAGCACCGAGCGCGGCGTTCCGGACCAGGCTGTTGGCCAACCGGTACTCACCGAGCGCCCGCGCCGCGAGGGCGCCACGATACAGGTCGAGCGGTTCCTGGGACCGTTGGAGCCGGTCGACGAGCATGTTGAGACGCGGGGTCGCCTCGTTCCATCGGCCCAGATAGTGCTGCAGTAGCGCCAACTCGAGCCCTGCGGCGCTGAGAGGGTTGGTCGCCGCTATGGGCTCCAGTCGCGACTCGGCGGCCGCGTAGTCCCCACCGCGCACATCCAACCGGGCCAGCAGCGCGGCGGCAGACGGGTCGGCGGAGCTACGGGTGTCCGCCAACTCGCGCGCCTCGTCGTGGGCGCCATGCGCGACGGCCCGTGTCGCCGCGCGGTGAAACTGCGCCTCTTGCGCCGGCGTGTAGCGATCCTGGGCCGCCACCGCCGCGGACCAGACAAGGACGGCGCACAGCACCACGAAGAGAACCCACGTGGTCCCGCCCTCGGAACGTCCCATCCGTGACTCGCTCATACCCAACTTGTTCTTCGACGGCGAGGCTGACGACGCTCTCCTGGTGCTACCCTTGTGCCTACGTTGCCCGTGTCCTGGCTCGTGCCCCGATCGAGAAACACGACCGACTGCTGGGTCGGGATCTCGAAGCGCAGACGGCACTTCTGACAGGACAGCATGTCGTCAATCCGCACCATATAGTCGCGGAGCTTCCGGTGCATCTCGCGGTCGTCGCCGTCCGAGCCCTGCGGCAGCCGGTCCTTCTTGACCCGACGGATCCAGCGCACCTTGTATTCCGCCCGGTGCCGACACTTCGGGCAGGTGAACATGGCCGGCTTCTGTTCCTCTTTCTCGGTAAAGAACTCACGTTCGTGGCGTGCCATGTGAAGATGATACTCCTAGAACAACGATACTCGCATGCCACAAACTGATACCGCCGTCTTCTACATTTCGGGACACGGCTTCGGTCATGCCTCGCGGCAGATCGAGATCATCAACGCGCTGAGAGCGATCCGGCCCAATCTCCGGATCGTTGTCCGAACGAGCGCGCCCCGCTGGCTGTTCGACCTGGCGCTGACACAGCCCTTCTCGTTTAGCCACGGCGAACCAGACACGGGCGTGGTGCAAATCGACAGCCTCCGGGTAGACCAGACCGCCTCGATCGACCGCGCCTGGGACTTCCACCGCACACTCGATGCACGAGCGAAGGCCGAGTCCCGCCTGCTCGAGAGCCACGACGCGACCCTGGTCGCTGGCGACATCCCGCCCCTCGCCTTCGCCGCGGCGGCCGACGCCGGCGTGCCGGCCGTCGCGATCGGCAATTTCACCTGGGACTGGATTTACGAGCACTACCACGAGGAGATGGCCGCCGCGCCCGATCTGCTCCCCGTGATCCGGAACGCCTATGCGACGGCGGATCGGGCGTGGCGACTGCCGATGGCGGGCGGGTTCGCCTCGTTTCCCCGCGTCGTCGATGCCCCGCTCGTCGCGCGACACGCGCGCCGCAGACCAGCCGAGACCCGTCGGGCGCTGGGGCTGCCAGCCGACCGCCCGTTGGTGCTCGTCTCCTTCGGACGCTACGGCCTCGGCGCCGTCGACTGGGCGACGGCGACACAACAAGACGACCTCGGCGTCATCGTGACCAGCGACGCGGGCGACTCCGGGCCGATCCCGTCGACGGCGAACGGGCATGGGGACCTGTTCGAGGTCGATATCGCAACCATGTCAGACCTGGGTTTCCGCTACGAGGACCTCGTGGGGGCGGTCGACGTGGTGCTCTCCAAGCCGGGCTACGGCATCATTGCCGAGTGCGCCGCCAGCGACACGGCGCTGGTCTATACCTCTCGCGGCGACTTCGCCGAATATGCCGTACTGGTCGAGGCAATGCCGCGGCTGCTGCGATGCGCGTACATCGAGCAACGCGCCCTGTTCGCCGGCCGGTGGGCACCCGTGATGCGACAGGTCCTGGACCAGCCGCCGCTCACGCCACGCCCGGAGACAAACGGCGCGCATGTGGTCGCGCTGGGACTGTCCCGCTATCTCTAGAAGACACTCAAGGAGTTCGAACGCTGGCCCTCATCCTGCCGTCTGACGTCTTCGGGCGAGAAGGACTCACGCGTCCTTGAAGCAGGTGACAAGCGACCAGAGGCGGGGGATATTGACCTTCTCAATCGAGACCGGCTCGAGACCGGCCTGCGCGAGAAACGCCGGGAGGTCGAGGTCCGCCTTGAAGCCGACATGTATGGTCAAAGGCGAAATGAACCGCTCGGCGCGCGAGACGAACTTGTTCGAGCTGAGAAAGTGGTTCAGGAAGATGAAGCGGCCTCCTGGGCGACAGACCCTCCGCATCTCGTGGACCGCCTTGACCGGGTCTGACACAACACTGATGGTATAGGGGGCGTAGACGATGTCGAATGAGTTGTCCGGAAACGTCAGTGCCTCAGCATCCATCTGCAACAGCTGAACGTTGGTCAGGCAATGCCTGGCAATCCGCCGTTCGGCATTCTCGAGCATCGATTCACAGAGATCGATTCCGGTCACGCTGCAATCCCGCGGATACAGCGCCGCGTTGATCCCGGTGCCCACACCGACTTCCAGTACTTGATCACCCGCACGGATGCCCAGGCGCCCGATCGACTCGAGCCGGCCGGCATGCAGTGTTGGACCGTAGAAGAGGTCGTAGACCGACGATATTTTTTCGTATACCCGCGCGACGAAATCGGTCTCGACCGGTGTCGCGGACAGCACACGCGTGGCTGCATCCGTAGGGGGCAAGAACTCCTTGGTGTCCGGCGCTTCGAACTGTAGGGACATGTATGCGGGCTCCGCTCCGAGGCCACGAGTGTGACTCAGGGGATCCGCAACCTGTGTGGCGGTCGACCTCCGAGACGGCAACCTTGCGACTATAGACTGTCGCCGCCCGATGGGCAAGGCGCCGGCTCACGCGGAGGCCGGACGCGGCGCCGGCAGCCCCAAGACGGCCTGCTTAATCCGAGCGATATGCGTCGGCGTGGTGCCACAGCAACCCCCGACCAAACCGACGCCCGCGGCGACATAGCGACGGGCATAGGAGGCCAGGAACTCAGGCGACGACAGGACGAGACGCCGGCCCTCCACCTCCTTTGGCTCACCTGCGTTTGGCTGCGCCGAGAGAGGCACGTCGGTCACCTCGGCCATCCGCTCCACTGTTTCGAGCGTCGCGGCCGGGCCGGCGCCGCAGTTCACTCCGACCATGGTTGCGCCATTGGCCGACAGGGTGAGGGCGAATTGCTCTGGGGTGACGCTGTCGAAACTCCGCCCATCCTCGCCCGTCGCCATCTGCGCGACAACCGGTAGCGCAGTCAGACGTCGAACCGCACGAATCGCGGCGGCGAGCTCGCCGACTGTGCCGAAGGTCTCGAGTACCAGGAGGTCGATGCCCCCCTCGAGCAGGGCGGCCGCCTGCTCGGCGAAATGCGCCTCGGCCGCCTCTACGGACGTGGCCCCGCCCTCCCCCACCGTGACCCCGAGCGGGCCGATCGCTCCGGCCACGTAGCCGGCCGCCCCGGCCGCCTGCCGGGCCAGCCGCACCCCCGCGACGTTGATCTCGGCGAACCGGTCGGCCAATCCGAACCCGGCCAGCTTCGGAGAGTTGGCACCGAAGGTGTTGGTCTCGATGACGTCGGCGCCCGCATCGACATACGCCTGGTGTACCTCGACGACCAGCTCGGGCCGGCTCAGGTTGAGCGCCTCGAACGACTGGTTCACAAAGACTCCGCGGTCGTAGAGCATGCTGCCCATCGCCCCGTCACAGACAAGCACCCGATCGTGAAGATTCTCGAGAAAAGACATCCTTGTAACTCCTTCAATCATAACATCTTGACAGCCATCTTCCATTTGACACCCCTAGCGACCGCCGATATAGTGAAAGTCACA
>Ga0302123_10000437_pt1 | contig 33266 bp, 40 predicted proteins | sample CB21_321_MG_FD_203109 | JGI IMG/M metagenome (GOLD analysis project Ga0302123, IMG submission 203109) | Marine microbial communities from Western Arctic Ocean, Canada - CB21_32.1 | ecosystem: Environmental > Aquatic > Marine > Oceanic | place: Canada: Western Arctic Ocean | collected 2017-09-28 | reverse complement strand
ACAACAGATGTAACTGTTGGGGCTACTTTTAGCATGATGATAGCAGGCCCGTTTACTGCTCCAAACGTAACAGCCAACGGCAATTTAAATGTTTTAACTGAACTCAATGTTACTGGAGATATCAATATTGGTGCAAGTGGTTCAATTCACATAATAGGATAAATAATAATATGGCAAACTTGAAATTAAATAGCGTAACTTTAGCAACAGAGTCAGGCGGGACTGTATCATTAGATAGTGCTATCGGAATGCCTGCTGGACATATTATACAAACAATAATGTATACCAACGACACTCAAGTATCTACTCCCGACACAACATTTAGTACTTCAAATAAAATTTCTTTTGGTGTTATTACACCACTTTTTGCGACTTCTGATATTTTAATTTCAGGGCATATAGCCACTAGTGCTAACGCAAATGCGGCTTATGCTTTTGTTGACATTTACAAAAATGCTTCAGATTTTACAGAAACAGCAAATTTAACAGGGTGGACAACGGGACTAATACAGATGAATGATGCTTGTATATGGGCAACTTCTGGTTATTATTGGTTAGATACTTGTTCAGAAAATTCTACTAGTGCAAAAACTTATGGTCTTACTATTAGAGCAAATAGTAGTGCTGGTTCTGCAACTATTGGTTGGGGAGGTAATGGTGGTAATGTCATGATTCTTCAAGAAATTAAACGATAATAATTTAATATCCCAAACCTTAATAACTTCACATCTTATCACAGTTACCTTTCTATCTAGTGATCCCTTTATTAAATAATTGATAAATATTTGAAATAGAGAATGTCAATTATCTTGGAAGTCTGAATGGCCATCGCATTTAAAAACACCGCAACATCAGTTACTACTGCCGACACGATGCAAACAATGTATACTGCTCCTGGTGGTGTAAACGGTTGTATTGTACATGCTATATATATTGCAAACAAATTTATGGATTCGGCTATTGTTTGTAGTCTAGTATTAGCAGACAATAGTGCATCAACTGAAAAATACATTATGAAAGATATAACTGTTTTTAAAAACACAACTTTAGTTGTGGATAAGGTAATAAATTTAGAGCCAAACGATAGTTTAAAATTACAAAGTTCAAGTATAGATTGTGACGTTGTTATGAGTGTTTTAGAGCTCAGCTAAATATTAGAAAGAGGATTTTTATGTCATATATAGGCCAGCCGTTAGTAAACTCAGATCTTCAAATGTGGACGTTTGTCGGCGATGGAAGTGATATGACGTTTACTTTAACAAACTTTCCTGTTAGTGAACGAAGTACAGGTGCAAAAGATTTAATGGTGCAAATTGACGGAATTATGCAAACACCAACAACAGCATATACTTTTAATAATACAACACAAGAATTAATATTTACATCACCGCCGCCACTAAACACAGCGATTATCATTAGGGTACATGTAGTATTATAAGGATTTATGAATGGCAATAACTAAATTAAATTCAGCGATGATCCAATGTGATCCTCGATTCGAAGGAACTGGATCAGTTGGTGTAGCTCAAGGAACAACTGCTGAAAGAGACGGTGCTCCTATAGATGGGCTTTTAAGATATAATACGACTCAGTGTTCCTTGGAAACATATTATGATGACAATTGGGTTAGAGTTGCTAATAGATTAGATTCAGCATTAAACGAAACTAACGTATCTTGTATGGAATATAATTCAAGTGATCTAATGGAAAAAGTTTGTTATGAAACTGGTAACATGCAATGTTTATGTTATGATATTAATGATAATTTAAGCATAGTTGATTATTATGCTACAAATGGATCAACAAAACTGTTTGCACAATGTTTAATTTATAATGTAGATGATCAATTAATATGCACAACATGGACAAAACAATAATGAAAAAGGTTGGAAGTTAAATGAGTATTATTAATACCGGTTTAATTAATAAACTAGACAAGAAAAAGTTAGCTAAAGATGGTGGATATCTCCGAGGCTCACTATTATCATCCTTAACTCTTACTGCTATTTCGATTAATACCGCAGGAACAGGGTATGCCGCAGATGATCTTGTTTGTGTTGATAACACAGGGGCAACTACTGCTTCGGGATCAGAAATTGGAATAATTTGTGTACAAACAGTTGACGGTTCAGGAGTAATTCAAACCGCGGCTATTAAATGTGCAGGTACATATGATGTTGTACCAACAACAGTTACAGGAAACGTAGTAACTGGTGGAGGCGGAACCGGTGCATGTTTTGATATAACCCTTACAAGTGCTGTCTGTTTAGGTAGTGCAACACAAAGTTTTAATAAAGTATATTCATGCGATGTGGTACTTAGCGGTAATGTTACTTTAGGTGATACAGCCGCAGATGATATTACAGTCGAAGGTGATCTTACATCTAATCTTATTCCTAATGCAAGTGATACATATAACTTAGGATCAGTAGGACAACGATGGGAAGATATATATGTTGATGATATTGATTCTTGTACTTTACAAGTTTGTAATTTAACATCTGGTAGAATTGTATTAGCTGGCACAACCGGTGTTGTTGAAGATAGTGCAAATTTATCATTTACTGGAACAGTATTTGATGTTACAGGATGTGCTAATGTTTCTAATGATACTACTATAACTTCTACAACAAATTCAACATCTGCATCATCAGGCGCTCTTGTAATTACTGGAGGGTTAGGTGTAGGATGCGATGTTTATATAGGTGGTGATTTAGTAGTCTCAGGAGACCAAACCACGGTATGTTCTAATTGCGTACTTATTGGTGATTCAACTTTAACATTAAATTCAGATGAAGTAGGCACACCGACAGAAAATGCAGGTCTTGAGATTGAACGTGGAACCGCTGATAATGCACATTTAACTTGGAACGAAACAACAGATAAATGGGAATTAAAACTCGGAACGGCACTTGCTGATTTATGTGTCGCTAATGTAATAACTGATTCGTCAGGCTCTGGTAGTGCTATTGGTACACCGACTGAATATGCATGTGTATTTCACAGAACACCACAATTAACAAATGGATATAGCGGATCACGAGAAGGTGCTAGTGTATGTCTTGAAAATACAGATGGTTTAGCAGATGCAATTCATATTTTAAATGATACAATTTTAAATGTACGACAAGATACATATGTTAGAGATGTATCCTGGAGTACAGACTCAGATTATGATTCCGGACAATGTATTTCAAGTGCTAATACTGCTATTGCTTTTACATTTTGCTGGATGGGAAATCCTTCATGTATTGATATAGATTGGGGAGATGGTTCAAGTGATTGTAAACTAACAGGTATAGCATGTGATAGTTCAAGTGTAGTATCAAAAACATATGGATCAGGTGCAGTTGGATGTAATACGGTTTGTGCTACTGCAATAAACACAAGCGGTCTTGGTTATGGTAGTGTTTATACATTAGATTGTGCAAATTATATGTTAATTGCTACTCCAACTCCAGATTCGGAATTTGCAATGTATAACGCAACTCCAGTTAATGTAACAACAGCAGGTTGGGATAGTGCCTCGGCTGTTTGTTTATGTAACACATCAACTGAAACAGGTGCTACAACATCATATGGAAATACAGCAAGTTATTGTATACTTTGGGGAGACACAACTAATGATACAGTCGCAACTGATGCCTCCGATGGTGGACGAGATGGTGCAGGATTAGCACATACATGGACAAACTCAGCAAGTGGTGATACTCAATATGATATGTGCTTAGTAATGTGTGCTCACAGTACAACAAATCCATCAGTTCTTCCTATACAAGAATGTAAAAAAGTTGATGTGTTTAGTACACAAGTACCAGCATTCACAAGTGATGTTAGTAGTGGTAATAATGAAGAAGCAACTACAGGGTTGCCAGTAGCATTTACAGGAAGCGTTGATACATTAGGTGCCGCTTCAGCTTTTGGTGCAGGTAACTGTTGGCGTTGGGTGTGGGATGATGGAACTTCTAACTGTGAAGTAGCCGCAGGTGGTGGCGGAGCCGGTGATTATAACGTAGCGGTAAGCCATACTTTTGTATTAACAGGAGGTGAACAAGCCGCAGGAACTACAGTAACACGTGATGTTTGCTTGCAAGCATACAGTGGACATACTTCCAGTCCATTTACAACAGCAGTATGTACAATTACAATTACACCAGATCCAAGATCGAACGTAGCAGTAATATTCCAAAACGAAGCCACAGGCATTGATAATGCAAGTGACGTTAGAGGATATGCTTATGTAGGATATGATGGACTTAATTATGCATTAGGTTGTGGTGATAACACAAGTCAAAATGCTACATGTTATGAATATAACTGGGGCGATTCATCGGCTCTTGATTGTATGGCTCATGGTAGTACAACCGCAGGTGATTATGGCGTTCCTATTACACACGATTATACATCAGCAGGAACAGGAACATATAATGGTAATTTATTGGCATATAATCCAACGTTAAGTTTAAATGCTACAGATGATACTGAAACCTTTACTATGGATATTTTAGCAACACCTGGTGCACCAGCAAATTTAAGTACAAAAACAATTGCATTTATTGGTGAAGATACAGGAACAAATCCTAAAGTAGCAAGTGGATTTACTGATAATACAGGCGGAGCAACAATAGTTGCAGGTGATGCAGTAGATAGAACAACAGACACTACAGGAACAATTGATTCGGACGTAATAACAACATATGCTTATGATGCAGTTGCAGGTAACTTATGTGCATTGGTAAATGCTGTAGCAGATGGCTGTATTGCATTTAGTGCAAGTGATAACACAGGATTAGACGGTGCTACATGTATTACTGAAGACATTGATGCAAATACAGTATCAGGGTTAGGTGTTGTTGTATCAGGATCGAACAAAGTTTATCCAAGTAATTTTTATAGAGTGTTCAAAGCTAGAGTATCGAAAACTGCAAGTGCTGTATCGGTCGGCGCTAATAGTTTTCAGCTTTGCCACTCAACAACAGGCGCAACACCAGAAATTGAATTTGTAAAAGATGATGTAACAGCAAACCCGGCATTAGATATATCTGGTGTAACTGTATCACAAGCGGCCGCAGGTACAATAGATTATATTAGTGGAGTTCCATATTATACTACAGGTGGACAAGTAACATTAGCCGCTGTTCAAGCATATGACTGGATTGGACAAACATATCAAGATGCGTCAGATCCGTTTAGTATTGAACATGGCACAAATGATGAAAGTACATCAGGAAGTATTATATCAACACAAACAAAAACGTATGCAAATATTGATGGGTCAAGTACATTTTTAAGTGGTGGTATTCCGGTAGCAGATACAGGTAAAACAAGTGCGAGTAAATACACATTAGGAGACCTTACTTTTAATGTTAATGGATCTGTTAATGCAGTCGCAACTGTAAAAGCTAATTTGTCAAATATTAATGGTGAAGGTGCATATAGCAGTTTCACAACAAAGATTAATCTAAAAGGAACTTCGTTGAGTGGATTTTTAGAAGAAGATATTACTATAACAAGTTTAGGTACAGGTTCAGGTAATGGAAAACGAGTATCAGGTATAACAGCTGGAGATAACCCAACTTATGGCAGTTCAACTGATTACTATGCAAGTAATGCATGGACCGGAGGCATTACAGTAGCAGGTACAGATGAAGCCATTGTGAGATGGGGACAATTAAAGCATTATTCAACTGACTTATCCTCAGGTTATTTGCCCGTAGGACCAGATTTGGCTACAGGGCGATCTGGAGGACAATATTTTAGAGGAGCATTTAAGCGTTCGGTTGTTTCATCGTTTGGTATTGTGTTAGATGGAAAAATTAGTGGATTTTGGATTGCACTACCAGGCGAAACAACAGATAGTTCTAGTGGGTTAGGTGGATGGTTAGATTGTACCGCTACATACGGTGGTGCAGGTATGCCAGGATCTAATACAGGTGCAGGTGGTAATGGAAGTGATGGAGTAGCAGATGGTAACTCTAATAAAGTAACAACTGGCTCAGCAGTAAACACTACCTTTACAATGAATTTAGGAACAGGAAATTTAAGTAATACATATAATAATCAATTGCTTTTTAACATTAAGTTAGCAAGTGGTGATTATATTAACAGTTTATCGTTTACGTAAGGATTACAATAGATGGCAATAACAACTGATCAAAAAATAGATTTCTTATGGAAGAAGATCGGATTCAAAGCCTCGAAAACGGATACTGCTGACAATAAAGGCGGTCCTAACGAAGCTATTCCAGCCGTATCTAGGATTGATGGCACAAAAATATGGTCCCAATCAAGCGATATTCCTGCTGTTCAACCAAGTGCAAGTGCTGGTGTAGTTACAATATATGCAGATAGTGGCGGAACTGCAACTGTTGAGACTACAGCAGATGCAACTTCAACCGCTCAAAGATCATGGAAAACAGATTTAACAGATTGGATTGATCCTGCTTATGGATCAACTTACTTAGTAAAAGTATATGCTGATAGTGCAAGTAGTACAACTCCGGAATCAACTGGTACACAATTACTTGGTGGCGAATCAGGATATGAATGGTATTTTGATTATGATTCTGGTGTATTACATTTTATTGGTACAAGCATTCCTGGGGCATTAAGTGGTAAAGTAGCTTATATTAAAGGATCACGATACACAGGCAATACAGGAGTACCTACTGCAGGATCTGGTAGCACCGCTACGAATGTACAATTTGATCCTAGTAATTTAAACGATATACAAAGTACAGATACAGATGGTAATATAAACCTTGATCCAAACGGTGACGGCCAAGTAGTTATCGAAGGAACTAATTCAGCAGTAATGCCAGTTGGAACAACTGCTCAAAGAGGAACTGCAACCCAAGGTGGTATAAGATATAATACTGATACAACTTCTTTTGAAGGTTATAGTGGATCAGACTGGGCTGGTATGGGCGGACTTATTGATATTGATCAAGATACTCATATTTGTGCAGAAGTCACGTCTGATGCAGATGAGTTGATTTTTACTACTGGTGGTGTCCACGTTGCTACAATGGCCTCGGATGCGGTTGTCATTAATGAAGGCAGTCTTGATATAGATTTTAGAGTTGAATCAAACGATGATAACAATGCACTTTTTGTAAACGGGTATGGCGGAACTGGTGGCGTTGGCATCGGAACAGCCGCTCCTAACGATAAATTAGAAGTGAACGCATATCCAGAAGATACCTACATCAGACTGTCTACAAACGCAGGCAAAAATACAGGTGTTAGATTTTTTAATACTGGTAACAATTGGGCAGTTATAAATGATGGATGCGGCGCATTCGGTGACGCTGATTCTTTTGTTATACATGATTCAACTGCTAATACCGCTCGATTAGAAGTTAAAACATCAGGCGCTATCAACATTGCTGGAGCCGTAACTGCTGGATCCGTAACTGCTGGAACCGTAACTTCAACAGGCAAACTACTTGCAGATGATACAACAAATGCAACAACCACAACGGATGGTTCATTACAGACTGACGGTGGACTTAGTGTAGTATGTGACGGGTTTATAGGCGGTACGCTAACTGCTGGAGCCTTAACGGCAACAGGCAGACTAGTTACAGATAGTACAACAAATGCAACAACTGGAACTGATGGTGCATTGCAAACAGATGGTGGACTTAGTGTAACATGTGACGGGTTTATTGGTGGAGCCTTAACGGCAACAGGCAGAATAGTTACAGATAGTACAACAAATGCAACAAGTACAACTGATGGCTCGCTACAAACTGATGGCGGACTTAGTGTAGCATGTGATCTATATATTGGCGGTGACTTCACAGTTATTGGAAGTACATTTACTATAGACAGTACAACCCTTACAGTAGCTGATAAAAATATTGATTTAGGTTCTATTGCAACTCCAACTGATGGAACTGCTGATGGTGGTGGTATTACACTTAAAGGTGCTACAGATAAAACAATTTTATGGACAGACTCAACAGACACATGGGATTTTAATCAAGGAATTAATGTAACCTCTGGCGATGTTAATATTACAACAGGTTCTATAAGAACAGTTGCTGAAGGCAAAGGATATGAAGGCGAAGGCGGATATGGAGCTGTAAGATTTGCAACACAAAGTTGGACAAGTGCTAGTAATAAAATAGTTGCCACATTTAATATGGGAGCTCATGCAGCCGCGGTATGTGAAATGATATGTTGCCATACTGATTGGTCTAACCATTCAGGTGGTGGACGTATTGTTAAAGTTATATTCACCTCAGGATACGGATCTCCTGGTTCAATAATACAAGATTCATATACACCTAGTCAATTTGGTGATATTGCTTTTTCAATCGGCACAAGTGGTGATACAAGATATTTGTATGTAACAAATAATGGTGGGGCTTATGCCGCAAGTGGCCCAGGTACAGTAAGAATAGTGATGACCGCAGTATCAACTAGTAGTTGGTCGTTAGCAACATCGTAATAGGAGAATAAAATGAGTGCCGCAGATCACACAGGACCAGTAACAAAATTTGGAAGTGTCGAAGTACGAACAAACGACGAAGGAGTCGAAACTATATATGTTGGCCAATTAGGCGATGCAGAAACTAATGTCGACGATTTACACGTTTCCAATGATTCTATTTGGTTAGGAGATGATCACAAGGTACAAATTACAGGTGCAGGAAAGTTTAAATTTCGTAAACGAGTTAAAAATTCTGTTCCTCCTGTTATTACATCTGGTGGTGGAGATTCTGCAGGTGCATTAAGTCATTCAGGAGAAGCCTCTCTTGCCGCATTGAGCAAAAGGCAATGGAGAAGGTACGCTAGGTCGTTAGGTGGAGGTCTTGCTAGTGCTAAAAATAAAGATATTTGGAGAGACAATACTGCTGATTATGATGCAGAAGAAGATGTAACATTTGGATCAATTGATGTAAATGGCGGAGCAATTGATGATACAACAATTGGCGCAACCACAGCATCAACTGGTGCATTTACAACACTTGGTACAACTGGTCTCTTTTCTCCAAGTTCACTTAGCACATCAAGTGCTGATATAAATGGCGGAGCAATTGATGGTACACCGATTGGCGCAACCACAGCATCAACTGGTGCATTTTCGACACTTGGTACAACTGGTCTTGCTACTTTAAGTTCACTTAGCACATCAAGTGCTGATATAAATGGCGGAGCTATTGATGGTACACCAATTGGCGCAACCACAGCATCAACTGGTGCATTTTCGACACTTACCGCTACAGGTGAGATTACAGCATATTATTCGGATCGTCGACTTAAAGATGTTTCAGGACCAATTACTAATGCGTTAGATAAAGTAGATCAATTAACTGGCTATCATTACAAAAGTAACGAAATAGCAAATAAACTTGGACACACAAACACTGAACCTCAAATTGGTTTAATGGCACAAGATGTGAATGTGGTATTTCCTGAGGCTGTAACATTAGCACCTATTGATATAAACACAGATGGTTCATCAAAATCAGGTGAGAATTATTTAACTATTAAATATGAAAAGCTAATTCCAGTACTTGTTAATGCTATTAAAGAACTTAGACAAGAAGTTAATACTCTTAAAGCCCTAGTTTAATCTTGACAAACAAAGTATAATCTGTTAAAATATATAGTGCATGAAAAATGACTGGATCGGCGAAGTAACCGAGTTAGCAAAAAAACATCAAGTCAATCTACTTCTATTACAATTTAATGATTCAAGTAAAAATATAGATGTAGTAGTCTCCGGACAAATTCCTATCGCTAATGAGCTCATAGATAAACTCTCAACTGACGAAGAAATGAGCTCTGCACCTATTAAATTAATAGTTCAGTCATTACAAGTACAAAACAAAAAAATTATAGAGTTAAAGAAAACTAATAAATCATTAATAAAAGACGTAGAACATATGTCAAACATGTACGCCCAATTATGGAAAAAATTAGAAGATCTTAAACGGTATGAAAAAAACTAATCTTTATGTTGCACATGGCGGCATAGGAAAATGTGTATTATTTTCATCTCTTATAGACACTTTTTCAAAAAGAGATAACGATAAAATATCAATAGCATGTGGATTTCCGGATGTATTTAAATTCCATCCTAAAATTAATTCAGCACCACAATGGACAGGAGGCGATTTACGTCACGATATTGCTGAATATTTTAATGATATTATTTTTAGAGAACCATATGTATCACAGTATGCAAAACGTGATAGGCATATTGTAACAGAATGGGCTCGATGTTTCGGCTTTGAATTAGAAACAGAGGGCAAGGATATGCAACCTGACATTGTTATAAATCCTCAATGGGTCGGTGAAGCTGATAAAATTTATAATGACTTTATTAAGGAAAAATTTATAATGTTGCAATTTACTGGAGGACAACCTGCTGATAATCATTATGTAAACAAAAAACAATACGCACAAAATGCAATGACTCAAGGCAGAAATTTACAGAATTATTATGATGTAATGCTTGCATTAGCTGAACAATATAAAAATTATAAATTCTTTTTATATGCATTACCAAATGAACCAATACAAATTCCGCCCGAATTGCAAAAACGATGTTTAACAGCACAAACAAATGCTATGGTATTTGCCGCACTAGTTAAAAAAGCAGAAACGTTTCTTGCTATTGATTCTAGTTTACATCATTTTGCCGCGGCACGACAATGTCGTAAAAAAGGAGTTGTTATCTGGGGTACTACAACAACACCAACAATGATTGGTCATAACTTACATGTAAATATGCAAAGTTTAAGTCCTACTGAAATTAAGGTTGAAACCAAAGATGTTATAGATAATATTCAAAAGGTTTTAACAACTAAGAATCAAAATAAAGGAAAAAAATGAACGCACCAGTAACAAAATATAATGAATCAACATCGGATTTTATAGCCGAGGCTTTACCATTGGTTGCTATACATCGGACAAGATTTGAATTAGAACATATTTGGTTAGCACAACATCCTGGCGTAGCTAGGAAAGTATATACAGTTTTAGCTGAACTTTATAGATTAGAGGACCTTGGAACCCAAACAGCCGAAATAGAAATTACTATTTTAAAAGAATTGCTTAATGATATTCTTCCTGAAGGTACTGGACCACAAGAAGTACTTGGAGCATTAGAAGATCAAGAAGAACAATACTGGGTTGAAAAATTAGGTAAAATGGCGTCAGTTGATATTTTAACACTAGGAAAGATTCAACCTGCTACAATGGAAATAATTACAAATTTACCTACTAATATTATGTATAGAACAATAAGAGAAACATTGATAAAAGTAAAACAACTTAACGCTGAAATACAAAATATAGAGCAGGCACTTACTAGTGGACAAACCGAATAAAATTTGTGTATGCATTCCAGCGTATGAACAAGTTTATGCTTATTTTGCAGACAGATTAGCAAAGTTATTTTTACGAGCAGGTAAACTTGGTATTGATATACATATTAAAATACGCTCAGGAAGTGATTTAGCTCGCAATAGAAATTTTCTTGTTGAAGATGCATTAGCAATTAATGCTAGTCATATTTTGTGGTTAGATGGAGATATAATATTTCCAGATGATTTAATAGAAAGATTATTAGCACATAACGTTGATGTAGTAGCAGGAATATACCCTACCCGGAATACTCCAATTGATAGTACAGGTTTTTATAGTTATTCACATGAACTATTAGAACGGGCATATATTACAAAAAATGGTCCTGATCTACTTGAAATAGAAGCTTGTGGTTTAGGCTGTATGTTAGTATCAATAAATATATTCAAGCAAACTCAACCACCGTGGTTTCAATTTACTCCAAATCATGGAGAAGATATATACTTTTGTAAAAAAATAGATGCTACAATTTATGCAGATAGAAAAATTAGTCTTGAATTACAGCATATAGGAATAAAGCCATATACTCATGAGGATATAAATGTTTAATGAAATCTTTTTAAAGGTAACAACCAACACACTAAATCCACTTAGAAAACAAATTACATTTAACGATTTAAAAAAAATTCCTGATAACCCATTTACTGTTGACCGACTTGCTTGGAATGCTATTAACCTAAACAAAGCCGAAAAAATATATGTTGATACTGTAACAGATTTAACAAATATACCTGATGCTAAAACAGATCTTATATGGTTAATAAACAACAAATATAATATACGTTCTGATTTTCCTTGGAATTGGCGACCACGAAAATCTTTAGCAATGAGTAAAATATGGGATTTTCCCCGTGTTAGCTCGGCTACAGGAAAAGTCATTACATGGGATTGTGTTCGACTTATTCCTAACATACCATTAGCAGAATTATTAAAATTGGAAAAGGTACAATCAAAAATCCAAGCAAGTTATAATAGTAGTAGTTTTGATATTGTTCACATATCGTTTGATGAAAGACAAGCCGAGTTTACATTTCAGCGAGTAAAATATAAAGCTCCAAAATTATTACAGGTTAAAGGAGTTGATAGTATTGCTAAAGCACATCAAGAAGCAGGAAGGATATCAAAATCCGAAATGGTATGGATTGTAGATGCTGATGCAATTTTGTTTGATACGTTCGAATTTGATTTTCAACCTCCAGAAAGCAAACGCAATAATACAATATATGTCTGGCAAGCAAAAAATCCTATTAATGGATTAATATATGGTCACGGAGCAATTAAATTAGTGCCAAAATCTGTATTAGAAACATTAAATGTAGCGAATGTTGATGTTGCTACAAGTGCCTTGGCAAATTTTATTCAAGTTGAAGAAGTTAGTAACTATCATCAGTTTAATACCGATCCTTTTAATACATGGAGAACAGCATTCCGTGAATGTGCTAAACTTGCTCGCGGTGCAAATTATTTTGGTAATAAAGATCTTTATCCAGGAAATGAAAAGAATAAAGAGTATTTAAATGCTTGGTGCAAAAAAGGCAAAGACGAAAAATTTGGAAAATATTGTATCAAAGGCGCTAATGCTGGTAAGGCGTATGGAAAAAATAAAAAAAATGATATGCATTTAATAAACAATTATAAATGGCTAAAGCAAGAATTCATTAAGAGTAATACCGTATAAATATTAGAATAAGGAATAATCAATGGCTGATGTTACATTCACAGTTACAGTGGCAAGTAGTAAATTTTATTTAGGTTCACAACAAGCTCCTGCAATTAGTCTCGACGAAGGTAAAACTTATAGATTTGATCAGTCTGATTCAAGTAATTTAACCCACACACTTAGATTTAAGTCATTAGCAGGCGGAGCCGAATGGACGACTGGTGTAACAATAAGTGGCACAGCCGGCAATGCTAATGCATATACTGAATGGGTAGTTGGTTCAGGTTATATTCCTGAATATAGTTCAGGAGCTAACCACGCATTAAATTTTCTTTATTATTCACAGTCAGGTGGTGACAGTTATGGTAGTACAGCTCATATTGGTAATCCGGGTGACACTGATACTTATAATCCTTTACCAGCAACTGGTACTGCAATATCAGCAAGTGATGTTGCAGGTTTACAAGGCAAGTCTCTTTCTAATGTTACATTTAGTAGTTTACAAACTGATCGACACGCAGAAGATGGCGGGTCTATAGGTAATACTAATGTTGATTTAAGTGATACATTTGGTGGTACTTCCTCAAGAAGCTGATTGCTCTCTTTTCACATAATCATATAATGCTTTACTGACAGAATAATTGTCTATTGTTTTATCTATCTTTTTACGTATTTTATCATTTTCGAATAATCTTTTTGCGCCTTGATGCAATCCAACAGGCAAACTAGATGCATCTACCCAACAATATCCATTGCTTTCTTTATTCAATTGAGGTATAAACTCATTTCGTACTAGCATAAGATAATTTGTATATGTAAATTCGTTATTGCGATATGTGTTTAAATGAATAATTTTTGATATTTGTACTTCTCGCGACATTTCTTCACTTAATTCCCGCATTAAACCATCAAACGGTTTTTCGTTAGGATTAAGTTGCCCGCCCCATGTACCCCAAGTTTTTACTTTTGATTTGTTATTGTTTCTTAATTGAAAACAAAATCGCTTAGTTGATGCTGAATATAACAAACAACCCGCGGCTTTATATACCATGTCCCTCTATAGATAGATACGCCAGTAACTTGGCTTATACGTTCCCTCAACAGCATTAATCCAGTTATCATCAACCCATTCGTATATCTTACTATCGGCATTATTTAATACATAGTTAATTGCTGATGTTGCACTTGCATCAAAACTTACTACCCAGGCAGATCCATTATATTCTATTATATCATTTGAATTAGCACTTAATGAACTCCAACTTGCAATTTGAGCAACATCGTTTGTTATAAGATATCGTTGTCCGTTAGTTGCCGCGGCAACTGTTCCGTCGCCAGGATAATTTGCTTGTGGATTAATTATACCTGTAATCGAACTTAAAGTTGTTGCTGGATATGAATCAGTATCAAATACAATATCAAGTAAATTATCATTACCAGAATTAAGACTTATAGTACCGACAATATCTGCACTTGTATCTGATGGATCGGCTGTTTTTCTAAATCGTAATTGACTTATTCCTGCTTTAAGCTCACCGTATGATTTAAGCAGATCTGCCCATTTTAATGTATCATTATTAGAGTCAACTGATTTTAAGTCTTTGCCTAATAACTGAACAGTAGTACCACTAACTTTTGCATGAAAATCATCAAACGATACTATTACCCATGTTTGTGCTTGATTAGTTGAGTCATATATAGGATTACTTAATACCCATTCTTCTAATTCTCCTGTTGCTACTACATCTAAGTCATTTAAAATAGTATGAATTATTGTTTGTTTTCTAATCTTTGCAGGAGGATTTATAAAAATAGGAACCTCAAATCCTAAAGTAGCAATATCAATATTATCTTCTGTACCAATTGGTATTGTTCGAGAACTAAATGCGGTTGTTACTAGAGAGACATATGTTAAACTACTCCAGTCTAACGGATTGTTACTACTTTTAATATTAAGTGTAGGATTAAACACAACCATTATTTGTTCTAACATTTGCAATTTTTGATCCATGTTACTAGCCCATAAATCTAAATTCATTGTTAATTTATAAGGCGTAGGCATGTGTCTTTCGACAGTATATGTTTTTCCAATCTTATCCTCATATGCATCAGTTACGTGATTGAAACTTTTTTCAAACACTTGAACTTTTTCTTCGTGATTTTGATACATACGCATTTCAGGTGCCATAGTAATATTATCAATATAGCCTACCATAATAGGTACGGTGTTAATTATATTCTCACTGTTTTGTTTTAAAATAGATTCAGTCATGCGGTCTCTACTTGCATACCTAACAGGAATACGTTGGTATTCTTCTAGGCCAGCTTCGTTATGCCCCATTTGTATAGAGAAATTATTAAACAATCTTAAAAATTGTTGAACATACCTACGTATTTGTTTATCGTAAAAATATTGCATTATGTTGGATCCGTATCTTCGGGCTTAATTGCTTGACTGAGCCCTTCTGCTCCCTCAATTGTATCACCACCAATTATAGGATCTTCTAAATTATTTGTAAAGTCATATGCAGGAAAGGTTGTCTTTTCCCATCTATTTGTTTCGTCATTGTCGTATCTTCGTTGCCATTTACTACCAGTATATTCAAACATACGAGCAGGCGAAAAGTCAGTACGTATTACGTAGTCACCAGTAGCAGGACTAGATGGAAATTGTGTAACTTGTGCTATTGATTCACCCCAATCATCCTCGGCATTCCATGGGCCAGGATATGTTGCATTTGCTAAATGTTTATTATCAGGCAAATTATCAGGGTTTTCTTTTACGGCAGCCGCCACAATTGCATCATTAACTTCAATTTCTTTTGTATACCTAGACAACATATTTTTAAGACTGTCGGAATCATCAGCTGTTCCTAATATATCTTTATATTCTTGTGAGTCAATTAGTGGACTACATTTTACACGCCATATGTGAGGATACCAAGTTTGTGAAAACCCCTCCGATGCTCTGTTAGCATCCTGTACAATATAAAATTTGTTTATTGCAGGTGCATCGGCATCTAATAATAAGTCATCACGCAAATGAGGTAACTCAAATACATCTCCTGGCATTAATTTTCGACCCATAATATCTACCATTGTATTAAGGTGAAAATTTATAAACAATACATCTGCTGTAAGAAAAAATCCAAATTGACTTAAATCAAAGTCATTATCGGCTACATTATATATTCCACGTAAATCGTATATGTCTTGATCATATTTTCTATCACGATTTTCTAAAAATAATAAATCTTGTATAATAGTTTCTTTTGTTGCCGCATCTAATGCGCCAGGATTTTGTATTGCTGGATCATCGTTGTTGATTTCTTCAACTCCGATATATTTGTGAACAAGGAACGAGGTCCCACCAACAAGAAATTGTTCGCCGATGGTCCTGTCCATAAAGTAATAATCGTTCGTTTTTTCTGATTTATATAAGCTAAGTCTAGGCATATAAATATTTATCTTACGTTAAAGTTCTTATGAAAATGAAAAAGCTGTGGGTATTTGGAACAAGCAATACTGCTGGTAGTTGTGACCATGAATACATGGAAAACTGTTATACTAAAATAATTCACGATAATACTAATTATATTGTTAAAAATTTAGCAAAGGGCGGTATTAGTTTTGAAAGCCAGATACGATATATATATTATTTTTTAGAGCAGTTGCAAGAAAAACCTGATTCAATTTTAATTGAATTTCGGGGGTTGGGGTTTTCTTCAAGCCCGTTAGGATATATGCCAAATAATGTTTTAAGCGATATGTATTCTTACTTAAAAATAATTATAAGAAGATTTGAAGATAATATCAATAATAATGAATATGCAAATATTCAACCTCTCTATGGTAATACAAAGACACGAGAAGAAGTATTTTTTAATGGAATATCTACAAGGAATAGTTATAGGTTTAAAGAAGAATGGTATCAAAACCTTGAGTTACCTAAACATTTCGTTGTTAGCGAAGAAATAGAAACATACCTTAAGGTTTACAATAACTTAATTCGTACAAATTATATGTTTATAGAACAGCGTATTTTATCTATCTATGGTTTATTATTAACTATAAAAAATTTAGGTATAACACCCTATTGGTTTTTTATAGACCCCTTCACAGAAGAGAAAAACATAACAACTCCGTTGGTAAGAGACCAACTCGATTCAATGTATGTAGGGTATTTTAAAAATAATGAATGGCTTTCTTTTTTAACTCATATTAAATTACAAGATGAGTTATTGTGTGAATGTTCGCATCCTAATGAAAAAGCTCATGAAATGATAGCTAACGATTTAATACCTCAATTATGTTAATACAAGCATTTGGAACCAGCAATACATTTGGTAATTGCGGTGAAGATAATCTAATAAGTTTAGATAGCACCTGGCCGTATATTCTAGCCAGTAAAGCCAACGTATCTGTAGAAAATTTATCGTGTATTGCTATAACTAATCCCGAACTTGGAGTTATGTTAGATTATTATATTAAACCAAATAGTATAGTAATTGCAGAACTTAATCATCCAACAAGACCAAGAGCTGGTGTAAGTTTTGATGGGTTAGCATCTCCGGATAATATTACTAGATTGCATGACAAATTAGATAAACGTGATCTAGTTACACGTGAAGCGTACGAAAAGGGAGGGCTACCTTTAGAAAATAATAATTTACCTAGTCATTTTGTTCCTATTTCTCCACCTAAGGATGTAACAAAACGTATAGTTAAACACATGGAAGATCAACAGCTCAGGGAATTTGCTAATGACGCAAATCTTTTAGCAAAATCATTATCTAAACATTGGATTTTTAGTACAAGTTATGTTGTAGATCAGTTTGCGTTAGTATGCATGATGAAGGCAATTTGTGATAAACATAATAGTACGTTCATGTTTTATGGATGGCATGGTGATTTTAGAAGTTGTATACTACCAGGATGGGCAACAATTATCGAACAACTAGTACCACAAAACTTACTTACTGGTGTTAAAAAGAGTTACTTTAAAGATTACAACAAAGAAGCATGGGAAAAAGAAACATGCAGTGATGGCCACCAGAATGAAGTAATTCACAAATATGTAGCAGAGAAAATTTATGAAGAAACTATGGGTATTTGGAACCAGTCATAGTGCCGGGCAATGCCAAATAAAAGATGAATCAATATCGAGATTCTTTGGTCCGCCGTCCAAGAAATATCAATTTTTAGTTAATCCATACCCTAAACTCATTCATAATGAAACAGAATATTCAGTGAAAAATTTTGCCATACCGGGTATTGATCATGATATGCAATTATTTTTTATTGCTACTTTAGTAGGTTTAGTTAAAGAGCGTCCTGATGTAATTATAATAGAACACAGAAGTTTGTTTGAAAAAACCTGGCCCGCCTTTTTTGATTCGATATTTAATACTATTTCACGCGACCCTACAACACTCGACGGAGCAGAAGGATTTGGCCCTATAGCACGTTATTTTAGTACATTATGTGAACATGTGGCTATTCGTTCTGATGTTAAAAATGATATATACTTCTGGTTTTACTCTATATATGACACGTTAAGTGAGTTACAACAACTAATAAATTCAAATTCCTCACTTTTTTTAAGTGACAAAATGAACCTAGGGCTTAAAGATATCTCTGCAAAAAATAGTATTAATTACCGTGAGGCAACAAAACTCTTAAATACTCTTGGTATTAACTATGAAAAAAAATGGCTTACACACGAACAATGGATAGAATTTGTAAGATTCTATTCTATGAATATTCATTGTAATAGTATAGATGTGTTTAAAAAAATAATGGATTTTATTGGAACAATAAATTTTTTAAAAAACTTAGGAATAAAAGTAAAATGGTTTCAAATAGATCCTATGCCGCCAACAAGATGTTATCTTAGAAATTTACAAAATAAATTAGTAGAAGATGCCTTACTTGAAGATTGTATATATCCATACAGCAAACATTCGGACAATCAAGATGAGAAATATTTTGAATATGATGAAAAGTTATTCTTCCAGTTAGCTGATAAATCTTTTTGCTGTGATTGCGGACATCCAAATGATAAAGCACATAGAATTTTTGCAGATATTATAAAAAATGAACTATAAAGAAATAGAAATCGAATGTACTGGTACATGCAATGCAATGTGCCCGTCATGCTCAAGGCATACTATTGATGCCGACAACCTTAAATGGTATTCTCGTAAAAACATATTGCCACAAGGTAACATAGATGTTGGTGCATTTGAACAGAATTTTGTAAATGGATTAGGTGATCATAAAATTGAAAAAATTAATTTTCAAGGATCTTTTAGTGATCCGTTAACACATCCTCATTTTATTAAACTACTCGCCTTAGGTGCATCAATACCTAGTGTTTACGATATAGCCGTATATACAAATGGATCATTACGTACTCCTAAGTTCTATAAAGAATTAGCAAAATATTTGAATTCTGAAGATCGTAAATTATTTTTCTCAGTTGACGGATTACGTAACAAGAATGCCATTTATCGAAAAGGAACCTTTTGGGGTAAAATTTTAGAAAATATGAAAGCATTTACAGGAGCTGGTGGCAAAGCCGTGTGGAAAGCAGTTTTCTTTGAACAACATATGTCTGATTATAGAGAGATGGAAAAAATGGCAATGCGTTTAGGCTTTCACGGATTTCATGTTACAATGAATCGTAAATCATTAAAGGAGAGGCAAGCAATTTTTAAAGTATCAAATCAGCCTGATGACATTGATCCAGAACAAGATCCCGATGATATGTATATGACTCATGCCGAAAATCAAACAGTATCCTGTAGACATTTAGATGACCAATATGCATTTATTGGAAATGATACAAGTGTTTATGCTTGTTGTGATTTATGGGGAGATTTATCTGAAAGTGGCAAAAATACACGTTCAATGGCATTTGAAACTACACAATACGGAACACTTACAAATAGTTTAAAAAAGTTTAAATTCCACGAAATTGTAGAGAACAAGTTTTACAAAAAATTTAATCATTCTATTACTGATAAACCATGTGCTTTATGTGTTAAAAATTGTGGTGATAATGCAGACTCACTTGAGTTTCGAACTATGCATAGAACAAAAGATTAAGGTTGACAAAATCCAGTAAATAGCTTATACTATTAACACTGGGGAGGCTGAGCAAGTGGCGAGCCCAACTGACTGTAAATCAGCCGTCGATGACTGTGAAGGTTCGACTCCTTCCCTCCCCACCAAAAAATATATTGTAGGATTTAAAAGATGGAAATTAAGTTAACTGGCAATGTAGTTGTTAGACATGAAAAAGTACCAGATTGTGAATGGTGTGATAAATCAAAACAACTATTAGACGAAAATAATATACCTTATACAACAATTATATCTGATAAAAAGTTCTTTGGTGAATTGTTTCGGGTAACTAATAGCGGAAAATTACCGCAAATTTTTATGGGTGGAAAATATATTGGACAGTATTTTGAATTGGAAAAATATATCAACGAACAAACTTAGGTGGCCGTGGCTGAGCGGCTTAGGCAACAGTTTGCAAAACTGTTTTACGCAGGTTCGACTCCTGTCGGCCACTCCATTACTAATATTTTTATTGTTAGGATGTGCGGCCGACCAACAACAACGTACACCATTATGGATACGAAGTCTCGAAACATTACCAAAAGTAGACCACTTTAGTCGAGCTGGGGTTTTTACTATAAACAACAAAGTATATGTACAATTCTGTGATCCAGAAGGTAATCAAATATGGATGAGATATAGTGAAGAAAAGCATAAATGGAGACAAAGTAGATATAATTCTTTAGGATGTGTTGATGGAAAAAGTAGCACAGGACCAAATGACTCTTAACATTAAATATTCAACTTATAGAAAGGTATAACAATGGAATGTATTACACTAGCAAATGATATAATATCAATGTATTCAACTAATATGATTATCGGACTCGTATTTTTTACAGGGCTCGGAGTTTGTATAGGAATACTCTTTACAAAAAAGATAGTGAACAATGAAACCATGGTTTAATACAACATTAATTTTTATGATTACTCTAATATGGATAGTAATAGGATGGCAACTACACAAAAGACTATCTCATATAGAAATGATACTAAAAGTCAAACAAGTATCAGAAGCACACTTAATATTTCGACATAATTCTTGGCATAAAAAGAAGCAATAATACTCAGTTACTATATGGTCCCATCGTCTAGTTGGGCCTAGGACACCGGCCTGTCACGCCGGCAACACCGGTTCAAATCCGGTTGGGACCGCCACCTCCATAAATATTCATATAATCCATATAATAATTAATAATCTCTCAAGGAACAAAATGACAAATTCTTCTCGGTGGGATGGTATAAAAAGACCATATACAGATGATGATGTTGATCGATTAAGTGGTTCTATTAAAATTGATTATACCATAGCACAACTTGGAGCAGAAAAGCTCTGGAATAAATTCCATTCACAAAATTATGTTAGTGCATTGGGTGCATTAACAGGTAACCAAGCAATGCAACAAGCAAAAGCAGGGCTTGATTCGGTTTATCTTAGTGGTTGGCAAGTTGCTGGTGATGCGAATGATAGTTTAGAAATGTATCCTGATCAATCACTGTATGCGGCTAATAGTGTACCAATCGTAGTAAAGCGAATTAATAATACATTTCAACGTGCAGACCAAATACAAACAATGGAAGGTGAAGGAGATATAGATTATTTTCTTCCTATTGTTGCAGACATGGAATCAGGATTTGGCGGTGTACTTAATACACATGAGTTAATGAAGGACATGATTGAAGCAGGCGCCGCAGGTGTGCATTTAGAAGATCAATTATCATCTGCTAAAAAATGCGGACACATGGGCGGAAAGGTACTTGTACCAACTCAAGAAATGGTTTCTAAACTTATTGCCTCAAGACTTGCCGCAGATATTATGGGTGTTGATACTGTTTTAATTGCAAGAACAGATTCGTTAGCAGGTGCATTATTAGTTACTGATGCCGACGAATACGACCATAAATTCATTACCGGTGAACGAACAAGTGAGGGTTTCTATAAAGTAAATGCAGGAATGGACCAAGCAGTTTCAAGAGGACTTGCTTATGCTCCATATTGTGATTTAATTTGGATGGAGACTTCCTTGCCTGACATTGGCGAGTGTAAAGAATTTTGTACAGAAATACGTAAAGAGCATCCAAATAAGATGTTTGCATATAATTGCTCTCCTTCTTTTAATTGGAAAGCAAAATTAAGTGATGCTGACATCCGTAGTTTTAAAGATGAACTTGGCGACTTAGGAGTAGTATATCAGTTTATAACCCTTGCTGGATTTCATAGTTTGAATTATAGTATGTTTGATTTAGCATGTAAATATAGAGATACTGGCATGACAGGTTTTGTTGAACTACAGCAAAATGAATTTGCCGCACAAGACAGAGGCTTTACCGCAGTTAAACATCAAAGAGAAGTTGGTGCAGGTTACTTTGATGAAATAGGACAAGTATGTACAGGTAGTTCCAATTTGAGTGCAACAAAAGGATCAACTGAACAAGAACAGTTCTAAAAAAAGGGACAAATGTGGCAAGCACTTTTCATTTAGCAATTCCTGCCGGGGATTTACACAATGCAATTTATTTTTATTGCAATGTATTAGGTTGTACAAAAGGCAATTCAGAAATTAACAACTGGCAGGATATAAATTTTTGGGGTAATGAACTTACATTACATGCGTCAAAAAATAAACAAACTGGAGAACAACACGATGTTGATATGGGTCGTGTATTAGTTCCGCATTTTGGAGTACATGTTGAAGCAGAAGAATTTCAAGCTCTTAAAAAACGATTAATACAAAATAATATAAAATTTATTGACGAACCTTATATAAGATTTAAAGGCGAACTCTTAGAACAAGAAACAATGTTTATAGAAGATCCAAACGGTAATATTTTAGAACTTAAAACAATGGTTAATCCTGACGAATTATTTACGAGATAATAATATGCACAGATATACAGTAGAAATTCTTTATCATTTTGAATGTGATTTATGTCATCAATGGTGGAGTTATGCAGTAACTCCAACCTCATTAACAGATTATAATTTAACTCTTTCAAATGATGAGAAGGTGCATTGTATGCATTGCGGACAAACAAAAGAAGTAGAAGTTAAACCTAATGTTTATATATCTGATAAGAAAGCACCGTATGAACCTAATCCAGAAAATAATTCTAGGATGAAAATAGCAAGTATCATTGATAGAGAAATACGGAGTGCATCAAAGATACGACAATGACATGCCGTTATTATATCAACCACGACGAATAGAACTTGAATTAAGTTCATATTGTAATGCGAAATGTATTGCTTGTACTCGTCTTCAAATTAATAATTATACTGGTCTTCTTTATAAAAATCCTTATACAGTTTTAAATAAAAATTTAGATTTCGAGTTCTTACAAGAAAAAGTTTTTTCCCGCCCTTGGTTTAAGGATATTCAACAATTTGGATCTGTTGGTAACAATGGAGATCCAATGATGAATCCTGAAATAGCAACAATATTTGAACAGGCTAGAAAAGTTAATCCTACCGTTGGATTGTTTGTACATACAAATGGTTCAATTGGCAGGAAAGATACTTGGAAGCGGCTTGCTAAACTGTTTACTACAAGCAGAGACAAATTTTCTTTTTCTATTGATGGATTAGAAGATACAAACCATTTATATCGTGCCGGTGTTTCGTGGAAAAAAGTTATGAGCAATGTCAAAATATTTATTGGTGCTGGCGGTCGTGCTTCTTGGAAGTTTATTCCTTTTAAACACAATAAGCACCAAATACCAGAAGCATTTGAATTATCTAAAAAATTAGGATTTATTGGTTTTCAAATTATTAAAAATTTACTTGAAAAAAATGAATTAGATATAGCAGATAGGGTATTAAAGTTGGTGTTAGCAAATAAACATAAAGTCGTTAACGAATACAGATATGAACCTATAAGATCGCCTTTATGGCAGAAAAGAATAGATATTGAGCCTGTGTGTACAGGTAGAAAAGTTGTGTATATATCATCTGATAAAAAATTCTATCCTTGTTGTGATTTTTATTATTGTAACGAAAAAAAACACAAAGTATTTTATGATTGGTGGAACGACGAAGGACCGTGGAACGATTTGTCTATACATTCTGTTGAGAGTGCATTAAGTAATAAGAAAATGTTTGAATTATGGGAGACGTTTAGAACACCTGAAATGATCTCAATTTGTGCTGAAGCATGTGCCTGCGAAGGTGGGACAGCTTTCAAAAAAGGAGATTTAGAGGATCTTAAAAAAGAAAAATATACACTATGAGTTACTCGCCTAAAACTATTGAGTTAGAACTAAGTTCATATTGTAATGCACGATGTCTTGCTTGTACTCGATATCAATTTAACGATAACCAATTTGTATTAAATCCTTTAGGTGTTAGAAATAAAAATTTAGATGTTAACTTTCTAGAGGATTGTCTCTTTTCTCAAAAATGGTTTAAAGATGTAGAAAGAATTTTATGTATAGGAAATAACGGAGATGCATTAGCAAATCCTGATATAGTTAAAATAGTATCAGATATAAGAACGTATAATACTACTACAAACCTTGGCATCGAAACAAATGGATCGATAGGTACTCCAGACACATTCAAAAAATTATCATCGTTTTTTCAAACACCTCATGGAGAAGTTACCTTTTCAATTGATGGGTTAAAAGATACAAATCATATCTATAGGCATGGTGTATTGTGGAATAAACTTATGAGAAATGTAAAAACATATATTGATAATGGAGGACAAGCAAAATGGAAATGGATTACATTCAAACATAATGAACATCAAGTAGATGAAGCACGAGAGTTATCAAAACAGTTAGGATTTACAGATTTTAACGTTCACCCAAATTTATTGCCTTTAGATAAAGCAGATTATATTTTAAAACATGTAAATCGTTCAGGAGACTTAGAAGAAAAACAAATAGTACTAGACAACAAAAAACCGATGTGGGCCGAAAGTACAGTTAATCCGCAATGCGAGACCCGCTCGTTAGTATACATATCAAGCGATAAAAAATTCTATCCTTGTTGTGATTTTTATAATAACACATCTGACAATAACGCAGAATTTTTTAATTGGTGGGAAGATACCGATTGGAATGATCTAACCAAATATTCTATTGAAGAAGCTCTTAATAGTTATAAAGTAAAAGAATTAGAAAAAACTTGGGAAAATAAAAAAGTTTGCTTCCTTTGTAAACAAAAGTGTGAAGCATGACGTACATACCAGAAAGAATAGAAGTCGAAATTAGTTCATATTGTAATGCAAAATGCTTGGGTTGTAATAGAATAAATTTTAAGGAAGATGGTACAGTTTGGAAAAATCCTAATATAACATATAATTTAAATCTTAGTGTAGATTTTTTAGAGGATAAAATATTTTCAACAACTTGGTTTAAAGATGCATCTTATTTTATAACAGTTGGTAACAACGGAGATGCATTAGCCAATCCAGAAGTTGCAGATATTTTTGAAAAGGCACGAGAATATAATCCACATATAAGTTTTGGTTTACACACAAATGGATCATTAGGTAAAAAGGAAACATTTGAGCATCTTGCAAAATTATTTTCTTCACAAAATGGTCTATTAGAATTTGCTATAGATGGATTAGAGGATACCAATCATTATTATAGAGTCGGTGTAGAGTGGAATAAAATTATGGAAAACGCTCAAACATTTATTAATGCTGGAGGAAATGCCGGTTGGAAGTTTATTCCTTTTAAACACAATAAACATCAAATAGCCGCCGCAAAACAATTATCAAAACAATTAGGTTTTAATAAATTTAAAGTTGTAAACAACCTACTACCTAACGATACTCTCCTAGATAATTTTCATGCTAAAGGTACACAAATATTAGATAGGTATAATGATATTCCTAAATCAATTACTAACAATGAATCGCCATGGGTAACTAGAAATTGTAATATAAAACCACAATGCACACACAACAATATGATATACATATCATCAACGAAAAAATTGTATCCATGTTGCTGGTTCGATGCAGAATGGAATCCATCTGTTAAAAATTGGTGGGAAGATACTAATTGGAATGATCTTAGTGTATATACTGTTGAAAGCATTATGCAGAATAATAAACTAAAAGAACTTATAAATTCTTTTAATAAGGAAAAAATAATCAAAACCTGCCAAAATTTATGCAGTTTATAGCAAAAAGAGGTTGACTTTTCAATAAATAGGTAGTATAATAATACTATTAAAGGCTTTTTAACACACTTAACACTTTGGCTAACATTGGAGAAAAACATGGCAAAAATAAACCTTCGTAAATCTGCGGCAATTCAAAAAGAACTACAAGCACGAATTGCTAATATTAATGTTGATACAATAGTTGATGTCAACGAGTTCACAAAACCACAAGATGCGGTTGCTGAACGACTACAGGAAACAATTGATAACATACAAATGCGGACACATCTGCTCACTACTCTTTACAGTATAAGAGCTAAAACTGCTCAGGTAAATTCCAAATGCGGAGTAACTGCTCTGCTTGCAGAAGAAGTCCGGCTTGATAAAGAAATTTGTTTATATACGGAACTTAGTAGAAGTAAACCTCGTCGTAATTTTGATGAAATTGAGGGACAATTAGAAAAAATTAAAAATAGAAAAGAAGAAAGTTTTAGTAGCAGTGATACTATTAGTGTTTCTATTTTTGATAGAGAACAAGTTTCGACATTTAAAGAAACGGTAAAGACTTTAAAAAAGTCAAAACAGCAAGCAAACGATAAATTGCTTGAAAATAATGTTAAGAAATCCATAGAATTAAGTATTGAAGAAGAGACAATTCTCAGTAATGAGAATTTGATCTAAGTTAGAGGTGGATGCTAGTAAAAGAGGCTACATTTAAACTCAGTTCTACATGGACTTATAATCCCTATAAGCATTGATCCCGGGCACATTGATTGTTTGTTGATCCCGGTAGCAAGGGCTTTTGTTGTTCGTTGTTTGTAGTTTTTTGTTTTTTGATTAGCCATCTTTAAACCCGTCCCCCTTTATCTTAAATACGGTTATGGAACTTGTTCAAGATGAAAACCTCCGCGGAGAGCTTCGTCATGCAATGGAGACACAATTTAGGTATAAATTGTATCATAATATTGCTTTTCGATATTTTCCAAGCATGGGTATAAAAGATATTATTCAAGGCTTTGCCAACGACGAAATAGGATTAGTTGGTATTCTTCATTTACATTATACACCCGAAAAAGGCAAGATAGGCCTGTGGAAATCTATTTGGTACGATTCCGAAGAAGAAGGTACCCGAGTAGGACAAGCAATAGCCGATGCCTCCCCATTTGATGCAGAAAAAGTAGCAATGATGCTTATTAAAGAACAATTAAGCATCATTCGATCTGCTGAAACCCCTGAACCCGACGACTGGTTAGATTCGCTAAATACAGACAAAGATACAGTATTATTGAATTAAAATATAATATTGTTTTTAGCATCAGTTATTAAGCCTGAGAGATAAACACGAAGGGAAAGTCTTGATGCACACAAAATAAAGTTGGAGTCAAGACATGAAAGCACTATTACGATGGTGGCTTATTTTTTGTTTATCAGTGCTTGCCGGAAGTGTAGCGGTTTATTTCGGTTTACATCAAGATTTATATGATGGTGATCAAACCAAATTAAGTTTTCTTATATTAGCAGTCTTTTGTTGCACATCTGTTTGGATTGGTCGGTGTACCAAAATATCTGAACATCAATTTCAAAATATAGACTTAGGGTGGTTTATTTCTGAAGCATGTCTTGCCTTGGGTATGATCGGAACTGTAACAGGCTTTCTATTAATGCTCAGTGGTGCATTTGCAAATATTGATTTAGCAAATACAGCGACAATTCAAACAGCATTATCCCAAATGGCGTTAGGTATGAGTACTGCCTTATATACAACACTGGTTGGCTTAATTTGTTCTCTGACATTAAAAATTCAACTAGTTAATGTTGAAAACGAGAACCTACACAATGGAGAGTAAATCACGATATAAAAGCAGTTTGGCATTTACCGACTTGCTTTTCAACATATTAATCGGCTTTGCGTTCATGTTTATAATAGCATTCCTTTTGATTAATCCTGTACAAAAAGATGCTGACATTGAAGCTAAAGCTGAATTTATGATTATAATGTCATGGGATGATCAATCTGCATATGACATAGATTTATGGATGCAGGATCCTGTAGGTAATATAGTTGGATTCCCTAATATGCATGCCGGGTTATTACATTTAGATAAAGATGATCTTGGCAAATCTAATGATTCAGTTACAATGCGTGATGGTACAGTAAAACAGATTTATTTAAATCGAGAAGTAATGACAATTAGAGGTATTGTACCAGGTGAATATATTGTTAATAATCACTTATATTCTATAAAGTCCGCTAATGGCGAAGGCGCACCAATGGAAGTAACAACAAAAATAATAAAACTTAATCCTTATAGGGAAGTACATACTGGGATTGTTATTTTACCTCGCCGAGGTAGTGAAGAAACAGTTATAAGATTTACAATTGATCGTGAAGGTCATGTAAAATCAACGAATAAAAGGCAAAAGAAATTTGCAGGGAAACGTGTACCAACTGGGATTAATCCTGGTCTTGGTAATACACCAATGAATGCCGACCCCGAAGGAGAAGGGGAACAAATTGGAACTAGAAGAAATAATGTTAGTGTTCCTGCTGATGATGATGAAATACATAGAAATGATGGACTGTAGGTTTTTAGAGGAGAATAGTTATGTTAACTTTTAGTTTTTTAATAGTAGCATGGTTAGTATTGCTTACTATATTTTTATGGGACTTAATACAACATGGTGTTGATAAACTGTACATGTTTGTTATAATACCATTAACATTATTTCTTACTGTAACAACTTACATTACAGTACAGAGTATGTTAGGATACCCAACAGATAAAGTAAAAGAAGGAAAATTTACTGTAATTTCATCAGCAGTTAAGGAACCAGATTGGATATTTTACTGGGTAGCCTATCATGGTGATGAAGAACCAATTGCATATCGATTTCCATACTCAGAAGAAGATCATGATAAACAAGAAGAACTATCTGGACGACAAGCAGACGGTGAAATTATTCAAGGTGAACTTGTCGACGAGGATGCTATGAATCAGACTCAAAGTAAAAGTGTTTTAGGTGAAATTGAATTTTACACATTTGATGTTTCTCAATTGATCCCAAAAAGTGAGCCGATTCCTGACAAACCTAAACATATGGTCCTTCCTGACCACTAAGATGATGATTGAATAAACTCGTGCCAATATAACATACTTGTATGCAGTTTATCAATATCAACAGGGTCTGTTATATACTCAACGAAATCATAATTCTTATTAAAAATTATATCTTCTAAATTTAATTCAATACAATATTTGTTTACGCCTTGTATTACAACAGGAGGATTAAATATTTCTTGTCTATCAAATCGTTTAACATTTGTACGTTCAAAATATGAGTTACCATTTGGGAGAAAACATAAAATAGATGGATCATCACTATTAACAAACAAATTACTTCTCCACTCGTTTTGAAGAATTAATGTTTTAATTTTTTCCGATTGAAATATATGCTTACCTTCAACCTTCATTAAGCTAGTTGTATCAGTTATGTAATTCCATGCTTCTTGAGTCTTGCATAATGCATGGTAATATGATGCTATACACAAATATTTTCCAATTTCCGAGGTACTACATATTTCAAACTGTTTATCTTTTTTAACTATATTATAATAACTATAACCCAGAGCATCTTGCAATGCCCATGTAAGAAAATGTCCACAATGGCCTATAGCATTGAAAATATAAATTAGTTGTTTGTTGTTTTTGGTTGACATATTGATTATAAGGTAGTATAATACTTATATATTAATAATTAATGAAAAGAATACATGTCAAGATACGTTGAATTTACATACGAGCAAGCCCAGAAAGTTTTAGTTGATGAAATGGGATTTAAATGTATTAATAACGTAGATCCAAAATCAGAACATTGGGCTGGTAATCCACATACTGACGAATATATATTTGAGCGTATTATAAAGCATAACAATGCTGATGATTTTATGAAGGCATTGTCAGGTAAAAATTTCCGTTATTCAATTCGTATTTTTTCGTCAGTTGATCGAAACAGTAAAAAAACTAGAGAGTCAGGTTCGGATGCAATTCGTGTTACACTTTATGATCTTAAAACTGATCGTCCTGTAAAAGTAGAACGTCGAGTAAATAGAACAGTAAATGCCTTTCATAATATGAAGGAGCGAGCACGAGAACTTTGGAAATATGTAAACAGTCACAAACATGTGTGTCCAAACTGCGAAGGGCTACTTGTAAAACGAACTGCAAAACGTACTAAACAAGATTTTTTAGGTTGTTCTGCATTTCCTGAATGTAAACACACACAAAACATATAATATGATTTGTACTAATTGTAAAACCACATTTAGAAACGATTCTGGAATTGATGTTAGCAAGATGTTTAATTGCCCAAAAGGCACAGGTTATGTATGTTCTAAAGAGTGTAAAAAAGAGCTTATCGCAAATTTAAAGGACGGTTCACATTGGACTGAAATGAAAAACATTTTAAAAAATATGAAGGGATAAAATGGCAAAAGGCTTATTAAAAAATGCACCAAAACCTAAAAAACGAAAAAGTCCTCAACAGTTTGATGAGCAGTATACCGGACCAGAGCCTGAGGCGGCCGGAGCAATTTCTAAAGCACAATTAGGAGATGCATTTAATTATTATGCTTATCATAAGAACATTAAAGATGCTAAAAAATACATTGTAGACTATCTACAGGAAGTTGGCAGTAAAGACGAAGCTAGAATGGTAAAAGCATGTCCTGAAGTATTTTTTATTTCAACTTACGGCTGGCTTGCTCGAATGGCATCAAGAGGTGTAGAACATTCAATAGAAATTCATGAAAAACTTGATCGTCATATTGAATATCTTTGCACAATGGGATTTCGTAAACAAGAAAAAACAGATGAAGCTAAAGAAATTCGTGCAGTAGGACCAACTATTCAAGATCGTATTAAAGACCAGGCATGGGATATTGGCGGTGAATTAGAAAAGTGGAAAGACATGTGTGCAAGCCAAGGAGACACATGGGCAATGGTTTCATTACAAAATAAACCACTTGTTCATTTGCGTAGTAATGGATGTAACCAAGCTCATGCAAGAGTTCTTAGAGGTGAATATATGATAGAACTTGAAGAACTTAAACAAGCCTATGAAAAAACAGATGAAGATTTAGTTGAAGGTTATTCACATATGTCAACGCCTGATAAAAAGCGTTTTATGATATTCTTAAACGATGTTCTTGATGCATGTGATATGATTATAGGCGAATCAGTTGCTAATAGAAAACAACGTACAAAGAAACCCGCAAGTGCAGAAAAACAACTTGCTAAACTAAAATATTGTGTTAAAGATGATAAACTCAAAGTTGTAAGTGAAAAGCCAATAGGATTAATTGGTGCCACGGTCGCAGTTGTTTATCAGATTAAATTTAGAAAAATTGGTATTTTAATTGCAGATGATAGTTCGGGCTTTAAAGTAAAAGGTACAACACTTACAAATGTAAACGAAACCAATAGTAGAAGAAAAACACTTCGCAAACCAATAGAACAGTTAAAAGAATGCAAAGGACTTACTAAAAATAAATTTGATAAGTGGTTTACTAGCATTAAGTCAGTTGAAACAAAACTTACTCCTCGATTCAGCGACGATACAATAATTCTTAAGATATTTAAATAGTCCCCCCTGTTACCTCTTGCATAAATATTAAAAAGAGGTAACAATATGGCGCAGTCTTCACGACAAAAACTAATCAAAGATATAGAACTCAGTCTAGGTGGAGGCATCGTAGATGTCGAACTCGATGCTGATCATTATAATTTAAGCATTGACCATGCGTTGGAACGTTACAGACAACGCTCCTCAAATGCTACAGAAGAAAGCATGATGGTATTATCACTCACAAAAGACCAGAGTGATTATACTTTACCTGATATTGTAATTGAGGTTAAAGATGCGTATAGGACAGTTACGGGTATTTCAAATTCTACCGGGAATGATATAGAACCATTTGAAGCGGCTTATTTAAATACCTATCTATTACATTCAGGACGAGCTGGCGGACTACTGACATTTGAAGCATATGCTGAACATAGAGAAATGCTTGGTCGAATGTTTGGTAGTGAATATCTATTTACATGGAAGCGTAGTTCAAAAACACTTTCATTCCATCGAAAAATAAAATCTAACGATGAATCTATTATTTTACATTGTTATAATTATCGACCTGAGGACGATTTATTATCTGATACATATGCAGGATATTGGTTACGTAGTTGGGCAGTTGCAGAATCAAAAATGATTATTGCAGAAGCTAGAAGCAAATTTAGTCAAATTGCAGGACCTCAAGGAGGTACTACATTAAATGGTGAGGCATTGCGTCAAGATGCCGCAACTCAGATGGATAAGCTAGAACAAGAGCTTGTAACCTATGCAGATGGCGGAGATCCTCTCCATTTTGTTATTGGTTAAACACCATATATACCTACAACCGACTAAATATGTAAAACAGATCAAGACTATTTTAAGGAATCTAAATGGCGACATTAGTATCACCAGGAGTGGCTGTATCAGTCACAGATGAATCATTTTATGCCGGAGCAGGCGCTGGAACTGTTCCTGTGATCGTGATTGCAACAGGACAGGATAAACTACTGGCTGATGCAAGTACAGCGGCATACACAACATTTGCAACCGCAGGCAAATTATATTTAATAACTAGCCAGCGTGATTTACTTACCTCATATGGAGAACCCACTTTTAAAATTAGTAGCGGGACAGCAGTACATGGGCATGAAACAAATGAACATGGATTGTTAGCGGCCTATTCGTTTTTAGGTATATCCAATAGAGCATATATATTAAGAGCAAATATTAATACTACTGAACTAGAAGCCACAGTAACAGAACCAACTGGTCCTCCAAATGATGGCCAAGTATGGCTTGATACAACGTCGACTGCCTGGGGTATTTTTGAAGCAGATAGTGATGGTGCGTGGGTTAGTAGAACAC
>Ga0302123_10000434_pt1 | contig 33362 bp, 32 predicted proteins | sample CB21_321_MG_FD_203109 | JGI IMG/M metagenome (GOLD analysis project Ga0302123, IMG submission 203109) | Marine microbial communities from Western Arctic Ocean, Canada - CB21_32.1 | ecosystem: Environmental > Aquatic > Marine > Oceanic | place: Canada: Western Arctic Ocean | collected 2017-09-28 | reverse complement strand
TACAGGGATCTAAGTTTGGTCATGTCGGGGTCGGTCCGTGGGCGTGAGGGAAAAGGAGGTCTCACGCGTAGCGGCGCGGCGAGCAAGTTCCTTGCGTAGGCTTTCTTCCCCCTGCGCCATGGCCCAGCGATGGTTCGCCGCGAAGATGGGCTTGAAGATAAATGAGAGGTACCGCAGGATCGGCTTGTCCGCTCGGACTCGCCAGTCGTAGGTGATACTAACGTGCGTCCCGTCCTGCTCGAACGTCCAGATACCTTGGCCGTTGAAGTCGCCCGAGGCTGCGAGCGTGTATCCGTAGGGCTCGCGCGAGTCGATGACGCGAAACTCCCATGTAAGGGTGTAGGGGAGCCAGCCACGGGTCAGCAGGCGGACACGTTTGCCGATGCCGTGGTCGTCGCCGGGTTCTAGTTCCTTCACGTCGATGTAGACGCTGGGCCACCAACGCGTGAGGTCTTCCGGCTCGCCGAGGACGTCGGAGATCTCCTGGACCGTGCCGGGTACGCGCCAGTGAGTGATGAAATGGTATTTGTTGAGCATCGAACGGTGGGCTGGTAGCCTGAAACATGCAGGCTAGGAGGATGATTGTGTCACATCGATACGTAATCGCCGTAGTGCTCTTGTTGGCGTTGGCCGCTTGCGGAGGTAACCCGCTCGATTTCACCGATGCAGAGAGGCAGACCCGCCAGTTCATCGAGTGGGAGCAGACGATCAAGCTGACCGCGGCGCAGGAGGCGATCAAGAAGGAGGCGCTGACCGCGTTGCCTGCCCCCTGTTGCAGCAACAACAGCGCCTACACCTGCTGTTGTCCGTGCAATATGTCGCGGGCGACGTGGGGTTTGACGAACTACATGATTGTCGAGGAGAACGCCGGAGTGAAGGCGATCCAGGCGAAGGTAACGGAATGGGCGAAGTTCATCAGCCCGGAAGGCCATAGCGGCGATACGTGTTACACGGGTGGGTGTAATCGTGCGTTCGACAAGAACGGTTGCGGCGGGATGAAGCCCGAACAGTTGACGTTCTGAGGACGCGGATGAATCGTTGGACGCTACTTGTTGGACGAGCGACCGATCTGAAACCCCGATCGGTAGCGCACGGTCGCCTAAGAGGTATGGCAGATATGTATGGTACCATACCCATAGCATGACAAAGACGACTGTATACCTGGAGGAGTCACTCACCCTCGAACTCCGTAACGTCGCTGAACTCCAGGGTCGCGCTCAGGCTGAAGTCATTCGGGAGGCCCTGCACCTTTATGTGGACAGGGAATCCCAGAAAGCAAGACGGCCGGCGCCGGTAGGTCTCGGTACGTTCGCGAGCGGCCGTTTGGACGTGGGGCGATCGGCTGAAAGCCTGCTCAAGGCAGCCGCGCGCAAGCGGCGTACCAAGTGAGCGTGATCGCGGACACGGGAGCGCTGTACGCACTGTTCGACAAGAATGATCAGGATCATGGACGTGTTCGGGACGCGCTGGATCACGTTTCGGGAGCTATTCTGGTTCCGACGGCCATTCTAGGAGAACTGGACTACCTACTCCGAGAATGGTTGGGGGTAGATGCTGAACTTGCGTTCCTTGCGAGCCTGCGAGTTGGCGCCTTCCGGCTTGAGGAAATCACCACCGCCGATTGTGTTCGGTGCGAAGAGTTGCTCCGAACGTACAGAGACTTGGACCTTGGACTTGCTGACGCGGCCGTCATCGCCACCGCTGAGCGGCTGAAAGTGCCGACGATTCTGACGCTGGACGAGCGGGATTTTCGAGTCGTGCAGAGCCGTATCGGGCCGCTCCAGCTATTGCCCGCTGACTTGGCGGGTGGCGTCGCCTGAACTGCTCTATCAGGCCACCGAGACCGTCCTACCGGAGTGGTTATACGACCTTTGGCAGAGCAGAGACGGTACTTTGGTTTGTCGATCTTGGGCCGTCGTTCCTATTGATAATCGGTACCGTCGCTCCATTCCGATCTCGAGGGTGGCGTGAGAGGATACTTGCAGCCTTTAGGGAGTATCCTCTATGACGCCTATCAGCAAGCAAGATCCTCAGAATTCCGGGGAACGCCTGCGGAAGAGCGTCGAGGTGCTGACCCTGATCGAAAATTGCCGCCGGGCGACCGGTGACAAAGAACTGGGGCTGGCGATCGAGCGGCTTATCGTCGAGCGCGAACTGTCTGAACTTGAAGAGACGGTTGCGCAGGACGAAACGGCACGGGTAACGAAGATGGACCAGGAGGTTGTGATCCCGGTTCGGAGAGTGGTTGACCCCTGGGTAACTTGATCCGCCTTGTCCCCCCAATGACGATGCACGCCAACGAACAACAACCCGACAAAACGCCTTCGCCGGAGAGCCAGATCGGCCCGCTTACGGGGATCTTTACTTTTGCCGCGGCCGGCAGTGCAGTCAGTTGCTATCTGCTGAGCCAGCGGCTGGCGCCGACGGTCGAGGCAATGGGGATGGATGGCCTGTGGATCGACGTCGCTCTGTTGGTTGGCGGTGTCATGCTGCTCTGGACGGCGATTACATCTAAGGGCCGAGCACCTGAGCAGGAACCGGTTCCTGCCGAAGGTTAGGGGTCCATCCATCACGCGTCGGTTTGGCGCAATCCCTTCTTCCGTTTGGAACATGTCGGAGCAAGTAGCTTCGATTCCGCGCATCCATAGCCACTCCGTCTATGAGCACAGCGGAGGTACGGTTAGAACGCGGGGCCCTCACTCCAACTGCAAGTAGAATGCCGCGGCCTGGATGAGTCTGTACGGGGTGCTGATGGCGTCGGACGGCTCTATCTATTGAGGCTCCGTCGGGTCAGCTCAATTCAGAACGATCATCTTGGCGGTGCTGGACATGCTGACCGTAGACTGGTTGACGATCAAGCCCCCCGTTACAAACTGAAAAGGGTAGGAGACTTGGACCACGACGGCGTTGCCCTGTTTGTTGACGGTATCGTAGGTCACATTAACCGTGATGCTGGAGTTATCGAGTCCGATGGCGTTGAGCTTCGCTACGTCCTCGACGGTCGTACCGTTGTTCGGGATGGGATTCGAACCGCCGTGCACGATGGCGTAGCGACCGGCCGCTCGAGCGGAATGAGAGAGGGTTACATAGGTCCAAACGCCGCGGCCGAGTTCCATGAGGCCAACCGTGAGAACCAGGAAGATGATGAAGAAAAGGGCGAACTCAACCATCGTGGCGCCACGGCGACCTTCTCGACCGGTTCGCTGATGACCACGGCGCATGCTGTGTGAGATTGCAAAAGACATAGGGTCGCTCCTTGCTCTGATCTACTGAACGCGCATATAGGCGCTGCGGCCGACGACGCTACTGTGTGGAATGCCGGGGTAAGGGCCTACCGTCTTGAAGGTCTGTTCGACATCGGTCCGGACGTAGACGCGCGGGTACCCATACGCCCCATCGTTACATGCGAGCGTCGCGGCGAGACTGCAATCAACGACCGTCGCGTCAGAAGCGAAGTCGCTGGCATCACCGGGCGGACATTCACAGATCATCGAAGCCGTGGCGGAGACGCCTGTGAGATCGGCGGCATCGCCCTTTGCTCGGTCTTCCATCTCTGTTGGTTGGGCCGCGAAGCCGCTATCGAGCGAGCCCCAATGCACCGCTGAACTGGCGGCGTTGACGACGGTGACGGCATGGAAATAGAGTCGGCCGAAGTCGCCCGCCGCGACGCAAAGTAGCATGAGCATGGGTAGAACGAGTGCGAACTCGACTAAGGCACCGCCTCGGTTACTTCGAGCCTTCCGCATCGAATATGTCATGTGAATATTTGCCCTCCGGTGGTCTGCTATCAGCCGCTATTCCTTCATGGAGATGGTCTGGAGCCCCAATTCCCCGAGGATGCCCGCCGGGGGTTCGTTCAGGTTCAGGGCGCTGGTGCCGCCGAATTCGACCTGGCCCGCGACGATCATGCCCCAGTTGTCGGCGTTGTTTATGTCGAAGTTGCCCCTCCAGTCGACTTTGTCGCCGGGACAATAGACGACTCCAGAGAAGACGTCCGTGGCCCCGCCGTTGAAGCGGTGCAGTTCACCCGGGAAGGTCGCGTCACACCAGAACAGGATGTGCTGATTCTTCACGGGGTCGTCGTTGATTGTGCGAGCCGTCATGTTGACGGTCGCGTTGCCGTTGATCTCGAAGGTCTTGCCCGCACCTGTCACGAAGAAGGTAACGTTGTTGGCGGTGATGGTGCCGCCGTTGATGCTGAGCCCTTCAATAATGTAGAGGCCCGGGTTGAATGTGACGTTCCCACCCTGGATGTTGAGGGCGGGTTTGTTCTTCGTGCTCGCATAATGCCCCGGGGTGAGGGTGAGGGTGCCATTGATGTTTGGATGGTCGACAACGTACGGCGTTCCCGGGGGGGGGGGGGGGGTACGCCCCTCGAAGGGATCGGGTTCCGTATGGCCGTCGGAGATCAGATCGGGCGTGGTTTCGGCGGCGCCCTTGACGAGGACATCTCCGCATCCAACCGGAGTTGGAAGCTGACCGGCTGCATTCTCTGTAAGCGTCAGTGATGAGCTGCCCTGGACGCGAAATGATTTCTGACCGTCTCCGACGCAGGAGTTCGACCGGAAGCCGCAATTCGCGGTGACTCCTCCATTGCCCGTAACGGTGAGAGCGTCATCGACATTGTCGAGCGCAAGAACACAGAATTCGCCGCTGCTTTGGATGCCCGCGACGGCGCGAGCCGCGACCGGTGCGTTGTTGATACCGAGGATCGGGAGAAAGAATGTGGAGGACGTCTGGCTGACGATGGCCTCGACGTGATTGTTGTCTTGATAACCCCCGCTCGTTGGCGGTCGGTTGATCGTAACGACGATTCCGTCGTCGGCGTGTTCGTATCCGTTGAGCCGGGCACTGTACCTACCGGCGCTCTCAACACGCGTGGCGTTGTTCCGCAGGACCTCGTGAGCACCATCAAATGCAGCCGCGTCAGCAGCCGCCTGCATGGTGCGCTTCTTCCACATGACGAAACCGCTGTCGAAGACCAAACCGAGGAAGGCTAGAAAGACGACGGCCAGCATCGCCATCATTGGCAATGCCACGCCCCTTCGGTTTCGATATGCCGCTGTTCGGTGGATGCTGCTCTTGAGAGTTAGACTCATCACGTTTGTCCTCGTGCTATAGCCGCACGCCTAAGATGTTAACCATATTGTATACAGGGTTCTTCGCTGAGTCCATAGGTAAGTGGTACTCCTTACAGGGTTGCTCTTAGAAGAATGTAGTACTAGGACTCCGATCGGGATATCGGCCCCCATTGTTCCGGTTTCCTGCGTGGTGGCTACGAATACTTTGTCGCGGGCCGCTTGCATGATTGGCGAAGTGTTCCTCTCGGAAGCCGGCACGCCGAACGACATCCCCATATCCCCCGGCCCCCACTCCGCGAATCCGATGCCGGGGACGCCAACGCCGGCTTCCGCGTTCTGCAGGGAGTGGCGAGCTTCAAATTTCAAACCAAGCAGAATCTCGCCGTTCGGGTCCCGCGGCTAAGGCTCGGCTTTGCGGATGTACTCGTCGCCAGATATGCCCCCGATCCGGGAAGCATGACCTTGTTCGCGTGTAGTAGATCATCTGATCTTGCTGCAAGGGGTCAAATTGCCCTAGGGACGGTGTCTAGCCGGGCTCGACCGCATTGTCGAGAGCCTGCTGGAAAGCGCGCAGTTCGGCGAGGTCGAGTTGCTGGGCTCGTAGATCGCTTTCAGGGTGCTGCCGCAGAACCTCCTTCGTGTAGAGCCCCGCGAGGTTGTTGAGCAGTTTCTTACGCCGATGGGTGAAGCAGTGTTGAAGGAAGTCAATGAGGCTTGGCGGAACGTCGATGCCGCGGTGCATCTTGAGGCGAATGACGGCGGACGTGACCTTTGGAGGTGGCGTGAACGCGTCCGGCGGCACGGTGAAGAGCAGCTCGGGCTCGGCATGGAGCTGGCACAAGACGGAGAGGTAGCCGTAGTCACGCGAGTTCTTACCGGCCGTGAGCCGGAGCGCGACTTCTTTCTGGATGAGGAAGACGGCGTAGTCGATGTGAGCAGCTGCGTCGAAGACGGCTCGGAGGATCGGTGAGGTTATGTAGTACGGAAGATTCCCTGCAATAACTACTTGAGTATATTGAGTTTGAGAGATGAGCGATGTTAGGTCAACTTTGAGGATGTCGTCACGGATAACCTCAAACTGATTGTGTGTTGCGAAGCGCTCCTTCAGGCCGTCGGCCAGGGCCGGGTCAACTTCGATGGCGGTGAGCGGGACGCCCCTTGCGATGAGATGCTCGGTGAGCGCGCCTTGGCCGGGTCCAATCTCGATGACCCGGACATCAGATGATGAGACCACGGCGTCGGCGATGCGAGCACAGACGGATTTGTCACGCAGAAAGTGCTGCCCGAGTTGTGGGCGCGATTTGCGCGGCGGCATGCTATCCAGTGTAGGGAGTTGCCGGTGGCTCTAGCTGTGTGAGCGCGCCGTCAGAGATCGTAGGCGCTCGTAGAATTGATCGCGCCGTTCGCACAGGATGTCCTCACTGTAGTCGCGAGCCTTGCGAAGGTTCTGGGCGGACATGGCTGCCAGGCGGTCCGGCTGATTTGCGAGTTCCATGAGTTTGCCGGCAAGCGCGGCTACATCGCCCGCAGGGACCAGTTGGTCTGGATGAAGCAATTCGGGAATGCCGCCGATGTCGCTTCCGATGGCCGGCAACGCTCGGGCCATGGCCTCGATCAGGGCGCGGGGCAGTCCTTCCGCCCGCGAGGGGAGAACGAACAGGTCGGCGCGGTCAAGTTCTTCTCGGATGCGAACGCCCGCCGGCAACTGGCCGAGGAAGTGAACCCGGTTGTCGAGCCCGGCTCGATGGGCATGCTGTTTGAGGGACGCGACGCGCTTGCCACCGCCGACGAATCGGAGTTCCGCGTCAAGGCCGTTTGCCACCGATTGAGCCAGGGCGTCGATCAGGGTGTCGGGGCCTTTGTAGAGATTCTCGAGTGAGCCGACGGTGATGATCCGCAGTGGGCCGGTGCGCGGATCGAAGGTCCGAGCACTTTCTACAAACGCGTCGGCCGAGAGTTCGACGCTGGAATAGTGTGTGATCGGAGCGTCCGCTGGGGCGGGGAAGCGCTGTTGCAATACGTCGCGTGTAACGTAGGCGGCTGCGGCTGCTCCGGCGACCTGCTTGCGCATGCGATGTCGGAACCAGTGGCGAAAGAGCGGTCGCAAAGCGTGAGTTGTCGTACCTGGTGCATAGGCGTCGTAGGGGTCACCGACGACTTCGACTCCGTAGGGTCTGTTACGGCGCCTGAGCCATCCTTCGACAGATGTTGCGACCTGGCCCGGTACGCGCAGCAGGACGGTATCAGTGGGGCCGATCGCACTGATGGCCGCTCGTCGCACGGCGCGGCACTGTGCGAGGTATTGAGTCATCCCGATGTAGTAGGGGACGGGCGCGAAGTCTACGCCCGGGCCGCCGGCTGCGTTCCAGTATTCGGAGGGTGAGAGTGCATCGCGAACGCGGGCGACAACACGGACACGGTCGAATACTTGCAGGTAACGCTCAAAGAACGTGTACGGGAACGGCCCGTCGGTCCAGACCTGCCTGTCGGGCGTTCGATGATAGCGCTGGTCAAGGAAGACGACTACCGTCGATGTGTCGGTGATCGCCGACTTACGAGAGTTCGCGGTCGGGGCAAGCTGGGATAGGCCGGTCAACCGAATTGATCGGCGCTCGAACCAGTGGGCTTTACTCGCTGCGCCGATGTCCCGAGTTAGAGACGGACAACGTTTGAGCCGGGAAAGCCCCGCAGGCGGTTACGCGTGTCGACGATGAGCTTGGATGATGATGCCAGAGCTTTGTAGTCGACGTCGGAGTGATCGGTGATCAGGACGCAACAGTCCGCCTGGGACGCGGCGGTCACGATGGGCTGAGATTCAAGTTCGTGCGAGGCGACCGTAAGCTTGGGGACGTGCGGATCGGAATAGCTAACGACGGCACCGAGATTCTCCAGCAAGGCGATGATATCGAGCGCCGGGGATTCGCGCGTGTCGGAAACGTCACGCTTATAGGCGACGCCGACGATCAGGATACCCGAGCCTCTCACCGCCATCGAGATATCGTTGAGGGCCTGTTGAACTTTGTTCACAACGTGACGAGGCATCGACCCGTTGATGTCCGCCGCGAGTTCGATGAAGCGGGCGGCGCCGCCCGCCTGCTTCGTCTTCCACGACAGATAGTGAGGGTCGACGGGGATGCAGTGGCCTCCGAGGCCCGGCCCAGGGTAGAACGGCATGAAGCCGAACGGTTTCGTCGCGGCGGCTTCGATTACCTCCCAGACGTCGATCTCCATCTGGTCGCACATCATGGCCATTTCGTTCGCGAGGCCGATGTTGATCATGCGAAAGGTGTTTTCGAGCAGCTTGACCATCTCCGCGACGCGTGTGGAGCTGACGGGTACGACGCGGTCCATCACCTGCTCGTAGAGGGTCGTTCCGACGCGGGTGCATGCGGGCGTAACGCCGCCCATCACCTTCGGGATGTTGCGGGTGTCGTATTGGTGGTTGCCCGGGTCGACGCGCTCGGGGGAGAAACAGAGGAAGAAGTCTTCGCCCACACGCAGGCCCGTCGCTTCGAGAATCGGGAGGATGACTTCTTCGGTTGTGCCGGGGTATGTCGTCGATTCCAGGACGATGAGCATGCCGGGATGGAGATACTTGGCTAGGTTCTCGGCGGCGGAAACGATATAGGTGAGATCGGGGTCGCGCGTCTTGCGCAAGGGCGTGGGCACGCAAATGCTTACGGTGTCGCAGTCGGCCAAAATAGCTTCGTCGACAGTCGCCTCCGCGCGATTCTCCGAGACGAGTTTCTTGAGCAACGTCGAGGGTACGTCGGGGATGTAGGAGTCCGCGCGGCTGAACTGTTCGACCTTGCCGGCATCCTTCTCGACACCGATTGCGTGAAAGCCGGAGCGGGCCAGTTCGGTCAATAGCGGCAGGCCCACGTAGCCTAGACCGACGACTGCTGTGCGCGCTGTTTTCTGCTGGATCTTGTCCGTGAGTACCTGTTCAGGCGACGCGGAGACCGCCGTTTGTGGTGCAGGCTGCATTTGGGAAGATTGTCTCATAGGGGTCGGCGCAGGCATGGATCAGTGGAGGGGCGGGCTCCCTTTACTAATCGATGTATCGGCGGAAAGAGCGCAGACTAGCAGGGCTCAATCAGGGACGGGTATGTGCCACTGGTTGGACGCGGATTCATCCGGCGTCCCGCCTAGCTTCTCAAGCAAGGGATCGAGGGGCTGCCGGCAGGCGATGAGGAGCGCTTTGTCTTCGGGACTTTCGCGGACGTAGACCGTAACGCCGCAACCCCACTCGTCGAGCTGGGCGGCGGTGGCGTTGCGAAGCGTCTTCAGTTCGAAGATCGGCAGATAGAAAGGATGTCCGCGAAACGACGGGTCTTTGATCGTTGGTAGTAGGATCTCCTCGCCCTTCTTCTTGAGAGCTTCCCAATCCAGGGGCGAGAACATCTGCGAAACGGCACCGTAGCCCAGCATTGTATTCCGGGCGTGATCCTTGGCTTCCGGTGTTTTTGAAATTCGGAAGTACTGGTACATCAACACCGGAGCGCTGCCGGGGACGAAGTCGAGAAACTCCTTCATCGTCCACTGCGCGGGGGGCTTGCGGTCGGGCCAGACGGCAAGTCCGATTTCAGGAATCCACTCGGCGCCGTTCTCGGCGAAGCGATCCGCCGCGTCGGCGACTTGCAGGCGGTCGAGCTGGACTAAAACCTCCTGTGTGAGGTTCCATTCTTTCGTAATAGCCGTCGACAGGCGACTCAAGAAACCGCGCAGGGGGTCGAGGGTCGATTCGGTGAGCGGGAACCCGGAAAGCCGTAGGACGTACAGTTGCCACGGGTCCGCTAGTGGTTCACGTTCTAGGGAAATATTTCTCGGAGCCGCCATCACACTCACCCTTCGGGATAGATCAGGTCTTCGTCGCGCATTTCCTTGAGTAGTCCGATCAGGTCTTCGTCCATGTCATCCTTCGACGCAAGTAGCAGACCTTTGTCGTCCGGGCTCTCGTTCACGTAGATCTGGAAGAGGTCAAACCACTTCTCGTGCATCTCTGCAGGCTGGCTGAAGAAGTCGGAGGTATGAAGCAGCGGCAGGATGAACTTGATGCCTTCAATCTGGGGCTCTTCCTTGAGGTCTTCTCCGAAAAGCTCCTTGCTCTTTGGAAGGAACTCATCGGCCAACGAGAAGCCACCCTGGATGACCGAATCCACATCCATCATCTGGAACGCTTTGTTCGTTTCCCTGACGTGCGGAGAGAAGTAGATCTCGGGCGGTGTGGTGTTGGGGTCAGGCTTGAGAAACATCATCGTCATGCCGCCACGGCCCAGGAACGACTCACGCTGTTTTTCGCTTGCCTTTGTCACGAACCAGTAGCAGTAGTCGGCGACGTAGTCGTTGATGTCGATTTTCTTGTCGCCGCGCAGAACGGCTTCTGGGTCGTCGTGAAGCTGCTCGTAGGTGGGCATGGGCGGGAGTGGGCCGGCGTTCGGGCGGCGGCTGAGTCCGAGCAGCGGCTGGAATTCCATCGCCGTTTTTTGAAACTCATCATTGATGTCGATGACGCTCTTGTACTGAAAGAACGTCTCGACTCGTAGTTCCCATTTGTCTTTCGCGAGGTTGCTAAGCCGCTTTAAGAATTCGAGCTGCCAGTGCTTCTGGGACTCGGATGAGGGAAAGGTGCTGACGGGGAGCCAGTAGAGACAGGAGTGCTTCAATTCGGTCGCCCGGCGGAAGGGCAACAGGTCGCGGCTCCGGTCAAGCGGGCTCAACCGTCCGGCGGACTCCCGGCCTTTTTCGGATCTATCTCTTGTTGCCATTGATTACCTGCCCGCTCCCAACGTCACGCACCGAAGGGCGCCGAGGTGGCGACGGTCGGTCCTCCGTTGACACGAGCGTTGACCTTCGCCGCCAGAGCGCCTAGTTTTGAATCCAATGGAATGATCCGGCTTAGCAATCCTTGGAGCGCGGCGGAAAGACCTTCCGATGTCTGTTGTAGGCCGGTCGCTTCCACCTTCAACCCGGTGGTGCCGATTTGCATGCCACAGGTCTCGATCTTCATTCCTGTATTGCCTTGCGACATCCCTACCGATGCCAACTCGATGGCGGAGGTCTTCATGTAGAGAGGTTCGTTGACGGTCTTGGGCGCGGCGTGGTTCTCGGTCATCGGGGAGATGAAATTGACAGTGTGCGGGCTGATGTAGGTGCCCAAGTAGGTCCCGATGATTATGTGTGTGATGCTGCCGACATTGATGGCGTTCAGGTTGCCAACGATCAAGTGCGTTACGTTTCCAATGGTTGTGAGCGTTTGATCTTTCAAGACCATGTGGATTTGATTGCCGAGGATTGTCGACTTGACGTCCGCCTGGATGAGCTCGGTGAAGTTGGCGTCAATCGTCTGCCAGCGGTCGCCGTGAACGAGTTTGGCATCAATGCCGACGCAACCCGCTAGGGCGGTGGGCGTTGTGATCGTCTTCCATGTGAGAGAACCTGACGGCGCAAGCGCCCGATCACCCTCCGACACTTTGACACGTGTCTCGGTGTGGGTTCCACCATCGAAACTCAAGACTTCTGACGGCACAGTGTATTTCCTCCTCGTAGATTGATCCGGTCTAAGGTCTAGCCAACTTCGCGCGAATAATCGGCGCTCTTCAAATGAATGCGTCCGCCCGCGCTAAAGAAAATGTCGCCGTCGGAGTGCAGCATGATCGACGGCCGTCCGTTCTCGTTGGAAGCTTCCATGAACGTCATCCGGTTCTTGTTCGGAGTGGAAATGACGATCGCTTCCTTGCCTTCCTTGTCGCTCAACCGAATCCGGTTGCCGGACTTCGTGACGATGCACTTGCTGTCGTTCTCCTCATACTCGCCGCCCCAAAGGTCATCCGTCGGTGGCTTATCGACGCCGTTCCACAAGCAGCCGATGATGCGCGGACGCTCCGGGTCGCCGTCTTCGAACGAGACCAAGACCTCGTCTCCCATCTCGGGAATAAAATACATTCCGCGGTCCTTTCCGGCGTGGGGCTGGGCCATCCTCACGAGCGGGGTCGGTTGATCCGTCTTGCTCCACGTGTGGTGTATGGCGGCGCGGCCGGCTTTCGCGGCGTTGTCGACATTGTGAGCTACATGGGCGGAAACCACGCCATGCCACTTCTGAGGCTTGGGCGCATCACGATTGGTGAAATGCTTCCAAGGGGTACACCAGAATTTGTTGATGAAGCCTTGGCGGGTCCAGGTGTTTATCACCTTGAGAACCCCGTACTTGCCCCCCGCATCGAAGACCCCCTCGATCTCGATCTCATCGCCGGCGAAGTAGCCTCCATTGCGGCTGGAACCTGTGATGAGAGTCGCGGCACCCTGTGACCGGACACTCTCTTTCTTGAGCAAGTCTTCGTACTCGGAGAACTCCAGCACACGGGCGCGTTCACCAATGTAGCCGGGTGGGAGGTTTTCCTCCGACTGCGCCTTGACCGCGTCCACCATCGGTTGCACCGGTCCGTAGAGTTCAGGGTCCTCCTTGATCTCGGTGTAACCCATGCTCTTCTTTTCTTTGTGGTTGTAGTGTGCTCCATTCATCGACGCTGGACGAAGCTCGGCACTTACCTCCACGTCGATCAGTCCGCCTCCGTCTTTCCGCCATTCTAGTTTCGTCCGCGGATCATCAAACCGGCCATTGATCTGGATCGCGTTCTCACCAGGGCGGATGATGGCCCCATGGTCGTCGGCCAGCTTCTTAAGAAATTGGAAGGGCGTTTGATTCCAGAGCGTGTAGTACTGCGGCATTTCTTTTTCCGTTACCGCCTGGACGTGGGCATCGAGCCCCTCCTCGCCGGCTAGCTGCGTTGCGATATCGCTAATTGACGCCGTCGCAAAAAACGCGCACCTCTCGGCAACATCCAGCTTGTACGACTTCGTTACGCCGGTAATGACGGCCCGGTAGCTGCCATACATCTCGTACTTGAACTTGACCCGAAGCACAAAGCCCTTGAACATCGTCGTGGACTCGCCCGCTTCGTTCACGCCATCGACCTGCATCGGCTTTCCGAGACAGTCCTCGATCGGAAAGCGTTCGTCCGAGCTCTTGCGGATCTCGACTTCGCACCACCAGTGGTCGTTGATCTCCTGGGTCACCACGACTTTCTCGAGGATGGAGTCTTGGCTGAGTTCGCCGGGCGACTTGCCGTCAATCTTTACTACAACGTGGCTGGGCTGCATTGCTTTGGTTTTCCCCGGGCTGACTGGTTTAGGAAGTCTTGTTGTCGTAAGCGTTCATCACTCCAGACGCAAACGGCCTATCTACAAGAGCGACGAAACGTCTCGCAAACCCTCATGAACGTGCTCAACGTTGCGCCTGTAGGAGCGTGTCGATTTTAGCAATGTACTTGCGCGCCTGCTCGGCCTCGGCCAGATACTCGTTGAGTTCGACGACTTTGCGGAAGTGTGCCACGGCGTCCGCGAGATGGGCCGTGTCCCCGGTTAGCTCGGTTTTGTGAGTGAACGCAAGGGCCAGAGCGTAATGAACTTTGGGGTCCTGGTCGTCGAGTCCGAGTGATTTCTGATGATTGGCGATCGCCGGATCGGGATGCGAAAGCAGGCGCTCGGCGTCGCCCAGCCCGAAATAGGCGAGGCTGCGCAAGTCGTTCCAGATATCCTTCTGCGTGGCGCGCGTCTTCTTGCCTTGGCCGATGAGGAAGCCGCGCAGCCAGTAGTTGAAGACTTTGCCGCTGGTTGAGCTTTCAAAATCACTGAGTTCCAGATACTGCTCGTACTCGGGCTTCGACTCAGCGGGTTTGTCGCTCATCCTCAGGCTGTCGGCGAGGAAGAAGTGCGGCTCGGCGATATCGGGATCGAGTTCGATCGCTTTGCGGGCAGACTCGATCGACTCCGGGTACATGTCCTTCATGCGGTAGGCTTGCGCCAGCATCGAGAGGGCCATGCGGTGGTCCGGCTCGCGCTGGATGACGCGGACCAACTGGCGGATCGACTCGTCGAAGTTGCCGGTATCGAGAAGCATGCCGCCGAAAGCCGCCTCTGCTTCGAGATAGTCGGGATCGATCGCCAGGGCCTTGCGATAATACTCTTCGGCCTTCTCGTACTCGAACAGGGCGCTGTAGGTGCGTCCCAAGTAGAGAGCGGCTTGGCTGTAGGTGGAGTCTTCGCTGAACGCTTTCTCGAAGTGCTCCGCGGCTTTCTCGTAGTTCTTCGCAAACCCCTTCTCGTAGAACTCGATGCCTTTATCGAGTGCGTCGACGGCCGAGCGTTTGCGACGCCGGGCGTAGAGAATCTTGAACGAGACGGTCTTTTCTTGACCGGGGTAAACCATCTCCTCGCGGGGGCCGTCGGGCTCGTAGCCGAGCTTGACGCCTTTTACGGTATGCGCGCCCGGCTGTAGACCGGGGATGCGCAACGGCGCGCTCTTGTTCACAACGCCCGCGGACTTTCCGTTGATGAAGACCTCGACGCCGTCCATGTTGGTTTCAAAGACGAGGCCGCCGAACTTTGCGTCGGGCTGTTGCGGCGGGATCTTCGTCAGTAGCTTCGGGATGTACGCCAGCGGCATGTTCGGGTCGAAACTGCCGCGGTCGGACGTCGGATTCTGCCGTGCGCCGGTGGCGTCGCGTACGTTGCGCCGGCTGTATTCCGCTAGCTCGTCGGCGGTGACAATGCCGTCGGCGTTCTCGTCGGCCTCGCCCTCCAGCCCCTTGACGACGTAGTAGGTGAAGATGCCGTGGCCGCCGCCCCATTCAGCGCTCTCATACGACGATTCGCGATCGCGGCTGGCGGTGAGCGAGAACAGCGAGGTATTCAGGTCCAGCAGCGAGCTATTGATCGCTGCGTTGTTCTCCGCCTCGGCCTCGGGCGTGATGGCACCGCTGTGGCAGGAGTCGGTGAGCAGAACTTTGTGGCGGGCCTGGATCTTGCTGCCGATGACTTTGCCGAGCGATTCCATCGGATACCCGGTGCCGGGGATATCGTCAGGATGAATGTCGTAGGGGGCCAGGTAGGCGCGCCCATCGTAAACGAAACCATGTCCGGCGAAGTAGATCAGGACGCGATCTTCAGGCTTCGCGACGGACGGCAGCCACTCTTCGAGCTCATGTTGAACGTTCGCGCGGGTGGCCTTTGCGCCTTTGAGGATGTGGACGTTCTGCGCGCGGAAGTTGCCGCCTTCGGGGCTGATGAGAATCGAGTAGATCGCTTCGGCGTCGCGCTCAGAGAACTTCAGCGACTTGTCCGGCAGGTTCTTGTAGTCGGCGACTCCGACCACGAGGGCATAGCTTCTGGGGATCGTGACCGGCTGGTCCGTTGGCGTGACCAGTTCTTGCTCGGGCGGTTGCCCATCGGGGACGATCTTCAGATCGCGCTTCTGCGTATTGTCTTGCGCGGCGAGTGCTAGTGCCGAAAACAAGCAGACGCTGAGAAAGCTGATGTGACTCCATCTTGGTCGAAACATGGGTTCACCTATGTGCCAGACGGAACTCGAAGACGACTGGTCCCACGATGGTCGGCGGGGACGAGACGACGGACGACTTATCCTTCTTCATGAAAATCAACTGCCGCGCGTCGGCATGCGGCATCTGCTTAAGGTTTTGCGGCAGCATATGCCCTTCGATCTTCTGTGGCCCGGCGGTGGGGTCGACGCAATCGCCGCGTGCCCGCAGTATGGTCTCGTCACAACGCGGCGTCAACCTCGGCGGCGCGGGCGACGGCCTTGGCGGCGGTGGCAGCGGCCGGTAGGGTGTCTGCGATTTCAATTCGACCGGGCTCACGACCCAGTAGACCACTTCGTGACCCTCGGGTCCGGTGACTCGAAACGCTCCTTTCGTCGTAGGGACAATATACTCCGTGTCAGCTTCGATCTCGTTGTTGGTACCGGTCTCATCGCGGGGGAAGAGAAGCGAATACTCACCCGACGTGCCGTGGTTCATCACGTAGAGGTACCCCGCGAAGTTCGTCGTGATGCGGAAACGAACGCGGTCGCCGTTGTCGAAAACGTGGCCAGGATCGCGCGCCTCCCAGTTGTCGCCGACGCGTTGTTCGAGCACGATCTCCATGCGGTGCGGCCCTTGTTCCATCGTCTGCTGCTGGGCGAAAGCGGTCACCGCTGTGAGGGCGAGAATCCACGCCGCGAAGCGAGCCGGCCAGTGATTGGAGGTCGTAGAGGTCATGGCTATTTGTGGATCAGCGTAACGTCGGCGATGACGCGGGAATCGTCGTCGCCGGTGCGGTTGACAATATAGACGGCCTTCTCACCCTGTTCGCCGGATGTGGTGTCATCGACTTTCTCAAACACGAGGTCGCGTGCATAGACGGTCTCGCGCACCTGCCCGATCAATGAGTCGTCGATCGGCATGGCCTGAGCCATCAGGAGCTTCTCTTCCTGCTGGGCCGGCGCGGGCCGCGTCGGTTGGGCAGCCGGCTGGGTCGGCGGCGCTTCCTGCAGCGAATAGATCAGACCCTCAAGGTCCTCTTGCGGCTGTCGCGAAAGCAGGATAAAGAGCTTCTCTTCGCCGACCTGCTCATCAAACGCGAACCAGTGCTGGGCCGGGATCGTATAGCGATGGCCGGACTCGATGTAGTTATTGCCGGCGGCGATGTCCGACGAAGGGAACAGCACGGACCACTTGCCACTCGATCCGAGTAGGACGAGGTAAAGGTAGGCTGAGTCGTTCGACTCGACCGTTAGGCGGATGCGGTCGCCGGACTTGAATTCGGTCGACGTATCGACTTCGACGGTGCCCCGGCCTTCTTGCTTTAAGAAGCTGTAGCGCAGCCCCAACGGATAGGATGTTTCCGGCTCAAGCGACGCGCGGATCACTTTCGGGTCATCATTGGCCGGCTGCGTGCTGCGGGTCGTGTTCTCGGCGACCTCGGAGGGTTCAACCCGCGGCTCGACCTTTGGCAGGGGCGTAGTCTTCTTCGCACTCGCCCGCGTGGTGGTCTTCTTCTTGGTTGTCGAGGACCCCTGCTTGTTGCCGAAGAGGCGACCTGCGTTGCGGAACATGTCCCGCGCGCTCATCTCGGATACGTCGGGCGCTTGCTGCCCATAGAGCAGGCATGCTGCCGTCCCGAAGACGATCACTTGCGTCCATCTTGTCAATGCGGACTTCGTTGATTTAGTTGGCTGTAGTTTCGACATTTTTCACGCACCGGAATCCTACATAAGGAATTCTGCAACCGCCCGGCATGGGCGTTCGAAAATAGCTTCGGAGATCGAGATCGTCGGCGGGAATGGCCGCGGCCCCGCCTTTGACGACGCTCCACGGACCAGTCGCACTGCCTGGGCAATACTCCCCGCGGTCGCTCATTTCCTGCGGAGTCGCCCGATAAGGGGCGTCGGTCCACTCATAAACGTTGCCGGACATGTTCTGCGCACCGTAAGGGCTGGCGCCCGCGGGGAAGGCGTTGACCGGCGCGGTCTCCTTGAATCCGTCCTGTGTACCTAAGACGTTGGCTTGGCCACTTGGGGTTGCAATGCCCCAGGGATAAATATTGCCGTCCGGTCCGCGTGCGGCCTTTTCCCACTGATGTTCCGACGGGATACGCTTGCCCGCCCAAGCGGCATAGGCGCGCGCATCGTCGAGGGTCACGTTGACCACCGGGTGCCCCGGCTTGCCGCGAAAGTAGTTGCTGTCGAACGGCGGATTCGGTGGAGCTGCGTGGCCCGTGGCGTCGGAGAACTGCTTGTACTGCGCGTTCGATACTTCTGTTTCGTCGATGTAGAAGTTCGGCAGGTCGAGTCGAGCAAGCGGGTTCGGGGATTCGGGCGAGTTGTCTCCGTACGTGAATGAACCGGAGGATACCAGGAGCATGTTTCCGGTGGGAGTTTGGATCACTTCGTCCAACGCTTGGAGCGTTCCACCATCCACGGTGGGGACTTCGGCGTCGTCTCCGCCGGTTTCGCCGCCGGTGAACATGAATGCGGCCACCAGGGCGGCGACGATCAATGCGCCGCCGCCGATGAAGATAGGCCAGGCCTTCGAGCCGCCGCCACCGCCGCCGCGATCGGGAGTCGGCATCGCTGGCGCGGCGGGAATCGAGGGGCCGCTCGGCGCGGACCGGGTCGGTTCGACCACCGTCGCGCCGCGCGATGGGTCATCTTCCGGTTCGACCTGGCTTTGGCCGAACGAGGTGGGCGAGTCGGGTTCCTTCTGACGCCACTGTTCTAGGTCAAGGCCGACTTCGGGAACGAACTCAGCGGGGCGTTCGGCGCTTCCGATCCGCTTGAGGTCGTCAACCAGTGCTTTGGCCGATTCGTAGCGGTTCGCGGGGTCCTTTTCGAGCAGCCGTAGGATGACGTCCGCCAGATCGGTGGGAATGCGGTCGTCGATCTCGTGCGGGTCGGGGGCCTCATTGTTGAGATGGCCCTGCTCGATTGCTTGGTAGGACTCACCGTCAAACGGTTTCTTCTGGAGCAGGAGTTCAAAGCCCATCACGCCGAGCGAATAGAGGTCGGTGGAGAATGTGATTGTCTCGCCGCGAATCTGTTCCGGGGCCATGTAGTAGGGCGTGCCGAGCTTCTCGCCCATTGAGGTGAGCGCGCTGGGTACTGTGGTGGCTTTGGCGATGCCGAAGTCGAGCACAATGAGGCGGCCATTGCGGTCCATGCGGACATTGGCCGGCTTGATGTCGCGGTGGACGACGCCGTTCTGATGCGCCCAGCCGAGCGCCTTGGCGACCTCGCTGAGGACGTAGATCACTTCGTCGGGCGTGAGTGGCCCCTCGCGGTCGAGGAAGGTCGCGAGGTCCTCGCCCTCGACGTACTGCATGATGAGGTAGAAGAGCCCTTGGTTTTCGCCGATATCGTAGATGCGCACGATGTTCGGGTTGCCTTCGAGGTTGGCGGCGGTGCGCGCCTCTTGGAGGAATCGTTCGACGACGGCTTCGTCGTGGGCGAGGTAGTCGGAGAGGACTTTGACGGCGCAGAAGCCCAGCGTGAGCCGGTGGCGGGCGAGATAGACGTCCGCCATGCCGCCGCCCCCAATCCACTCAAGGACCTCGTACTTGTCGCCGATAGCGCCGGCGAGCAAGTCTTGCGTTTGCTCGCGGTTAGGCATCGCGGTGTCCACATTGTACCTTGTCGCTATGGTCACCAGTCTCGAAGTCCTCTCGATGGGTTAAGCGTCTTTTGGGATGGGATCACCTCATGGGTTTTGTGGGTAGATGGGGGACCGATGAGCGGTCTTTGGATCGCGGGGGCTTGCGACCGGGGCGACGCTACGGGTTTACGTCACGATTGGGTTTGTTTGGTGGATCCGGTGCAGCACGATGCAACATCCTGCAACATGGATAGGCTGGATTCGGTTCGTTAGCGGGTTATGAGGACTGTTTTGCCAGGAAATGGCAGATTCTGTCAGCCGGGGGGAGTTTTGCTGGGTTGGTTGCACCCGTGATTGCATCGGCCTTCGGCCGAGCGCGGAGCTCGCGCATAGCGCACGGTGAACGTCTGGTTCGGGGCACGCCGCAGGCGTGCGCCACAAGAAAGTTGGGTTTGTGAGGGTCTTGTGGACCGGCAGGGGCAGGGGTCCTGTGGGGACGATGTGGCCCAACCCGTCGCTGGCGCTCAGGGCTCTGCGGGTGGGCTTTGCGATTGGTTGCATGCTCGAAGGGGTGTCGGGAGCGTTGGGGCGACGGGCGCTGGGGCTAGTGTAACCCGGTGAGGGCGGGTTGGCCGGGGGGCGCGGGGCGAAGTGGTTGATTCTTTGGCGGTTGTTGTTCGGCGGCGTCTGTGACTGGCGGGTGCGTGATTGGTGATTCTTATTTCTCGCGAAGGCGCGAAGGACTGCCGAGCTCGCCACGACGACGGAATGGGTTTGGATACCTGAATCGACTTCTTCTTGTCGGGGTCCCTGCCGTCGCGGTAGCTGAGCAGCTCACCTTTCTTCCTCAGAACGACCGATCCTCCAACCTCCGCCCCAGCCTTGAGCGAAAACGAGATCTTGGGTCCGCTCTTGAGTGTCCACTTCGCCTCTTCCTCGACGCTCAAGCCCGATTTGAGCTCCAGTTCGCCGATTTCAGCGATCGTCCGCCCACCGTCAATCGCCGCAAGGGCTCCGGCGATCCGGAAGACCGGAGAGTTCGATGACGGATCGACGAGTTTGAGCAGGTCTCCCGCACCGGAAAGGTTAAGCGTCTTACTTCCGAGTTTGAGTTTGACAGTCGGCATATTTCCTCCAGCGTGCTTATGGCCTTGCTACGCGGCGCGGCCGGTTAAGAGGGCCGCGCTTGGGTGGACTTTTCCAGCTTAATGCGGCAGTACCGGGAGTTTTTGCGGGTTACGTAATTGGTAGCGTACGTTTGTTGGACAAGGGGCCACAAATTTACATCCGCGCATGCGGCCCCAAGCCAGGATTTCCTTTTTGGTCATTTTGCGGAAGCATGATAGCAGATCCACGGCCCGCCACTCGACGCTTTTCGCACTCCTGCCCATTCGGCACTCCTCTCGCTGCTGCTCCAGCCGTCGAATGCTGCCCGATTGTGCCATTCCAGTGACCGCAGAGGGCTTTTGGGCAACACCTCTCCCGCGCCACCTTCTGCAACCCGCGTGCGCTGGCTGTCGGGGTCGTCGGCCTTACCCTCCCGGCACCGGCAACGCCCAGATGCGGCCCAACATCGCTCCAAACAGCTTGCGATTCAGATGCCCTTCGGCCAGCAGCAGCCAGTAGTAACGAACATGCTTGACCAGCCGCCCGCCGGTCTTCATCAACCGGTGCTGCAAGCTCGTCAGCGACCAGCTCTTGATTCGCTGCGGTAGACCGAGCCGCCGCCAGAGGTTGCCCAGGGAAAGTCGGTGACAGTCTACTACTTTCGGGCGGTGCGTAGCTTGGGACTCGGTGTGCGCGGGGCCCCGCCGTGCACCAGCATGGTGGGGCGTCGGTCAGGCGGCTTCGGCCATCCATTGGTGGAGCATGTCGCGGAGCAGTGTTAGTTCGCCGAAGAGGGTGTCGCGGTCGGGGTTGGCGTGCTCTAGGCACCAGGGGCCTTTGTAGCCAGCGTTCCAGCCGGTCTCGAAGCAGCGCTTGAGGTCGTAGAGCGGGTGGTCGCCTTCGGGTGAGATCTCGCGGGCCTTGAAGTCGCACGTAACGGCGGTGGGGAAGATGCGGGCGAGTCCCTCGAAGCGAAGCTCCTCGCTGTCCCAGTTGCCGGTATCAGGGCAGGGCGAGATGTTGTGTCCGACGGCCTCGATGATGCGGAGCGTGGAGTCGGGGTCGTCCTGCATCCAGCCGAAGTTCTCGACGAGCATCTCGACGCCCTTTTCCGCGCCGTAGTCGGCCAGCTCGCGATAGCTCTTGACGTGGATGGAGAAGTCCGGCTCGTCGGCCAGGGGCAGCGGGCGTGCCCAGCGGCAACCAAGCTGCGCGGCTACATCGATGGACTTCTTGTATTCCGTGACGGCGTGCGCGCGGACTGCTTCGTCGGGCGAATCCATGTTGAGGCCCTGCTGATTCATCTTGAGGTTAATGAGATGCGAGCCGGTCTTCGCGGCTTCGTTGCGCAAGCGGTCGAGGTCGGCCAGGCCGGATTCACCGAGCGTCGTCGTGTTGAGGTCGATGACCCGCATGTCGAACTCGTCGAGCAAGACGCGTGGCATGTCGAACAGAGCGATCTGGTCGGAGCTGGGATGGAGGGCGACGTGGGACCCCAGCGAGGATGTGGTGACGCCGACTTCGCGGGCCAGCGGGTTGGTTGGCTCGGACGGGGTGTCTACGGTTTCTGGGGTGTCCGGAGTGCTCGAACAGGCTCCCCAAATGCCTGCGAGCGGTGCGATGCCGAGATTCTTGAGAACAGTGCGTCGAGTGGTCATGTTGCCTCCGGGTTGGATTGAGGAGCTATGCACGAGCCTGTGTGAAGGCCTTTCGGGAGACCTTGGGCCGGCATGCCGAGCCGCTACTTGGATTCGTCGATGCGGCGGGGAACTAGTGGTTGCGTCGCTTCCATCTGACGAATGTCTTCGAGGGTGATGCTCTTGCCCTCTTCGTGGTATTCCTGGTCAACGTTGACCTGCCAGAGGTCGTACTTGCCGCCGAGGATATTGCGGGCGGCTAGCATGGCGGTGAGCATGGAATGGTCCTGGTTGTTGTAGCGGTGCATTCCATTGCGTCCCGTGAGCTGTAGATTCGGAAGGCGCTTGAGGAACTCGCGCACCTTCGCCATCGCGGCGCTATAGGCTCCGTCGTAGACCGGGTAGGCCTTCTTCATCCGGACGACGGCGCCGTCGAAGATGTCATCGGGGTTGGCGAGTTTGAGGTAAGAGATTTCTCGTTTGCCGCGTTCGATGAGTTCCTCGTCCGGCGCGGACCATAGATCGTCTCCCTCGAAGCAAAAGTATTCGAGCCCGAGGCAGGATGTTTCCGGGTCGGGCACCATCTCAGGGCTCCAGTTGCTGAAGTTCTGGACGCGGCCCATGGCGACGTTTGAGTCGTGGATGTAGATCCAATTGTCGGGGAACAGATCGGTGCCGCGGATCATCAGCGCCACGGTCAGGAAGTCGCGGTACTTGAGGGTCCGGGCAGCGGTGAGCACGTCCTCAGGCGGTGCCGGTGAGAGGGCCTCAATGAGGTCGCGTATGGCGATGCTGCTGATGAAGTGCTCGGCCTTGTGGGTCTCGCCACCGGCTTCGATGCTGATGACGCCGCGACCCTCTTCCCAATGGATGCGCTCGACGGGCGTATCAAGGGTTACTGAGCTGCCACGTTCCTGGATGAGGTCGCGCGCGCGTTCCCACATCATTCCGGGGCCGTGCCTGGGATAAAGGAACTCATCGATCAGAGTCTTGACGACGTCTTCCTTGCGCTTGGCCGTCTCGCCGATGAGGGCGTTCTTGACGGCGGTGAACAGTGACAGTCCCTTGATGCGCTGCGCGGCCCATTCGGCTTGAATCTCGTGGCAGGGGATGCCCCAGACCTTTTCGGTATAGGTCTTGAAGAAGATGTTGAAGAGGCGCTTTCCGAAGCGGTTCGAGACCCAGGTGCCGAAGTCGTCTTCGGGCTTGGCTGGGAATAGGTTCGCCCAACCGTAGCTCGCGACGCAGCGGAAGGTCTCGAATAGTCCAAGCCCCATCAGAGCGTTGAAGGGCTTGAGTGGGTACGCGAAGAACTTGCCGTTGTAGTAGATCCGCGACATGCGCGAGCGGGTGAGTAGATCGTCGGGTAGGATCTCCTTCCACAGCTCTTCGACCACGGAAACCTTGGTGAAGAAGCGGTGACCGCCGATGTCGAAGCGGTAGCCCTTGTAGAAGCCGGTTTGCGAAAGGCCGCCGACCGTGTCGGTGGCTTCAACGGTGAGGCTTGAGACGCCGCCCTTGGCGAGTTCGTAGGCGGCGGTGAGTCCGGCCGGGCCGGCCCCCATAATGACGACGGGATGCGATGACATGGGAAACGTCTGATCTTATCAGAGGGGTTCGCGGCGGGCTGTTCACGGTGGCAACGGCGGCTAGGACACAAGCGATGATCAAGACGAGTGGAACGGTGAGGTTGACGCGGTGGCGTGTGGCACGGAGAATAAAGCGTACTCTTGAGTGCGCCCGTAGCTCAGCTGGATAGAGTGTCTGCCTCCGGAGCAGAAGGTCGCGTGTTCGAATCACGCCGGGCGTACCATAACTTTCCTATTTATTCGATTGAACCGCTCTCGACCTCCAGGGAGTGCAGTGTGTCGGGTTTCCGATCGCGCTGTGTTCCGCGGAAGGTGACCGTCCAGAGTCCCTAGACAGCATGATCTGAACCGGCGGCCCGGTCGGCCAGGAGGCACGTACTTGATTCTCGTTACCGGCGGCGCCGGCTATATCGGAGGCGTCACAGCCCAAAGACTCATCGATCGTGGCGAAGAGGTGCTCGTCTACGACAACCTTTCTCGTGGGCATCGGGATGCCGTTCCGGCAGCCGCTACGTTTGTCGAAGGTGACATCGGGGACCGTGAGCAACTCAAGAACGTATTCGGGAAGTATCCCGTTCGCGGCATTCTACATTTTGCGGCGTTTGCGCTCGTGGGTGAATCGATGACGGACCCGGGCCTCTACTTCCGTAACAACCTATCGGCGGCGCTGGTGTTGCTGGATGAAGCCCACGCCGCGGGCATTGAACGTTTCGTCTTTTCGTCCACCTGTGCCATCTTCGGGGATCGCAATCCTTCGCCGATTGCCGAAACCGCACCTAAGCATCCCATCAACCCTTACGGGGAAAGTAAACTTGCTTTCGAACGCGCGTTGCATTGGCATCATGAGATCCATGGCATGGGGTACTTCGCGTTGCGCTATTTCAACGCCTGCGGCGCGACGCCCGAACGCGGTGAAAGGCACGAGCCCGAGACACATCTGATCCCGCTTGTCCTCGAGGCGGCGGCGGGGGAGCGCGATGCGATTCACGTATTCGGTGATGACTACCCAACGCCGGACGGTACCTGCATTCGCGACTACATTCACGTTGAAGACCTGGCCGACGCGCACATTGCCGCGCTGGAAGCGGACAAGGAACTGAGTGGTTGCTACAACCTCGGGACCGGTCGAGGGCATTCGGTACGTGAGGTGATCGACACTGCGAGGCGAGTCACGGGCCGTGAGATTCCCGAGGTCGCTTCTCCGCGCCGTCCTGGTGACCCTCCCGAGCTAGTTGCGGATCCGACATTGATCCAGAGCAAGCTCGGCTGGCAGCCCCGGCATGACCTGGAATCGGCGATCCGTTCGGCCTGGGCGTTCAAGCAGAACGCATAGGGCCGAAGGCCCTACCTAACGAACCATCGGATGGCGTAGCGGCCCTCGCTCTTGTGGAACTTGAGGGTATACGGGTCGACGAGCCAGCGCGCGACGAAGCCGTCGGTACGCGGCATGAGCCATCCGAAATCCCAACCACGGCTGTCGTACGCGAGGGGAATCGCTGGGCGGACACGCACCAGCGGATGCGTCTCGGCGAGAAAGAGCTTGCGCTTGGTGTAGTAGTAGCCGGGGCCGATGTGGACGAAGACCTCGTGGGCCGGTGAATCATCAGAGTCGTCGGTGAGGTCGGCGCAAAGGTTGCGGATGCCTACCTTGAATTCACGTCCCCGAGCGAACTCATCGGCCAGTGCGTCGACCGAGCCGGACAGGATCTCGCCATCGGCGGTGTGGCTAAGGATCTCTTGCCAGTTGTCGGAGACGTAGAAGCGGTAGGTTTCAAAGTCGTAGGCGAAGTTGCTGCTCGGAGCGTTGGTGGCACCGTCCCAACTATCGTGCTGGTGATACTTGGGCATTGCGGTGTGATCGGCGATGGGCGAGGGCCCTGGCTTTCCGGTGGCTGGGGTGCCGTCTAGATGCGGCCGCGCGATGGCTTGTTGGCCGTTCTGGTTGTAGAGAAAGAACGACATCGACGGGCGCGGGCCGAAGCCGTCGGGTAGGTCGACGGGTTGCCGGAGGCTCATGATGCCGGCGGTCCAGCGGTCCTCCATTAGATACGTGACGCGGAAATCGGCTACTTCCTGGATGAGCTCGGGATTGTCCGACGTGGTATCGATGTGTTCGTTGTGGCGGAACTCGGTGTAGATCCGCAGGTCCGCACCCCGCCTGATGGCGTCGCCAAGGTCGTCGGTACTGCCGGAGACAGGTTCCCGCTTGGCGTTGAGTTCCAGCGCGATCTTCCAATTGTTCTGCGAGTTGGCCACCGGGCCTCCTTTGAGTGATTGCGCCCTGGAACCGGCGAAGTAGGTGCTTCCCGTAAGAGCGAGTAGTTGACGCCGGTCGAGGTTCATGTCGGTCCGTTTGATGGATTGACTACAGCGTGCCGCAAGGGCAGCAACTAGTCGTCTCGGCGGCTTTTCTCGAACTCTTCCTGCAGCTTCGGGTGCAGGGGATAGACGTCGCCGATGCGGTACTTCTTCTGTTTGATGAGGTCACGCTCATAGTCCTCCCTCGCCAGGCCGGCATTGGCGGTCTCAAGTACCTTGGCAACTAGCTGAGGCGGGATGAATAGAATGCCACCTTCGTCGGCCACAACGATGTCTCCGGGGACGACGGCCACTTCGCCGACGCGAATGGGCACGTTCCACTCCGTACCGACCCAGGTGTTGCCGTGAATATCGAAGAAGCGCGCGAAGACAGGGAAGCCTGCGAACGGGTCGTCACTGAGTTCGGCGAGGTCGCGTGTACCGCCGTCGATGATGACGCCCGCCGCGCCACGCGTCTTGATGCCGAGAGCTGTTACGTCACCAAAGAAGTTGCCGCCGTCGGTTCCACCGAGGTCGACGACAATCACGTCGTTGGGGCTCGCTTCCTCGCCTGCTCGGATATAGAAACGGCTGTTCCGGCCGGATTCTTCCGCAAGGGTTTGTGAGGCCTCGACGAGGTCGGGCCGGCTGGGTAGGAATCGCATCGTCAGAGCACGCCCGACGAGTCTCTCTCCCGGCCGGGTGGACTTGAATCCTCGGACGTAGTTCGTTTCGCGATACTCGCCCATAGCGCCCCATAGGCCTTCGAGTTGGTGCTTCTTGAGCTCTTCGATCTGCGCGTCGGTCACGGTGACGCGTTTGCGGTCGAGCACTTGCTTGAGGGCGGAATAGGACTGCCGATTGCCGCGGGCTTGTGCCGGTACAGGGTGATCCTTCGACAGAGGGGCGTCAAAGGGTGTCTGTGCGACGACCGACGCAGAGAAGGCGAGGAGGATGGCTGCAAGACGCTTCATAGCGCCGAACAGTCTATCACTCTTGATGAGAACTCCCGATCCGCTTCGGTCAAACGCGGTGGAACCGTGTGGGAGGTTGAAGCGGGCCGGACCTTAGGCGGCCGGTGTATCGAGCGCGAACTGCTCTGCGCCCTCGACGGCGGACTGGGCCGCGCCGCGAAGCTTCTGGACGGCGTCGATGAGCGCGCCGAACTGAGCCGACTCAAAACTCATCGAGCCGGTGTATGTTCTTGCCCACAACAGAGCAAGTGAACCATGGAACAAGAAGAGCTGTCCGAACAGCATCGTGGCGAACTGCGGGTCAGGGGAGTAGGGGGCGAGCAGTCGACACAGAGACCAGAACCGCGAGAAGTCGCCGCGCAGTTCGTAGAGATACATTCGCATGATCTGGCGGCGGGTCTTGCCCAAGTCTTGCACTGCGCCGTGACCAAGAACATCAAGGTTGGCTGTGACCAGTGCTTTATCTTCTTGGTCGAAGAGCCGACACAGAACTTGATATCGTTTTAGATGGTCTGCTTCCGCTTGCAGGGTCTTGCTGTTGGGCAGAGCGCTCGTCTCGCTCACACGGAATGCCAGCCAGCAGGCGAGGCAGAGCCCCATCACGATCACGAGCAGGAAGAGTATGAGTGAGAAGGCCATGTTTGACTGTGTTCGTCGATAATGTGCGTTCTTCCGTGAGGGGTTGTATATATTGTCGTCCGGACCTCCTCCAATTGGAATGGGCCAGAAGTTTCATTTCACACCTGGGTGAGACACCTTAGTAAAACCTTAACTTTTGATCATGGGGTATATGCCACGTGCCTCTGCTTAGTCGTGTGGGCAGTGATAGACGAGCCGGTTTGTTGTGGCGGTGTTGTGGGCGTAAGTGATTGATATGAAAAGACATGAATCGACTGCGCTGCTTGGCGGCCGGGAGGCGTATGCGCACGTATGAAATGATCGCTCCCGGCTGGTTGGGTTGACAGTTAGTTTGATGCATCATCAGGTTTTGGTACCACTACGTCGCGGCTCGGGCCGCACCAGCGGACGTGCTGGAATCGTTTCGCAACGATGGATATCGACCTAAGGTTCGGTGATCTCCAGTATTGGACTAGGGTGTTTTTCAAGAAGAAACAAAGTGGGTGAGGACATTCTGACGCAAACATACTACGGCAACACCGTAGCCGATTGGGCTACGAGCTTGGCGATCATCGTCGCGGCACTCGTTGTCGGCAAGGCGCTCTATTGGGTCTGCTCGAAATCGGTGCGCGCACTGACCTCGAAGACGAAGACCATGCTCGACGACATCATCATCGACATGGTGGAAGAACCGATCGTGTTTGCGATCTGTGTTTGGGGCATCTGGTACGGCATTAGCCGCTTGAATCTTCCCGAGGAGACGCATGAGTGGTTCGGGGGGGCTGTCCAGGCCCTGATCATTCTGAGCATCACTTGGCTTATCGCGCGGTTGCTGAATTCGCTATTCACCCACTATCTTGCTCCGCTCGCTGAGAAGTCAGAGAACACGCTCGACGATCAACTACTCCCCGTGGTGCGCAAGGGAGTGAATATTTCGATCTGGGCCATCGGTCTCGTCGTCGCTCTCAACAATGCGGGTTACGACGTCGGCGCCGTTCTGGCCGGGTTGGGTATCGGCGGTTTGGCGTTGGCGATGGCGGCCCGTGACACCGTGGCGAATATCTTTGGCGGCTTCACGATCTTCACCGACAGGCCGTTCACCATTCAGGACCGCGTCAAGGTCGGCAGTTATGACGGGGTTGTCGATGAGATCGGGATCCGGAGCACTCGCCTGCGGACTCTGGCTGGAACCCTCGTAACGATTCCGAACTCCACGTTTTCGGAGTCGGCGGTTGAAAACGTCAGCGCGGAGCCCTCCCGGAAGATTTCTCTGACGTTGGGTCTCACCTATGACACGACCGCGGATGGGATGAACAAGGGTCTCGATATTCTGCGCCAGATCGTTGCGGAGAATGATCACCTGGAAGAGAAGGTGCTGGCCGGGTTCACAGGATTTGGCGATTTTTCGATGAACCTGACGTTTATCTACTACATCAAGAAGGACGCCGACATCCTCGATAGCCAGACCGAGGTCAACATGGAGATTCTCAAGCGCTTCGCGGCAGCGGGTCTTGAGTTCGCCTTCCCGACGCAGACTCTCTACACGATTCCGCAGAGCGGGGCGTCCGCACCGGCCGGAAACGCATAACACTTGGTCTGATTGCGCCAGGAGCCCGAGAAACCGCAGTTTACCAACCGCACATCTCCGCATACCAGTCATCGGGGAAGTCCATGGCTTCGGCAGCGATGGCATTGTCGAGATGGCTTGCGGAGCGAGATCCGGCGAGCACGTTGTCGACGGCAGGATTCTTGAGCGCCCAGCCGATCGCCAAACGCAACGCCGGGACACCTACTCGCTTGGCAAAGGCGTGCAGTTTGTCGACCGTTGCGAAGTTCTTCTCGCTGAAATAGATGTCTGCGTGCCCAGGGATGACGTGGAAACGTGTCCGTTCAGGCAAGACGTCGCGGTTCGGCGTGTATTTGCCGGTGAGGAAGCCGGCGCCGAGCGGGCTATAGCTCATCACGCCAACATTGTTCTCCTTACAAAGCGGGAGAAGTTCGGACTCAATGTCCCGGACGACGAGGTTGTAGTTCGGCTCGATCACCTCGAACGTGCGTGCGCCGAGAGTTGCGGCGGTTTGCAGGGACTCGCGAAGCTGTACCGCATCGTAGTTGCTGCAGCCGGCATGGCGAGCTTTGCCGGACTTGACGACTTGGTCCAAAGCGGCTACGCGTTCTTCGACCGGAGTTTGGGCATCAAAGCTGTGAAGCATGTAGATGTCTACATAGTCGGTCTGGAGGCGTTCAAGGCTGGCTTCGAGTGCTTCGGCGACATGGTCCCGAGTGTGATTTGTCGTGACCTTGGTGCAGATGGTGACCTGGTCGCGGCAGTTGCGCGCGGCGAGCCATCGGCCCACGACCTTTTCGGAGGAGTGCGCTTCGCTGCTGACTTCGCGATCATCTTCGACACCGAGATAGTTCTTGCGATACTCTTTCGCTTCGCCACCTCCATATGCCTCGGCGGTGTCGAACAGTGTGATGCCGTTCGCGAGGGCGTGATCCATGATGGTGAAGCAGGTGGATTCGTCGATTTCCCGTCCGAATGTGGTGCAGCCAAGACCGATACGTCCGACTTTCAAACCGGTTGAGCCGAGGGGTCTAATTTCCAACTGAGGTTTCCTTTTACTTATCGAGATGAAGGAGAGTCCCAAGCGACGGAGTGCTTGAAGAGGGGTTTGGCCGCGGTGGGCAGCCGCTCGTAAATACTCTGGGGAAGCGGAGGCACGCGGGAGTCGCTGCCGTTGTTGCGCTCGACGATGTCTTCGTGATCAATGGTGCCGGGGCGAAGCGGGTCGAGGTTCAACCACCAGGGGGCATAGCGCGCGATGACGGCTACACGCTCTTGATCGCCCTGATTCGGCGCTTCAGCGTGCCACACGCGGGCGTCTACAATGGCGACGCTGCCGGCCGATCCGACGAGGCGTGCTTCATCGGGCTGTGGCTGCTCGGGGTCGATTTCGCCGGCCGTGGGGTTCGAGTCTCGCTTGTGGCTCCCGGGTACGACGATCGTTGCGCCGTTGTCGGCGGTGAAGTCCGTGAGCATCCAGAAGGTGACGAGGTGGAGCAACTGATCCGAGTAAGGGGCCGGGATGTGCGCCTGGCTCTTCTGGTTGAAGGGCCAATCGGAGTGGAGCGGTCCTCGTGGCAGACCAGGGGCGTTGACCGAGCCGGTAAACATCGAGATTCGCACATGCGGGCCGAAGATCGATTCCGCGAAGCCAAGCACGTGGGCGCTCCCGAGGTAAGGCACCAGTGACTGATTGAAGCGGAGAAATCCGGGCACGTAGCCCTTGGGGCGATCGAGAACGGTGTGTGCCCAGACGTCCCGCTGGACTTCTTCGCGGACATGGTCGAGTTTATCGCGCGGGATGACGTTCTCGATCACACAGTATCCCTGCGAGAGCAAGTCGTCTCGCTGGCGTGCCGGGCCCTGCATGGGACGAACCATAAAGCTCTATCGTACGCCTGAAGCAAGTGCCGGGGAGCGGAGGGTCAGCCCTGCTGTCTTGTTGGCCGCGGGGGACGGGAACAAGGTACTTGCTAGAACGCCCGCCACAAATGTAGCCGTACAGCCGATGGGAGCGTACCAAAAGAGATTGATCGGCGTAGCGAGCCCGACGGCGCAGATGGTGGCGAAGCCGATCACTGCCCCGAGCAACGAGCCCTGCTCGTTGGCTCGCGTGACGAGAATGCCCAGCAGGAACACCCCCAGTAGGACGCCGCCGAAGAAGCCGGATAGTGTTTTGGAAATCACGGCGATCACGCCGATCTGACCAACGACGAACGCCAATGTTGTCGCCGTCAGGCCCCACCATGCCGTGAGGACACGGGACAGCAGTACCTCGCTACGATCGATCGCGGATGAAGACATCGCTGAATCCTTCGGCCGGAATCGACGGTAGAAGTCGATCACACAGGCCGCCGTCAGGCTATTCACGCCACTGCTAATCGAGGACATCGTTGCCGCAAAGAGCCCGGCGACCACGAGGCCCGAAACACCCGCCGGCAGTTCGTTGACGATGAAGTGAGGGAACCACTCGTCGGGCTCGAGTTCACTCGGGATCCTCTCCGGGAAGTGACTATAGAAACCAAAGACCGAAAGGCCGATCACGACAAGTGCCGCCAAAACGAGCGGTGTTACGCAGACCTGGAAAATCATGCCGCTCTTGATCTGCTCGAGGTCCTTGGCGGTGAGGTAGCGCTGAATCACGACTTGGTCCACGCCGTACGAGATGAGAACCAAGAACGTACCGCCGATCAGCACCGCCGGTGTCGTAATCGATTCGAATCCGCCTTCGAAGTTGAACAAGCGTGTGTGCCCTTCGGCGCTCGCCGTTCTCCAAATGCCGGCCCACCCGGACGGGACGGCCCGGACGGTTGTGAACACCACGACACCGATCGCGCCGATGAAGACGAAGAACTGGGCGACATCCGTCCAGATCACGGCCCGCATCCCGCCGAGCGTCGCATATATAGTTGTCAGGATTCCAAGGATTGCTACGCACGCCCAGAAGGGCAGGGCAGTCGCCTGGGCCAGTGCAAGTCCGGTTGCATAGAGGGCGGTGGCCATCCAGCCCGTCCGTACACAGATGAAAAGCAGGCTGCAAGCCGTCCGCAGCGTCACGCTGAAGCGGCGTTCCAGGTATTCGTACGCCGAGATTAGCTCCAGCCGGTGAAAGAACCGCACGAACAGGTAGAAGGAGAGAGGCAGTACCCAGATGAAGGTCAGCACCTGCAGATCGATCACAATGTCATGGGCGACAATGTAGCCGGGTGCGCCGAGGAAACTGATCGCCGAAAAGTCCGTCGCGATCACGCTCAGCACCATCGGAAACCAGCTCATCGAGCGTCCGGCCAGAAAAAAGTCCTTCGCGGTGCGCTGCTGCGAAGCGAATCGGCCGCCCAGGAACGTCACTCCCCCCAAGTAGGCGGCGAGGACGATATAGTCAATGGGTTGGAAGCTGGCCATCTTTGTTCGTAGACATACCGAGAAGGCACCTAGAAGGCTGTCCGACGATCCCCGGAAACATGCTCAGGCTGCGGCGACGCAAGTTGCCCTATCATAGTCCTACGTTAGCTTCCATGTCGTAGGCTTGCCGCGGAAGTTTACATCCGATTTTTCTTCAAGCAGCATCCAATGGAAGTTTCTTTGCCGAGCGATGTCTAGTCATACTGTTCGTCCGTCCGGTCGAGATGTCGGGACCTATTGACTAGTACTAATCACTATGAGGTCAAGGTCTTAACACAAAGCAATAGGGTGTTCAATTCTTTTTCTGGCGCGTCGCCGGACCCGCCGCTGCGTTGGTTTTCACGCGGGGTTCGGTCGCCGCTGGGTGTCGCCGTAGAGGGGCCTTAAAAAAGGCCGATAACATCGGGATTCGCCCCACCCGAGCCGGCGGAAGGCTGACTCCTAGGGGAACGGAGTAGATAGTACTCATACAGTCATGGTACTAAATGGTTAGTCCAGTCTAGTACTTTATGTAAGCCATTGAAAATAATAAAGGTGAGTCACGCTGTCCGGCAACAGAATAACTCGGAGTCAAAACGCAATCTTTTTTTGTTTCGAAGTTGTGAGATCAAAACGTCCTTAAGCCTATTGACTTTCTGCCTCGGTCCGTGCAGAATAGCAAGACTCGTCCATGACTGATGGCGGCCCGGACCCGGCGCCGCGGGGAGAATAAGCCATGATGGACCGCCGCTATCAACGAAACAAGTCCCAAGGGAACATAGAGAAGACCATGACGAAAACGCCGAACCGAGGAAGTGCACTCTTGACGAACTCTTCAAAGTTGACGTACGTAGCAGTTCTCGTTCTGCTCTCCATGGCGCTGCCATTGACGGCGGTGGCCCAGACGGGCAAGGGTTCCTCCGTGACTTTTGACAAGGCCTTTAGCCCATCGACGATCGGTCCGGGGAGCGTGAGTACGCTCCGGTTCGACATCGTCAACTCGTTCTCCAACCCTAGTGTAGTGTCTCATAAATAGCTTTACATATAGAGTAAGCTACCGTAACCTTGTCATATGGGACTGGCGGCGGAGGCTTTGGCGATCACATCTCGTGAGAGACTCGAGTT